>OMLO01004863.1_pt1 | contig 11255 bp, 3 predicted proteins | sample 1674811 | NCBI WGS metagenome assembly OMLO01 (sample SAMN06265003, study PRJEB25207) | coral metagenome | isolation source: Coral host | place: Mexico:La Bocana,Puerto Morelos, Mexico | collected 2008-11-13 | reverse complement strand
AATATATATACACATATACACACGCAGCTTCAATTCGTTTCCTCAACAGGCCTCCCTATCACCCAACCACGACCCTTTTTGCCACCTGCACGGCCACGATCAGGGGAGTCTCTCTCTTCCCTGGGAAGGTTTTTTGCACCGATTCCACCACCTTTCCCCCCAAACAAAAATCTCATTGATCTAGTTGGTGGTGTCAACCCCTTGGGTCTTTATCAGTCCAAATATTACAGTAGTCAAAATTTAGGGTTCACCTGGGAATACACCCAAAAAGAAGAGAAAAATCATCTGGGTTCCAATCTAGTTGGTGGTTGAACAGGTTCATCTTCCCCAAATAGGGCTGAAAATACAAAACATTTAAAACCACCACCCAGTGATGTATAGGTGAAGTAAATTCAGCACTTGGGTTTTTTATAGAAATAATTCTTGGAAATATAGTCATATGATAGGGCCTGGTTTACAACCCTGGTTCACAGTTGCTAAAGAAGCACCATTCGGCTCAGGGTTTACTGGGCCCAGGGGAAGGCTAACAGGTCTTTCGTCTAATACAGGTATCCCCATACTTGCCAGGTTTTCTTGAGTTGGTGGCTTCATCAGCCTCTTTCGTGTAGGTTGTTTTGCTTGTTGGTGTCGTAACATGGCCATTAGTTCGTTGTCTTCAAAGACACATCAATGCATTTTGGACATCATGAATGAACAGCCATTGTTCACAAAGCAGGAGGACCATTTGTGGCGTGGTGATGCTGTTATGCATTTCCAGGTTGAAACGAAATGGACCTTAGAGTTTGAATGCTTTCTCCTTGACAAAGGGTTACCTGTCTCGTTGGGTACTCCTTGCAGGGAAGCGACAAAGATTGCAAAAGTGTTAGTCACATGTGCCCAAAATCCAAGGTTCCAGCTTGCACCAGGTTGTGAGTTTGGATGCTTTGCCAGTCTTTCGTGTTCAGATGATCGCAAACATGCATACATTGCCAAGCCTTGGCATATGTGGCCATTGAGCCAACATCAACTCAATCGCCCATGCTCGTTTGTGCACCTGTGTTCTGGAGCATTTCATGGGTGGAAACAGGCAGAAAGAGCTTTCTCCATGTTGGATTTCATGGCACCATCTTGCATGTCGTTGTCGATTGATTGGGATCCCATAGTCTGTAAATCGATTGCAGCTACTCAAGGGACTTGTATCATTAATCCAGATGCGACTCCTATCCCAAATATTGGAAACATGGTTTTGTGCATGGATATTGCCAACCCATTCTGGCTTGGACTTACCAATTCAGTGAACAACATCGTGTGCACACTTTCCTTTCCATGTCCGCCCTTCTCCAAAGGAGGCAGAAAATCGGGATTGGAAGTTGAGGAGGGTCGAGTCATTTTGCAAGCACTCTCTAACCTTCGTTTGTTCCAACCAGTTTGCATTTGTCTGGAGAATGTTGACTCTTTCGGCGACCATCCCCATGCAAGCATTGTGTGGCAATTTTGTAGGTGGGCTGGATTTGAACTAGCCTGGAAGCAGACCCATCATTTGAACAAACTCTCACATTGCTATCGATCAAGATTCCTTGCTGTCTTGATTCGGCATGATATCCATGTGGCAAAAGTGGTTGGTGATTTCAACCCTGTGCATTTTCCAATCACTTCGTGGAGCAATCCAAAGCACTGTTTTGATCTACCGACTGTTGTTGAGGATGATTTGACCATCAACCAAGAAGTCATGAAGTGTTATGCTGATCCTGCATTCCTTCCATCTTCAAAGCAGCGAGTGTTGAGGGATTCCACACCAAAAGGAGTCTTGATGGCCAGAGTTCCTAACAGCGAAGTGCCATTGGCAACATTAGTATCCAACTACTCGATGCAGCATTTGCTTCCCATCAAGCATTTACTCAACAACAATGCTGGAATCTTTGCTGAAATTCGTGTGCTTGACAGTGGCCTCTTTGCCTTCTTTGACCCACCGAGATGGTTGTCTTTACTTGGAAATATTTCCACATGCATTCTCCCACCGTGCATTCACTCGTCGTTTGCCATCATTGGAAACTCAATAGCAGTTCCGCAGGCCGTAATGACCCTTTGTGTAGCACTGAAAGCTCTTCACCTTTGTGATCATGGACTTTCTGTTGAGGAAACTGTTGTCAAGGTTTGGGAACATCGACTTGATGCTTCCAATAGCATTTTTGACATCACCGAACAGGGCTTTGGACTTTTCTCTATCAATGACTACCTCATGATTGGCCCTGTTTCTCGAAAACCTGCCAGATTGCATGATCGACCTGACTTTGTGTTGTCACTGTGCTGGCCTGATTTTTCATGGAGTGACTATCAGTGTAATAGGAAGCAAACTTGCCATGAGATTCTTTGCAAATTGGGGTTCTCTGCACATGTTATCAATCGATGGGCCTTCATTTCGAAAGATGGTTGCCATGTTTTCAAAGGAAATAACACCTTTTGGAGTGAACATCATGCATGCAAGATTGTTTTTCTTCATCCCTCCGCTGATGATAAACAAGCAAAAAGGCAAAATGAGACACCGATTGATCTCACTTGTGTTTGGTCGCAATATCCTGCTGAACTTGAACGCTTTACTCACCACACTGTTATGGTGAATCCACCCCCGATTCGTGAACCTTGTGATCCTAAGATGAGTGAGGCATTTCAGATTTCATCACAGCAATCTCAAACCATCTCGTGCTTGCCACTTGACCATTTTGCTGTTCAGAAGAAGTGCAATCAATTTCCTCAAAATAGTTGTGAGACAGAGTTCTCAATCATGGGATCCGCATTTCCATCAAAGAGCGACATTGAGTGTGTACCCATTCAAGTTGTGAGCATTGAAGGTGATTCTTTTTGCCTTGAATGTATTCCTGCCAGAACAGTTGCCGAAGTTTTTGAACTTACACACCAGGTTGCTTTTGATGAGAGACAATTTGAAGCACATCTCGATGGTTGGATTGTAGGTGCAGATACCATCATTGCCACCTTTGAAAACAAGACTTTGTCCTTTTGCCGTATCAAGAAAAGGAAGAGGGAACAAAAAGTCATTGCACCTGTTCTTGAAGTAATCTCACTTGATGGTTGCACTCGTTTTCTGCCTACAGTTGGATGTGGGACCATTCGTGAGACACTGGTGGATGGTGGATTTCCTGATCGCATGATCCAATGCATGAAAGCAACATGTGGAACCAAACTCCTAAGCCTCGACACTGCGTTGGAAAGCTTGCAGTCTCCACATATTCGCTTGAGGTGCTTCCCACTCCGGGGAGGTGGCAAAGGTGCAGCCAAAGGCAAAGAAAAGAAAGATTCAATCTTTGATAATGACCCATGGGCTACCAAGGCCAAACCTGAAACAGGCAGCACTAGATGGGATCAATTATTATTGTTGGACAAACACCCTTGGCATGCACAAGATGGCACAAGGCTAAAGCAGGTACCATTTTTGCAATTGGGAATGCAGTGTGGTGGGGTCTCCTTTGCTACCAAGACACAGCTCAAGGACATTGTTGGGGTCAAGCCACCTTCTCCTACGGTGATTCTCCTCCCTGGCTTGAGAGACATTAGCCCTTCCGAAATCACCATTCAAGGGCGAACGATGCCAGTGCAACAAACTGTGGTGAAAGAGCCTACCACTGGAAAACAATACAAGCGGATGGTCCTGCCCATTGTCATTGTTGGTGACATCAAGTACCATGTTGAAGCAGCAGATGGTACAGCCGCAGTTGAAAGAGCAGCGTTTTGTGAAATGGTGATGGAAGTGCAATCGAACATGTGCAATGCAATGATCTCACAAGCACTTGATGAGAACCCCTTGGATTTCTTTCGAAAGACCATCAACTCCATCAACATTGCATTGACTGAGACTTCTGTTTATGCCTATCGCAAAGTTCGGAGCAGTGATGGAGCTTTTGTTCATCAGACGTTGTTGAAGGTTCGTGAGTCAAGCAGAATCCAACTTTTGAAGATCTCTGGTGATTCGGAACTTTTCCTTCGACAATTCGTTGAGCCTGGCCAGACCCTGGATCACTCGATCATCCCGAGGTATTGGACAATCTCCCTTTCTGAAGCTCGACAGGCCAAACAACTTGGACTTTCTCTGAAAGAAGATTTTGCTGGGTTGGCCCTTACACCTAAGGGTATCGCTATCCGGGTCATGAACAAGGCCATTGCAAGAGCAAGAGAAGTCATCCTCCAAGGAGACATACGCTTCAATGAAGACAATCGACATGTCATTCCGAACTTTGTCTTTCTTGCACAAGGCTTCCCTTTTGAAATCTCACATGAAGGCATCATCAAAGCAGTGGCCAAATCCGTTGGCCAACCACCAGTTCCTCTTAGGAACTTTCGATTGGCTGGGATGTTAACTTGGGTCCTTGGATTTGAAACCCAACCCGCTGAAACTCATTTTGTGGCCCAAATTGGTGCTTCGCATCATGAAGTTCTCTTGACACCACAGGAATTGCAGAACAAGATGAAGTCAAAAGGTCGGGCGCCAAAACAACCCAAGAGCTCTAAGCCCAAGAATGCATTGGAATCTGGCTGGTTCTCGGCACCTTCATTCCCTGCAGTTCAATCAAACCAGAGTGTGAACGAGAAGAAGATTCAATCGCTTGAAGATCGTGTGTCATCTTTGGAAACAAAGCAAGATCATTTGGCGAACCAACAGACTGCCCTCACACAGAAGGTTGACAACAGATTTGATGAGGTGTCGCTTCAGTTGCAGCAGGTTCTCAAAGCAGTCACTGGCAACCCAGGCCACATCCCAGGAAGGAGTCGCGAACCTACTGGTGACACTCCTCCGCCTAAGTTGCCCAGATCAGCTTGACTACCCCTGACAAGGGGGTTTTTGCTCGCAAATGGACTTTGTAGATTGTGTGTGTTTTGCATGTTTGTGGGTTTTGGATTTCTGTTTGTTTTCCATTTGTTGAGCTTTTTCCTAATTCAATCGTTTGAGCTTCTGGTGTGTGTCTTACCTTGGTGGACCTGTTCGCATCTCATGCTCATATCATTCCTTTGTGTGGTTTTGATTTGGGGTCAGCCGCCCAAAAGTGAGTGTAAACGTGTGAATTGTTTTGAGGAGCCGTCCAATGGCCTTTCTTGTTCCCGTAGGAGTTTTGGGAAACTCCGCTTTTTGAGGCACTTTCTTCAGTTAGGAGCTCACAGCTGTTTTGCTGACGTATTTTGTGGCCCAATCCGGGTCTTTGATGAAATGAAGCCGCTGTCTTCATTGACGGCTTTCAAGTTTTGTGGGGGTTCTGACATCGAGAGCCCAAACCTGTTTGCTGGTGTCGTGTGCGCCCCTCGGTTCTATTTTGAAAGACACTTGTTTACCCAGTCTCATTTTGATTCTACGATGGGATATCCTGGTGAGGGCCCCTGGACTTTGGCCTCTTTAAACGTTGGATCCCTTGAGAAACATGATGAACTTCTAGGCACTTCGTTTGATGCAGTTGCGTTGCAAGAAACTCGAATCACGTCAACCAACTGCCATGACTTGAAACAGAAAGCACGAGATCTTTCCAAAGATCTCTTTTGTGGCCCAATGATGCAAAAGATGCCAAATGGATTTCCTACTTGGGGTGGTGTTGCATCCCTTACCCACTCAGGTACATCCAGACCATTCACTGCAGATGATGATGTAACTGGACATTTTCACACTCTCCATGCAACTGCTAGATTCCATGCTGTTTGGATTGCGGTGTCCCCTAATCGAAGAATGTTGTTAGTTTCTTTGTACTGCTATACCAGTGCTCAGCAAGACATTGGCAGGCAGCAAAGCAATGAGCAGCTTTTCAAGATTTTGTTTGAAATGCTAGCACAGTATGGTGACATTCCGATTGCCATTGCTGGTGACTTTCAACTTCCGCCACATGCATATCTTACAGTAGCAGCAGTCATTCGTCAATCTCTTTGGTTTGATCCTTTGATGAAAATTGATGGCGAGAATGAAATTCGACCGAATACGTACTGCAGGAATTGTAAGTGGGATCAAGGAGATTCTGTCAAAACGTCTATTGATGGCATCCTTGTCAATAGAGAGGCTCACTCCTTTCTGTGTAATGCCGAGATTGTTTTTCTACAGGGTTTTCAGCATGCTCTTCTCAAACTGGCGTTTGATTGGCCAACATCTAAAAGACTTGCACCTACTTGGGTTCCTCATGCCGCACTTGACATTCAGAAGCTTAAGGACTTCAACTACCGAACTTGTACTGCTGAAAGATTGTGGAACACTAAATACCGTGAGCTGTGCGAAACAACTTCCACTGGTGATGAACTTGCACAGGTTGCTCATTCGTTTGGTGTTCAAATTCTGCTTGAATCAGGTGCTGTATGGACCAACGGATCCAAGCAACGGGGGTGTATGCCTGAAGCTAGGATCGTCGATGTGGATAAAGGGTCTAATCCAAGTAATGATGCTGAATCTAGATTTCTTGGAATTTTGAACAAAACACTGCGTAGGATCAATGATTTGATTTACAAAATCAACCATCCTTCACCGACCTTGCACTGTGAAAAGATTTCTCGTAAATTATGGAGCAAGATTCATTCGACACTTGTCAAACTGCACATTGAAGATCTTCCTGATTGGCCTTCCCATCAACAATTGATTTCATTTTGGGAAGTTGTTGCCACGCATCGTGACCGTCAGGCCAAAGACATTAGAAAAGTAAGGGTAAGTAAATGGAAAGCCAAGATTCAAAAATCGGCTGCATCTAATTGCCATGATGTTTATCACCATTTAAGAGTCAAACATGACATGCCTGCTCATGCCAACCTGTGTGATGAGAATAATCAACCAATTTTTCATCCCCAAGATGCACTTAAGCTGGCTAAGAAGCAATGGGATGAGATTTTCACTGTTGATTCTGACCCAATACCATCTCAGCCGATTTCCAACATTTTGACTGGCGTAATTGGTGATGAAGTCACTCGATGTGAACTTCCATTGGTAACTGAACAGAAGCTTTTTGATGCAGTACAAAGTAGAAAAGGCTCCGCATCTGCTGGGGTTGATGGGTGGAGAACAGCAGAAGTGAAGGCATTACCTCTGAGAGCTTTTACTCCTTGGGCCAGACTCTGGAACTCAATCGAAGCTCAACAGATGAATTTCCCTGAATGTCTCAAGCAAGCTCGTTTGGTGATGCTTCCTAAGCCTGATGCTAAATCTGCCCAACCGATTCATAGGAGACTCATTTCTCTCTTGAATATTTTCTATTTAGCCTATAGCAGAGCCAGGTTCGTCGATACCATTCCTTGGCAAAAAGTGACGTTTCCCAAACAGGTTGTAGGTGGAATTCCTGGTAGGAAAAGCTCAGACATTTCACACACTATTGCCATTCGTTGTGAAGCCTCTTGTATGCAAAAGCAACCTATTTGTGGCATTAAGATCGATAGACAGAAATGTTTCGATAGAGTCATACCACGAATTATTGTTGCTCTTGGCACAATTTTAGGACTTGACCCCAAATTCCTTAAGACATGGGAACAAATGTATGATGGTTTTCAAAGGCACCTCACTATTGACAAATATATCGGCCAAGAACCACTTGCCAATTGTAATGGAATTGCTCAGGGTGACACGGCCTCCGTGTTAGCTATCAACATTTTGATGACCTCTTGGGTTAAAGTCGTTCAAAAATTTACAAGAGTATCCCACTGGGTGTACATTGATGATGCGTATCTCCTTGCAAAACTTGAAGATATCCAAGAACTCAAACTTGCTATGGAAGCTACTGAACTTTTTGACACTTTAACGGGACAAAAGACAAACCTTCTCAAAAGTGGTGGATGGGCAACCAGCCCAAATGCGAAAAAGCAAATGAAAAACCTTTTTCCTTCGTTGCCGTTATATGATTGGTTTGTTGTGCTCGGTTCACAGGTTAAAGCTAACCAGAAAGGCAAAACTGCGGAAGTGGTAACCAAATCACAATACCTTCGCTCGTTGATAATTGAGATAGGCCACCTCCCTATCAGTCTTGCTGCTAAGGTAAGAATTTTGTGTGCCAAAGCCATCCCAAAAATTACCTTCACTCCGGAACTTAACCCATGGCCAAGACTTACCATTCAAAATTTGACGACTTTGATTGTGAAAAGTCTGTGGAATAACAGACCTGGCTGGAGATCAGCTGATTTGTTTTTCTGCATGGCTGGCAACCCTGTTAGGTTGCATCCCGAATTTGCCTCAGCAACATGTGTGGTAACAAATATCATTTGCAGATGCAACACTGATCCGTTCTTTTGTAACTTGTGGACCCAAATCACTTCACAAGGTTCCAAAGTCATATCACATGGGTTGCTTGATGTCTTTGTCAAAGCAACTTCGTTGTTGGGCTTGCATTTTTCACCACCGTTTTGTTTGCAATGGCATGATTTCCCCATGTTTCATTTCAAAGATCATCAAGCAAAATCTCTTAGGCGATTCCTTCGGTTTGTTGTGGTTCAACAATTGTATTTGAATGCCTTGAAAAGTGATCGTAAAGACCTGGTAAGTAAAGGATCTAACATTCTAGATGTTGACCTCCTTCCCCTGGGTCCCCGTAGTGAAAAGCCATGGTGGTCAAAGAAGTGGAAATTGGATGAAACAATTGCAATTGGGCCGGCGGTTGGTGCATGCCCGACTGCAGACAGACTTTACCATGCTAAGCTGTGCGAAACTCCGGCTTGCAGATTTTGTGGCTATGAGAAAGAGACAATTGGTCACCTCGCTTGTGACTGCAACAGAGTTTCTTCAATGATTGGTCCTAAACCTTGGGATGATGATCAGCCCCATTTAGCGTCACATGGCCTTTTTGAAGTGCCACAGTGGCTACTCGACATTGCAAAGAGACCTCCGGTTTTGGCTCTACCAAATTTTTGCATTGATAGTTCTTCTGTCACCTACTTATGGATTGATGGATCGGTCTACAACGGCAATCATATGTTTTCTAAAGCGTTAGGGGCCTCTATTGTTGATCACACTGGAACTTGCATTTTTTCAGACGGGTGGCGTGAAATGTGGGCCAATTCGTACAGGGCGGAACTGCGTGCACTACGATGTGCTACACACATTGTCAATGGTGAGCTGGTTGTTACAACGGATTGCAAGGCGCTGATTTCTATTTGGAACGACATTTTGTTGCAAGGTGAAGTTGGTGATAGCCTTTCTTTCCGTGAAGAATGGCTGGCTATTTGTGAGAAAGTTGGCATTGTTTCCTCAAAGCTGAAATTGCGGTGGGTTAAGGCGCATCAAATTGAGAAATTTCCTCTCCAACCTTTTAGTGAGGATCAATGGCTCAATCATTGTGCAGACTCTGCGGCTAAACTTGCTGCCCTACAGAATCTTGCTTGTACGACCCAACAGGTTGACGCTTGGAAATGGTATGCTTACCTACATCGATGTAGGCTGACAAAACTGACCTGTTTGCTTCAACAACATCCTTTGGGTCAGTCTTCGGGCCAAGACGATGAGCAGCTTGAAGAACATGTGGACCATGACGACACAATCATGGAACGGCGAAGAGCTATGATGAACCGGTTTGTTCGATGGGACTGGAACCTTTCTTTGAGTAGTTTTGGGTGGCGAATGAATCAATCAAACATTCCAATACCAAAAGGTTGGAAGTATTCTGCTGATTCCTGGTATCAGACCACGAGTTTCTTTCAAGGCCTTCACTGGAGAGTTGGTGATACAGGCTTGTCAGTTTATGAGTTGGCTTTTGAATTTTGGATGCAGAAAAGGTTTGTTCCGCCTTGTGTTTCTAGAAACACAGAAGGATATTTTCAGTGCATAGTAGATTGGTTGAGGCATGTTCTCAGAAGCTTTGCAAAAAGCAAAGTCAAGATTTGCCCAGACCAAGTGACGTGGATGCCACGCAAGTGTCTTTACCTTTCACAAACTTATCCCTATGGGAAATGGCAAGGTGGAAGGATCTATTTTGAAAGTGAGCATTTGTTCAAACTTGCTTCTTTCATTTCCTCTTTGCAGAACCATGGTAGCACTCATGCTGCATGGAAAGTACAGGTTTCAGCTTTACCCTGATAGATCAAAGACTTTCAGGAGCGTTCGGATCGCAGACTTTGGAGTAAAGAATCTGTTCATATTTCATGAAGGGAACAGGCCGCAAGAACAAAACAACTTCATGGACTCCACTGGAAAATCCAGTGTTGAGGCAGGACCTAATACATGACTGACTATCCTCGATCGTCCCTCTTGGATTCTTCACAAAAAGTTGTTGTAGATTTAAACATGTGTAGACTTAAATGCTAAAAACAAAAACGAACTAGCACATGAAAAGTGTAACTTGGATGTTCCATGGAAGTTATGATCAATGGTGAGGATCAGTCACTGAAATAAACTGTTGACATAAAGCGAGTAAACTGCTAGGGTTGGTTGTCTCATATTATATCACGCCAAGCTAACCATTTAAAGCTCACCACCTGAACATCATCCCATCGCATTTCTCCATCATCTCCACGACAAAACCATGCCTTTGATGCAAGTCTTCTTCCAAGGTCCAGCAAGTGAAGCCAAACCCAAGATGAAGCCTTGAAAAATTGCGTTGAGGAGATGGAAAGAAAGAAACCACCATTTAGCTCAGAGCGCAAAATGGTCAGTTGTATGGAGTGTAGTCGCATTAAGTAGTAGGTATTTTCCATCCCCAAAAAAGCCGGAACAGTTCAACCATTTCATTGGCAAGGATAATAAAGTTTGATTGAACTCACAGGCCAAGCTAAGGTTTGTTTCGAACATTTTCCAGTGATGGGGAAGATGCGGTGCCATATTTGGATTATATAGATTCAGTTTTTGAAATGCAAGCCTTTTCTTGCTGCCAAGTACAACTACTGGAGGCTTCTAGATACTTCTAGAAGAGGACCGGATAACCCAAGCCAGCCCGCAGAAAAAAAGTCTTTAAGAAGGCAATACCTTTACCATCCTTTACCAAAACCATATCTGTCCAGCAGCATCCAGCATGAATTTTGAAAACCTATCCAGCGTTGTCAAACTTGACAAGCGTACAACACTTTGGGAGATTCTGAATTCGCTCAACTGATGCAAGCAGTTGAAGCGGATTTGAGGAACCATGGCCAGTAGGAAAAGAAAGATAATTAATCAAGAAACAAATGCCATTCAGCATTTTCAGTAACCATTTCTCCTCTAACTTATATACATATATATATATATATATTGATTCTCAAATCTTGTCAGAAAACCAAAAGTGAACACCTACAAAAAAACAAAAAAAAAACAGGTCCTTAGCTCTTAGCCAACCCCCTATTTACATATATCCCTA
>OMLO01004862.1_pt1 | contig 11256 bp, 5 predicted proteins | sample 1674811 | NCBI WGS metagenome assembly OMLO01 (sample SAMN06265003, study PRJEB25207) | coral metagenome | isolation source: Coral host | place: Mexico:La Bocana,Puerto Morelos, Mexico | collected 2008-11-13 | reverse complement strand
TACTAACTAATTAAACCATGATAATAATAATTAATTAATTGAATAATTAATTATTTTGGGCGACCAACCTGAAGGGCTGGGCACCCTAGCTGGCATGGTTGGGAGCCCGAAGGGCTCCCTGAAAATTTTCTTAGAGCACAGCCTTGCTTCTTGTCGCATGGATGCCTCACCTACAGCTGTTAGTGGGCGCTTATAAAACATAAGGTCTCAAATGTATTGGTGTCAGCTCACAGGAGATTACACTATAGAAGAATCACACTGGACACTGGCTGGAATCATATAATATTCTTGGTGCACTGATCTCAGGTGAGACGAAATCTACAATGTGAACTCACTGGAAGGAAGGCAAGATGTTCATTACTTACTGAACCATCGGCATCTGTTAACTCATAATCTTCCTCGTTCATCCACTCATTAAACACATCCAGGTCTGTTAACCAGCGAGCATTCACCTACAGATGACCAGAAAGTTACAACACTGTAAACTGTGGCTTTTTAGTTCAAGCTGCAACTGCTACTACCAAAGTTACACAAACATCACCAACCACTTTGTGGAATGACACGTAACCAAATAATGCATTCAAACATCAACACTTTTAAGGTCTTTATTCACCAATTATTTGGGTTTGGTGGAAAAAGGGCGCTTGTTTGTTTAGGTGTATTAAACAATGTCCTGTGTTTTTTTTTTCCACTATTTTGCTTCATTTTTGAGATATGGCGTATGCCAAAAACATCAGTATTCTTAGCGGTGTCTGTTTGTCAAATGCGAAACGAAAGAAATGTTTTGAAATCCTTTGTTTTGCATTCGACAAACGGATGCCACAACTGACATTTTTTGCATATGTTATATCTCAAAAAATGAAGCAAAATCTAGCGAAAAAAAAAAAAAAGACAGGACATAGTTTAATACACCTAAAGAAACTAGCATGCAAAATTTGGTTCTTTTTCAACCGAACTCTTCATTCAGAAGATGCTTTGAGTTAATTTTGTTTTATGTTTAATATGTACAATGCACCCATGGCCATCATGTCATGAGAGGGCTCAGTAAAACAGATCTAGTGTACCGCTCAACAATAAGTTACAGTGGACCACTCTCTCGTGAGACTTCCGTTTCATGAGCTTTTGCGACTGTCTTTGCCATTCGTTTTTCATCACTTTCATTTAAGTTTTTTGCTTGTAAGTTTAAGTTGTTCTCTTGAAGCGGCTTGTAACATAGGAGCCCAAAAAACCGTATGCTCTCGTGGGATAAACATTACCGCATAGCAAGAAATCATTTTCTCACAAGCTAATTGCTAGTGATGTATTCCAAAATGTACATGTATGCTTCACTGGGTTTTGTAAGATGAGACACTCATCTCGTGAGACGATAATCTCTTCTCGCAAGGTGAGACTCTCACGAGACAAGAGGTGGTAACTTACTTTTGAGCAGTACTGTATAACACAGTACATGTACATTTTTGTATTACCTGCCAGGGTCCCTGGTGTTGGGGTTCAGGCTGTGGTTCATCCTCAATGTCAGTAGCTGGCACCCAAGTGTCATAACTAAAATACAATCAGTGTAACATACTTTATTATATGACTAGCTCCGTGAGCGGGCAAGATGAACTGAATCTCGCGCTGTGATTGGCTACCCGAGCGGGCAAGATGGAGCTATCTTGCCCGCTCGGGATACGGGCTTTGTCCCACAAGTATAATTTATCATGTTTTGGTGTTTTATCCCATATAATAAATCTTTTATTGACCAAGCTTGTTCGGTCAAGATGGCTGGATATTGGCCTTGTTCTTTTTTTGCGTGTTTATGGACCTCGACTTCGTCTCGGTCCATAAATACGCAAAAAAAGAACTTGGCCAATATCCAGCCATCTTGACCTCACGCTTGGTCAATAACCCATACATCATTCACATACATGTTGAACAATAATAAAGTGAGATGCTAACTGTCAGAAAATACATGGTGTTAAGTTGACAAACCTGTCTGGGTAATACCACCAATGAACAAGAACCTGTTTATCCTGTCTCAAAAGTGGCCTTAACCACTCCTCTACAGGAAAGCAAGGAAAAAAAAAATACATCAAAAATAAAATTACCAAATGAATCCATGTCTCTTTTTACAGCTGTAGATGCATTTAGTTTAGTGTGTACATACTTTTGCTACATGCATCTACAGTCAAGTTCCAATCATTTATTGTAAGTTGACTTGCACTGTGGGCTCACGCAACAACACTTGTAAAAATGTACACAGTCCCAAACTACTGTTTAATATCATCCATATAGTTATGAACTGTAGGTATTATTTACATGTACTCTTTAGAAAGGAACTTGGACTGTACTGCTCCTTTTTAAATCTCTGGTACTCATTTCGCATGGACATAACTTATCAACCTTACACATATGAAATAAATACACTGTAACTAGAACAAAGGGTCGAAACAAAGCACAACCTTCTGGAAAGGGTGGCGGAGGTCCATAAACAACATGAGTCGCTTCTGATCTTTCTTCTGTAATAGCACCCTGAAATATGGAAATTATCAAAAAGGCTTAAAAGCATGCAAGCAGACCTGTCCAATATGGTATTTGAAAAAAGCAAAAATAATGTTATAAGTAAACATGATTACATACCCTTACATGTATGTACCGGTAATTATAAGTCATGCACAGTATACAGCATTTTTGAAACCAGTTTAAGGTTGATTTTGATGATACATAGTAATATTTATTATCGCTTATACATGCAAATAACCCACTTATTCACCAAACTTTGGTGAACATGGCTGAAATAGGTTTGCTGTTTTGCATGAAGATACATGTAGGCCATGACTGCACCTCCGAACTGGACATCTTGACCTCCTGTTTGGTCAATGATCCAATATGCAGTACGTGTATATCTATACATTTACATATATCGTGGATTCTTACATTGTGTCTTTTTACAATATCTTTTAACTTGACTGCAAGCCTTGGATCAATCTCTGGTGTTATGAACACTTGTGGAAGTGTCAACAATTTGGCCTGAAAAGTAAACATATTGTAATATACATTAGCAATCTGTGATCTTCTCCTCATCAGCAATCTAGAGACTAACATGTACTTTCTCTTTTCAATGAAACACTGTTAATTAAACAAAAGGCCATTTAAAAATGAACTACATTGTACTGTATGCCATTTGACCATGTACATGTACTTCAAGCTAAAACTACTACATTTGTAAAAATGCTTTTTTTAAATGGGTTATCCCAAAATTTGACCAATCACAATTTGTGGATGTACTGTAGTCCTACAAAGGGTGATGTTTTTAGATCAATTGTCTCATGTGTTAGCCAATCAGAGAGGGGAGAGTAATGGTCTAAACTGGTTGATCATAAAGTAAATGTGTGAATGTATGTCCAATCACTGGTCTAGAGCTTCATGAATATCTATTGTACTTCGCTTAAAAAATCGAAAACATGCAGCATGTTTTCATTGAGTTATAAAAACACAAGTGAAAGTTTGGGAGAACGAGAAGTGCTGTGGGAGCATAAGCTACAGGCAAGTGTTTCCAAAGCTTTTTAGAGTTCTCCCAAACTTTCACTAGTATTTATTAAGAAAATTATTTCTTTAAGAAAATACAGCAATGCAAAAAAAATCAACTTGTTTACATGTACTTCTTTGACCATCAAAATGTAAATTCTTTTTGCTCGCGCCATCATTATGTCAACAGCACGTGCCAGTTCTGTGTTTCTATCGAGTTATAGAAACACAGTTTTAAACCAATCAGTGTGCGTATTTGCTTTGGGTTATTTTCTGACAAGTTTTAGCATTCAAGTTCATTCATTCAGTTACAGAATGAAATGTTTTTTGACAGTGATAAGGATAATAATGGTAATAAACCTCTACCTCTTTCAAGGCTTTTTCAATGTTCAAGAAAAGTTCAACATTCCTATCCATGCGTGAGGGAGAGTGAAAATCAAATCTTCTCCTGAAAACATAACAGAATACACAAAACTTTATATGAGATACAAAAAAATTACTTCCCAATATATGACAAGAAAAAATAAAGAATATTGTTATCACTGCCCACTGAATTTGACTTAGATTTTTCAATCTTCTTCTTTATTTTGCTTACAAATAGTTTCAAGTTAAATTATAATAAGACTTGAGCTCATAAACAGCTGCATTATATACATGACTGTACAGTGTAGGTGGCCAGTCAAAAGGGTTTTGTTTGCAGTATTTTATTGACCTTGATTTGGGTACTTCGATGACTGGCCACATACATCAACATGTATTACCATTAAGGGGTAGCCACTTAATACATGTAGGTTGCTGCTTAATGAGCTGAGGGGTGGTTGCAGGTGATGGTAATAAACACATTAAGTGTGACAATCCAAATGAAAAATAATACAATTACCATCCTTGCTCCATCTTGGTCTTGAACATATTTGCTAGAATAACACAAAGACTTCCACCAGAAGAATAATCCATGAACATCTTCATCTGCAACATCAACACAAAGAAAATTGGTATTTTCTCTTCTGACCCCACTTCCACAAGTTAGGAAGATGGGACAAAAAACAAAAACAGAATCACATAGTTTACATTGTAAGTGGAATTAGTAGACAGTGTGAATTATTAGATGTAAAAAGCTTGCATGATTTGAGGCATAATTTGAATTCATACTCTTGGCAAACAAAGTATTTTACAAATGAATAAAGGGTGAAAGTTTCTAAAGAAACTGTGGTGCTGCATTGGTGGGGGTAACAAGGTACATGTAATTTGATTATATCAACGAAGTTGAAAATGTAAATTGGCCACTGTAACAAGTTATAAAGCTGACGTTTCGAGCATTAGCCCTTCGCTCTGATGAAGCTCGAAACGTCAGCTTTATAACTGTCTTGTTATGGCGGCCAATTTACATTTTCAACTTAGTTGATATAACCAAAGTATTTTACATGTAAGTTTGTACTTCAAAAAAACTTAAAAAATGAGCCACTATGTGAAAGTCATGATGATTAACTTACTGGCAGCTTCGTTAGGAGGGCCTGCTTGCTGACATCTTTTCCAAAGTTATCCTGTGAATAAGGAAATGTAAACAAACAATAAATGAAAAAAACATTAATAGTGGTCTGATTTTTTTAAATGGCAAACTGAGAATACTGAGAGCAGAAGCCTGTGTAGCATGCACAGAAACATTGAGCCCCAGCACAAACGGCAAAAGCTAAAAGCATGTTGGAGTGACTGTCTCAACCTCTAATTGTTTATCAACATGTACTGTAAATGAAAATACTTGAAAAATTTATAATACATTGTTTTATGGAATAGAAACTTTGAAATTTTTCCAAAAAACAAATGAAGAAATAAATTAATAAACAATTAAACCAGATTGTTCTGGTAGACTTTCTAAAAGCCTTTTCCAATAATATTTCATTTCCATTGTTAGTTTCGCCCAGTGAGACAAGTTGACCTCTCGCGACTTCATCCCTTGCCTCTTGCTTTGCTTAGGGATAATGACTATAAGCAAAGCGATTGACTTAGCGAAGGTCCACTGGTAACAAGCTTACTTCTGTGTCTGCAACACAGGTGTTCACCACATTCGTTTTCTTACATGAATGTACACAGCAAGTACATTTTATGTAAAAAAGATGTTTGATTTTGATTAACGCATCACTTCTAGGAACTTTTCCAATATGGTGTAAACTCTAACTTCACAATTAACTTATCAAATGTTAGGGTAAAAAGTGCTATATTACAACTACACCACAGTCGTTTCCTTGTAACATAAAATAAAATTACTGTCTGTTATTTAAAATGTCACTCCATGGAATAAGCCGGCCAGGCTGTGATGAAGTGTTCACTACCAACTTAAGGCTGGCAAATAACTAAGTCCCTAATTGTTTCATTTGTCCGCCGAAGAAGTGCAACATTTGTTTTTGAAACTATCAATTTTAGAATCGTTATCACCAACTGAAAGTGGAATAATTATTATGTCCTAACGTACTCAAGAAAGCTGAATCGAAAGCTTCATAGATGAACTTACTTCTTGGAATTGCAGCAACTGCGCAGTTAGTGTAGCCAATATTTTATTTGTTGGTGGCTCCACCTGTACATACTACAAGAAATATAAATAAACAATAACGTGACATCAATCAACCACTTATTAAGCCATGTGTTCGGTATAATACTTGGAGGTAAAACGGCAAAATAAAGCAATCGAATTTTCTAATGGAAATTTTAAGCCATGTAGCAATTACCTTTTTGCAGTTTTTTAGTAGGTACTGCTTGACCGGCTCGAAAAGAGCGATAGTGTCAGCCGATTCGAAGTATTTCCAATCAGGAGCGCCATCCTTTTTTCGTGCCGCCATGTTGGTATTTTTGTCTGAAAGGGTCTCAATAGTTATTACGTTATGTATGTGACATATAGTGTCTCTGTCAAGTCCACCGTCAATAGGAGCTTTAAATTTTTTGTCGTTGTTTTGTTTGCTGTTTGGGTTTAGACGTTCTCCTTCATGGATGTTTATTACAGACTCTATGAAAGGTTTGTTTTCATTTTTTTGAACGTAGAGTCATCATATCTTGTTTCGTGTTGCATAAATGACACAAAAGAGTGAACTTATGAAAGAGGAAGACTGGAACTAAACCAGAACTAACACGTGACCTCGTGATCGAAAAAGGGCGCGCAAAGATTGCAAGCGACAGAAGTTATCGATCTCTTGTTTTGATGGTTTTTCAGTGGAAGTAAATCACAAACACCTTTCGCCATGAACCTTCGAGAGCAGTTTCTAAAATCCGTTGGAGAGGATTCCCCCCAAGCTTTTCTTCGTTTTATAGAGCAACACGTGAGTTTTACAAACTTATCACCGCATTTGTTGATCACATCGTATAATCGATCGTGCGTGTTCCTATAAAAACATTTTTTTTTTGTTTACATGAGCTTATGTGCTTTGTAGCTGAATTAAAAAAACAACCCTGCGTCCTACAAACTTAGACCTTACAACGAGAATGCTACAACATGCAGAAAGACCGAGCTGAACTGAACGACCTATTGACAAGGGTACTTTGTACTTGGATCGAACTACACTCTTGAATTATACTGTACTTCGACAGACGTCGCAATTTTTCTCTCGTTTGCTTCACGTTCGCGGAAAGCTTATTAACATATTTTTGTCTAGAACATGTGAAAAGAGCAGTTGTGCAGGCAAAGTGTGAAAGATTTGACTGATTAATTAGATAATTTTATTATATCAGATTTTACCATACACAAATTTGCGATATCAAGTCATTGACCTAATATGGTGTGGTAGATTTGAAAATATTGCACCCTAATTTTACCCCTCTGCGCCATATTAAGCTTGTTTTGTCTTGCCACGAGTATTTTGGCTTGACTACAATGCACCTCGTTCTAACCTGTGTTGTAGCCAACCTGTACCGAAAAAGTACAACATATACAACATATACCTCTCGCATGGAGGGCATTTCCTCTGAGAACCTCTCGCCCTTCTAGAAATTCCAAGCTTCATACATTTCTGTAAATTTTTTGTTCTTATACAACCTGCCCCCCCTCCTGCTAACCAATCAGGACATCCTTATTCCTTCTGTGGGGGAGTAGGGATATTTTCTGGAGCTGCCCATGGGGTACATGTATGATTATGACATTTTGCAGAAACCAAGGCTAGCCTGTTTACGGTTTATGTACCTCTCAGTTGAAGTGATAAAAAGTCAAAAGTCTGCAGTCTGTTAATATCATACCATGAATTACATTTGCAGACTGTTGACTAAATTTAGGCCATAGTAGTAGTCCGGTTAGCCCAGGCTAGCTTAGGTAGCCTGTTGACAGTTGCCCCTCAGTAATTTAGATGATAAAAAAGTCAAAAGTCTGCAGTCTGTTAATGTCATACCCACAATTACAGGTCATTTGCAGACTGCTGACTAAATTTAGGCCAAAGTAGTAGTCTGTTAACCCAGGCTAGCCTGTTTACACTCACATGTACCTCTCAGTAAATGATAAAAAAGTCAAAAGTTTTCAGTCTGTTAATGTCATACCCTGGATTACAGGTGACCTGCCCAAAACTGGGCCACTTGCAGCAGAGCTACATGTAATTATCAATCAGAACATTTCTTGTGAACAAAGGATAGCTACATGTACATGTATCTCTTTCATAAACAAACTAATGTTGTTGAAGAATACAAACCAATAAGTCTAAAAAAAACCCAATAAAAACCCAATAAAATTGTTACCTGTAGAACCTGCAGATCTCCGAGGGAACATAAGTAATATTTACTGCATACTTTTATTGCACTAACAGAACTCAAAGAATGAATCATTTGATGTTGAAGAGCTGTTACAGACCCTTTCCAAACAGGATCACGAAAGACTGTGGTGTGGCCTCCGTGATACGACTCAAAGACTGTTATTAACAGATCAAGTAGGATCTGGACAAAATGAAGATGAAGAGACTACAGTAACTAAACAACATTTTTTATACATACATGTAGTTAAATCATATTTAACATAGTTAATGACTGAGCAAGAGTGTTGTCAGTAGTGTTTTTCCAGCATTTAAATGTCTTGGCCATCGTTTTAGTGTTTATGGTGTTAAGTTTTCATGGCTGTTTGTAGCATTTGCAGCGATCTTACAGTTGATGGGGGGCTGGGACTGACTTGTACAACGGTATTCGCTGTTAGCACATGAGTTACATGTATGTCTCCATGTGCTTGCATTACATGTATGTCCGCTGTCTTGATGGCATGGCATTGTCTGTAAGTGTAGCGGTTTTTTGGCAATCCCTCTCCACCCCAGGTGTTTGGTTACTTGTTGGGAGGGGGGGCTCTATTATTTAGTTACTTGTTTATTTATTTTTTTGTCTTCTACTAAGCCATCAGGTTATAGTGCAATGGGTGCTCTAGGGGGACTTGGAACAGGGGTCTCATGGCTGGGTTGTGGGTTGGAGCAGGCCAGTTGCGTGTTTGAGTGCCCTGGGGTGCGTTTGCAGTTGCAGCCCCATCCTAGCCCCTTGGGCAACTGACAATTACTTGCAACAAGGGTGTTTGCATTTCAGTTACTTGTTGTTATCTACATACTGACTGGGCTCTTGTTTGGGGCAAATACATGTAGAAAGTGGCCAGATTAGTATAGTGGCTGTACATTTTAAGTGCTATAAAATGCAATCAGATGGAATTTTAAGGCTCATTGAAGTCTAATTATTAATATTGTAGATAAAATATTGCTTACTGCTAAGTTTATTTGCACAATTTAACTTGTGCTGTTTTTGTCTCAGCAGTCATCTGTCCTACTGTCCTATCTGGAGGGTGTCACTGTAGTGGCAATCTGTGCTTTAGCTACACCAGAAAAGTCTCCCCACACTCCATCAGCTTTGCTGGAAACTGCTGTCATTTTACATGGTTTGTGAAGTTTAATTGTTTTCTGGGGAATAATACATGTACAAATGAATCCCTTTAAAGTCATATTTTTTTCAGGCTTTAATTTCACAAGTTCTCAAGTTGTGTGTATAACTGTGATGATCAATCATGTCTTCATATCTTTCTATGCAGTTCAAATATAATGATCTTTCTTATATTCATTCTGACTGGTTAGCTCAGTTGGTAGAGTGTCGGAATTCTGTGCGGGAGGTCTCGGGTTCGAGCCCCAGACCGGACCAACACTCAGGCAATAACTGAGGAGAATATGCTGCCTTTGCAATGACATCTGCAAATGGTTAGATATTCTAGTCTTCTCGTCTTCACTGTTATGGTCAGCAGGGGACGTTAAAGAACCCACACACTCATCGTAAAGAGTAGTTCCCAGTGTTGTGGTCTGGTCTTTGTCCATAGCTTGCTTGCAAAGTGCATTTGAATATATTAATAATTATAGAAAATGCACTATATAAATTCATAAATTCATTCTTCACCTTCTACAGGTATTATAATTATTATGAACTCACAATGTGTCCAGCTCCCAGATGGCGTGATAGCTCAGCTGGTAGTGCACTGCACTGATATCGCCATGGGTTTGAATTCCGTTCAGGCCTGAATTTTTTCAGGCTTTAATTTCACAAGTTTTTAAAAAGAATGTCCTACATGCATCTTGAATTATTCGATGAGGTTGAATTTTCGAAGCCTCTGAAGTCCACGAATGTTGCACAATTCAAATAATGGAATAAATGGAACATTCCAAGGGTTCGCAATGGTTGTCTTTGGGATGCAGAAACCGAACTTAAAGGGGTGGGAGGGAAGTATTAAATTTATACCACAAGCCAATTGATACATGTATATTTATTTCAGGACAAGTGAGAGGACCTATAATGTACAAGAGTCTGATTCAGCTGTAATTAATGTTAACATTCATATATGCACTGTAGGTTTGTTGATGTCACTGCCAGAAGGAGCAGAAACCTTGCAGAACAATATAGCACAGCTATGTGAACTTTGGTAATATGTGAAAATTACAAATAATGCCATTAATACAAGTTGGCCACCATATACTTATAATTATGTATAATTATTTCAGGGTTGTATTATAGTTTTGGCCTGTTAGTGAAAATCACCATCTAGATACTACTTTAACAACAGGATTTTGGCCAATACATGTAACTCTGCCCATCCATTTATCTTATTCTTTGGGAAAAAGATGGCAAATTCAGCCTCCTGCTCCAACCAAGCTTCAAACTTTTGTGAATTTGTTGTTTACTATATATACACTGTACATCTGCATGTATGTTCAATTGTAATGAGAAGGTCCCTACATGTAATCTCACGCAAAACAAATTTATCGATATTGTACATGTAAAAGGTAAAGTCTGCATATGAGCCAAGGGGCCCAATTATACAATGTACTTGCACACTTGTAACTAGTGCACCTGCTTGTGTTTGTGACCTTTCCTTTCTTCCACTTTGCAGGTTTCTTAATGAACTGGAAGGGAAAGAGGAGTTAGTCACGCAGACCTTTCCCTATCTCATAATCCGAAGCCTCGGTCGTGGAATTGTAAGCAACTTAATTGCATTTAGAAAGGGTTTCAGTCCAGAAGTATAGAAGCTTGTAAGCTTTATCAGAAGCTTGTCTAGTGAGATTCCTTGCACAATTAGGTTATGAGCTTCAAATTTCGGGTGTTTGGAAAACCCGAATAGCGAATAGCGAATAGTCGCGAATAGCGAACAGCGAATAGTCGTGAATAGCGAACAGCGAATAATGGTGAATAGCGAATAGTGCGAATAGTGGCGAATAGTGGCCTTAACACTTTGTGGAATAGGAAAACACAACTCAAATAAAATATGCATGAGAAATC
>OMLO01004861.1_pt1 | contig 11256 bp, 3 predicted proteins | sample 1674811 | NCBI WGS metagenome assembly OMLO01 (sample SAMN06265003, study PRJEB25207) | coral metagenome | isolation source: Coral host | place: Mexico:La Bocana,Puerto Morelos, Mexico | collected 2008-11-13 | reverse complement strand
TCGCCTGCCGAACCCGCGGGGAGTTACAGTACGGACCTCGTACTCGGTTAGTAAGAGCTATTGAAACCCAGGAGTTACATGCGTGCACCATTCAAATCTTTAATTAGATAAGACAGCTGCTTACCACTCAAAGTAATTGTCAAATCTCTCATTTTCCCAGTGGGAATTTCTCGGACGTGTAGTATTTCAGGCAAACGTGGGCCTAACAAAAAATCAAGATAGCAAGTTTTTAATGTTGTTATCTTTCTGTCTCTTGTCCCTTGAAACAAATATGTACGTTTGCTTCGGTGTGGCACCCCCGCCCCATCCATATTGTATATACCAGCTATGAAACACGGTTTACGGTGCCAGTTTGCAGTGTTCCGGTTTTAACTGTAATCATAGTTAAAAGAAAGAAATGGTTATGAAACTCGACAAAGTTCTTTGTTGTATGTTTTTGTTCGCTTTTTTGGTCTTGACCGTGCACAAACCACAATAGTTGATTACTACTGACTGAGGAACTAACCAACAGAAATGTTTTGGTTACGTAATTCATGCATAGAGTATGCGCTCAAAACAAAAGATCGTGTACGGTCGTGGACCTTGGCATATTTGTTTGCTCTTTTGATGTTTGCGAGGGCTTCATAAGCATTCTCCTCTATTAACTGTAATAATCGAAACAACATGCAAAAGCGAAAAATATAAGTTACTCCAAGATACCTGTTGTCCCTGCTGGTGTAACCTGCCTCAAGTGCTGCACTAAGTCATCCCTCTGTTTACTTACTGCCGTTTTAAAGAGACAGCGCACCCAACGCTTGGTATTGTCATCCGGCTGCTGCAGAGATGCTTCGTCTATTTCCAGGCTTCTTCTAAACTCGTCTACAACACCTGCGGTGTCCATTGTTTGGACGCCTTCAAGAACTTTATCTGGTAGAGAGAGGACCGACTCCTCTTGACCTAAAATGTGTGATATCCGTGGCATCAGAAGGGTACACAGTAATCTTTTATTTAGTAATAGAAATACATTAAATCACGAGCTTGAGATTTCGTTAAGTAAAGTGATAGTTTATAAGGGCGACTGCTGAAAACACGGTTTGGTTTCATCATCTAATACCTCATAGAAATCGAGAGTATATAATGTAATTGTTCAATAAGTAGAATGCCAACTCACCTATTCCTCTATATTCAAAGTATTTTTAAACTTGGCGCTTTAGCGAAAACGTTTGTGGGCTGAACTGCAGCAATAACCACAATTTCAATTGTTTATTTTCGATATGCCCGCTTGTTTACAGAAAAATATTCACGGACGAGTACTGTCCATACGGGTATTTTCGGAGGACGAACACTATGCGCTGATAGTGTCTCTCCGCGGATGAACACTATCGCGTCACGTGATCAATCTAAACCAATTAGAATCAGAGAAAATTTAGTGGTGAACTATAAGCGCTGATAGTGTTTCCTCGCGGATGAACACTATCGCATCACGTGACCAATTTAAACCTATAGCGCGTGATAGTTGACGAGGGCGCAATCACGCGATACAAAAAACTTGAGTTGATAATCTAATTACTTAATAGATAGTGAGTAGCGTAGCCAATCAGTGATGAGCATTCGTGATAGAACGCTAGTAACATGTTTTCTATTTCTTAAATAATGAAGAATTCTACCAGTCATTAATAGTCATCTTTCTGTCGCGTGAGTACAGCTCTACAGGAATATTATTTCATGCGATAAGTAATGGCGAAGAATTGCACTTGAATTACTCTGGAGTTGAAAGGCATACGCTACATTTGCTTCATAACTGAAACTACGGTTCCTAAAAGCTGATCGATTTTAGTGGTTGTAAAATTAAAGTAAGAGAAACTGTTAATAGCTGCAATATCGTCTGTTTCATGGTCATTTGTGACTGACGAACAGCTATACACTTTCTCACGACACATGTAAGAAACTAACCTTTCACAAAAGAAAGCAGTGGAACCTTGAATTCGTGACCGCTGTCTTGTTCCTAGTGAGGCAAAAATGTTTACGCCAGAAAACAAATAACTTGCTTGTTTAATAACTGAACAAAAGTCCATCCATTTTGGGAATAAGTTTTTTAGATTAATCTCAAAATAAGACCTCCTACATGTGTTGTGCAAGGCGAGTTAGCGTGCATCACTTGAATGTACACTTAACAGCGGCTAACTCTGAAAAAAATACTTGGTGCGCGAAGAAATGAATGTAGAGGTTAGCTTAAAACCACGTAAATGTCTATGTCTTATCGGCCACAACGCTCACCATCACCTAACAAGGTGAAAATTGTCACTATGATCCATTCTAAACATCTCATGATTTGATTTGTCCTTATGTGATTAAGGAAGAATGGTAATGTTCAGAATGGTCGCGAGTCAGAGTGTTCATGAAGTATATATTGAGATTGGTCGAGGGGTTAACGTTTCTCTCCCAACCCGAAATACATTAAAAGTCAACATTACCTGTTGATCTAGGAATTCAAACCAAGGTTGGAAGCTGTAAATATCAACTCTGACATCTTTAGCCACGGCCGAATTCAGGCACACAAACGGTTCCTCACAATTGTAGCGCAACTCTTCCTCTGACAAAAAGTGGAGACATTGTTCTTGTTTGCAGTCCTTCGTGTCATGATTGCAACAGTATCGCACTACCCCCTGCTTAGAGCAGACTGGGCACCTCACATACATCTTGTACCTGACATTCCTCAACCAGTGAAACTCATTCCGCATGCACTCAAGCATCAGTCCCAGTTGCCTTCGCACTTTTCGGCATACTGAAATGTCGGAAGCTTTATGATCCGAATCCACATGTACATTCATGGAGTTGCCAGATGGAGCCATTCTGTGAACTGCGATCTCAATTGAAGTGGAATGACAAAGAAGGATCACAGATTGCCCATCGCGAAGACTTGTGAAAAATCTTGCAAAGTTGTCGAACATTCGTGGCTGCCTTTGGCTGGACCACTCTTCATGGCACCACTGGATAAACTGTAACAGCATCCTCGGGAAAAAGCCTTGAGGAACGGGACCAGAATCAAATTTGAGAAACAGAGAAGGAAGACTTGTTGATGATAGCAAATCGAGGACGCCTTCAGTTGGGTGCGACTTAAGCATAGATGGCACTAGGTACTGCTCATTGGAACCCGTTGCAGGCCACGGACAGATCAGGCTGAACTTTTCCATTATTTTGAGAAGACCTCCAAAGGTGTCATCGGAGTCTTCGGAATTGAAAAAAGGGGTCCACTCATATTGTAGAACCCTTTTATGAAGAACTCCTGTCCTCTCAAACTCAGACCAAAGAGCTTCTAGCTCTCCCCCTTTAGGAATATGGGACTTCGCAGAAATTATCTTCTTGAAAACATCAACCAACCACTGGGGATCCAAAACAACTATTTTGTTTAAAGCTTGAGTTTCACAAAAATGAATCAGAATTCTTTGGTCGTGCAAGAAGTTTATTAACGTGGCAAACTCGTCATCTCTGATATCGCAGACTTCACAAGCAATTTGTCTTGCTTTATCAAGCGAAAGGTACTTATAACCATCTTCACGCTTCACTTGAAGGGCCTGTTCATACTTTAGCCATTTTATTGGGATTTCTTCCTTTCTCTGGAGCAGCTGCTCGGCAACACCGCGAACTTCCTTTCTCAGACGAACAACCTCTGGGCACTCACGTTTAGAACCCGACTTGGTGTTATCCACAGCAAAGACGTCGTTGTACAAATGACCACTAAAAGGCTTTTTCTGAAGAGAATCCAACAACCGTTTGGCTAGTCCTTTAGCATCACCACCATCATGAGGTTTGTCGGCATGAGTACAAACCAAAAACACTGGAGGAAGTTTAGTTGAAAGGTTTTCAATGTCATTGTTCTCAGCAGCCAAGAGCGAGATAGATGACAACCAAAACTCCAGATTGTCTAAATATCTCTGTTTACTGATATCATTCCCCTGTCTGGAAACAATGGAACTCTTCTCATCAAAGACGTTAGGATCTCGGCTCATGTCGTAAATCAATAGGTAGATTGCTCTTGGAGTGAGAAATATGGGATGCGTCGCATAATACACTGATTGTCCCCCAAAGTCCCACAGAATTGAAAAGATCTCTTCTACTTCCTTGTTCACCTTAAGATCGAGCAATCGTTTGGCCAAATTGGCTATTTCATCTGGAACTTCTGGGACTGGATTTGCAAGGGATTGCTGTTTCTCTTCTTCACTGTTCTTCTTCTCTGGTGTTCCATTTGCTGTGGGTTTAATTGCGCCAAGTACAGGAGTTGGCTCGCCCGAGCTTAACTCGTCCTTTAAATTGTTACAAATAAACTTTGCTGTCTGATGTTCATAAGAAATGACATGACGATGGTTTTCCCCTTGATTTCTCTCTCCCGACCCCCACATTTCTGTTGTAACCTGAAAATGGAATGGGTCCACCTCTATACCAACAGTACTCCCTTCTTGTGGATCAAAACGCTCCCCTTTCAAAGACTTTTTCAAGCTGGTTTTTCCTGATCTATCTTGTCCTACGATCATAACTGGAATCCTCCTTACTTGGGTCTTTCCATTCTCAAGTGCTTTCTGGTATGCTTTGCGCGCTGACGGCCCCCGAGCAATAATTTCCAAAGGTACTGTGAATTAATAAGTATACAAGGAATTCTTTCAGTTTTATAGTCGCAACAACGAAAAAAACCCAGACACAGCTATTGAAAATCTATTCAAATACGCTCCCCCAAAAGAATTTAGAAAGTATCCTAAAGGCGTGTAAGGAAGAGATGATACTGAACCAGATTTTGCATGTGGCCTCAGGATTTAATGAATATTAGGTTTGTTTGCAAGGATAGTCGTTTCCACCCATTAAATAAATAGTTTTTTTCCCGATTCTGTCATTTGTCCTCTCGTTCAAACCTGGCGAAAACATTCATCTTAACTTACTATAGCATGGTAAACAAGATTTTGTTTGCCCCTTGGCATTTACTTCACAATATTCCCAAAAACAATAATTGCCTTTTACACCACATTCTTTTTGTGGACAACTATGTAAAAAAAAACCTTTTTATATTCTGGGATGGCTTTACATTGCCCGATAGCTGTTCTTTTTCTTTTTGATTACGGTCCCTGTTAAGTATTTATAAACTACAGTGAATGCATACACGCACCCGTCGAATCCTGGGACACTTTTTTTTCACTGCTTGATCTCGGTCTTTCTCTACTTGCGTTTAAGGGCGTCTACAAACCAAAAGTAGATTTTTGTAATTGTCCACTGCGAAGTGTGCATTAAATACAACGTCGTTTAAAAAGTAAGAGGTTGACATGGTTCAAAATTTTTAGTACACGCATATGCGAATTGCCGTTATTGCAACAAAACGAAAATTGACCGAGTCACTAACCCACAATGTCTTAAACCCGTATACATGTACACATTTTAAGTCCGTATACTGTACGTGTACACGTCCGTGGCACTGTAATGCTATCAATTCGCGCTTCACAGGGTACATCTGAGCGGATGAAAAAACTTTACTAACGTTGAGAGAAAAAATATTTTCATGTTTGTGGGATGAATGAAAAACGGGCAAAAATGCAACGAAGAAACAACAACAAAAAAAAAACACACAAAAACACAAATTTGCCAAGTCTTACATTTTGGGGTCTGCATATACATTGTGCAGAGATTGTAGAGCTAAGACTAAAACTAAAAGTTAAAATGTTCGTAGTATTCACTTTTTTAATACCATGCAGAGGTTTTCTTTGTTTTCTTTCTTTTTTTTCTTGATTTCTAATATCATGTCATAACATTACATGCATAAAATACACAAATTATGTAACAATTTATGTCATGGATATTTGATATAAATTTGTTATCCATACGCATGCAGTCTCGTTACTACCATGTGTTTGCCTACTGGCTTCGAATCGCTAGCAGCAAATATTGTAGCCAGAGCACGCCTACAACAAAGAAAACAGGAAAAATATTACTACAAATTCCACTTGGTGATGCAGGGGTGATAATTTTACCTTTTACAAGTATTTATTCTCATACAACCTACCCTTTGTAGGTTACTAAACCTAACTGATCTGATAAAAAGGTGTCACAAGTTAGGTGGTGGCATAAAAAAATAATTGCAGACTGACTTACTGTTTTCTTGCTGCCTTTGATTTTGGTTTGACCCCATTTTTCACAGTTGTGTATAATGTGTTGAGATCTTCCACGACTGAAGAAATGCAAATTTAGTTGTAAGTTAGTAAAAAGCTATGCAAAAGAAATCCGGCCTCAAGAGTCCTCATGGGCCTGATGAGGATAAACCTGTAAGTAAGTAATGCAAAAGAAATGCTAATGCAAATGAATAATGCTTCATAATAATGCTAACATTTAACAATTATTCCATGAGCGTGCCTTGGACATGAGATGGTAGTGAACTATGTAGCCCCAAGTTGACTATAATCATGAGTTGAAAAATTGTTTTATTAAAAATGCCCCCAAAATAAAGAAAACTAAACTAAAAAATAAAATACTCAACCAATCAGGTGCATGTTTACCATATTTGTAAAGCATGGCTAAATGGCTCATAGCCATGGAGATTGAGTTGATAAAAATTCTCAAATTGTATTATCCAATGATCCAGTTTTTAATACTACTAATTTAGAGTTCAGATCAACATTTTCAGGTTGCACTAATTGAGACATATCTAAATTGTTATTCAATGTCAAAACAATGCTTCCTTCACACCTCACTACTGAGGTGCATGGCATACTCACCTTGACTAACTCTTTCAACAGGCTGTGCTAGAAATGTCCTGTTTTGATCAAGATCACATCAACTAATGTAAGTTTGGATTTATTTGATTTACAGTTACTATTTGATTGAAAAACAAAACAAAACAATATGAAAATGTGGTATTCCAGAAAAGTTTTCTTTAACAAAAAACAAATGTTACTAAAAGGAGAGTCTTTGGTTCGAACTTATCTCATTTGTTTAGCATAAATATGGGAGTTACCTCTGTCGGTGAGAAAATATGAAAAGAATCATACCTGTACAATAAGTAAGTATTACTTGAGCTGTAAGTGTTATGCATAGAAGCAAAGAAAGCAGAACATCATTTGGCTGGGTGACCGCGAGATGTGGTTCCAGTCAAAGACCCACATTTCACCCTTGCTCACCACAGAGTCTCTAGTAACTCAGTGGTTAGAGCATCCGACTAGACCATGGAGAGTTGTAGGTTCAAATCCCATCACGAACTTGGATTTTTTTATTTTCTTCTGAGCTGATAATATTTCTGAACTGAAAATTTCCTTAGAACGCAGTCAGACTTTCCTCTAGAATGCCTTATGCTTTACACATAACCAGAACAAACTATGGAATCTTTAATATTAGCTGAAATCTGGAATTCTATCAGTGATAACATTAAGTTTCTGAAACTTAAACAATTTAAGAAAAAGTTCAAATCAAACATTATTGCAAGCTATTAACAGAACTATTTATTAATAACTCTAATTTTAAATTCCTTTCTTCTGTTAGTTAATCTGTTCATATACTTTATTCTCCACCTTTTTCACTAAATTTCTCAAGTAAACTTAGATTATGTTTGTGTGTTTGTGTGTTTGTGTATTTGTTAACTAAATCTTTAGTACACCTGACCTTTAAAAACTATTGTAATAAGCACTTGTAACAACCCTCTTTTTTGCACTACTTTTGTAATCTGTTGCCTTTTTTAAAGATGTTTGTATCAATAAAAAAAAAAATCTTAAATAAAAAAAAAAAATAAGGATGGCTGCCCAACCTTATTAGCCAATGATGGATATTTTGGGCAGGCATGCACTTTATTTTATTTTTATTCTTGTCTGTTTTGTAAATCTAAATTGATTAAGGGTGCCAATAAAGTTGTTGTTGTTGTTGTTGTTGTCTGAATTTTTTAGTTGTTTCCCTTGATCACAAAAAAAAATTATTCCACTTACTCTTGACAAATAGTGAGTGTTTGCAACTCATGCTTAAGGTAATTGTGGAGTCAATCATATTTATTTAATGATTACTTCATGGCAATGCGTGTTGCACTACAATGTGGTGCAATTCCAAAAACTGACCAACTTTCTAGACAAGAAACTGAACATACATAATTATACATGGACATACATAATTATACATGGAAATGAGTTATTGTAATGTCAACTTATGTAATGTCAACTTATGGATATATGCAAGCTGGCCTTAAGAGTCCTCATGGGCTCAAAGAGGATATTAAGTAGTAAGTAATGTCAAGCAATAACAAAAGAGGGTCTTTTAAAAGATCTGGAAATGCCATATTTAGATCTATAACTAAATCAGTTCTCAAACGTTACATCTTCATTACTACATTTGGACGGTAGCCTTCTTTTTTCAGAGGGGTCCACCTATTGCTGGACTAGCAAATAAAAAAAATGATTTTTTTACTATTGAATATCCTTTGGAGTGAAGGCTTTCATTTTGAGAACAATTTAAATATATAAAAAACAATACCTGAATTTTATGTCCACTTTGGACCACCAGGTATTTAAATGCATCTACTGGTGCCATTAGTTTCTTGTAGATCATTTTGAGGTCATGACCTACCATTAATTACAGCATTTGGATTTTGTACTATTAAATATTATTTTGTTATATATTTACTGTTAAGGAATTTTATGGTAGTGAATTGCAGCTGGATGACTTAAACCAGCCCTGCTGCAATCAAACAGGTCTTAAATAAAATACCAACATTTCATGAATGACCTAATTGCAGAGCACAAAATACCTATTGGTTCCTCAAATATTTTTTTAATCAAGCCTTCACTATCATTTAGTCATACCTTTAAATAGGTATTAATAAAACATAAATTAATATTTTTTTTTAACTTGAAACTACAAATGAATACATTTTAAAGCGGAATTAGCCTCAATAGCCTTTAACTGTTTTTCACACAAGTCCTCTATCCTGGTTGGATTGGAATTTGGGAAATTATGTTGGTTTTTCAGGAGGAACGAAAACTGGAGAAAACCCTGAGAGCAAGGTGTGAACCACCAACAAACTCATCCCACACATGACAAGGGCTAGAATAAAAGCAATACTACATTGGTAGGAAGTGTGTGCTCTCACCACTGTGCCAACCCCGCTCTCCAATAAATTAAATGGGTTGCACAATCTTCAGTATTGTGTTCGCCTCAGCTCTCCATGGTGTAAGCTAACTAGCCTTGTGTGTTAGGTTCTTATTCAAGTTGCTTTAAATTTATCGAAATACAAACTAAAACCTCACCCAGTTGTGCCACCAAAGTTGTCTTTTGGATTATGTTTTGACTTGTTACTTGTTGAAGGTGCCAATGGGGTGCTGGTGATATTCCCTAAGGAATCTGCATTAAAAAAAAGTGATGTCATCAAATTATTAATTTTTTGGTGGTTGTGAGCTGACTGTCCAGAAAACTCAGTAGCAGCAAAAACAATAGCTTAGTTTATATTCTCATTACAAATATTGTTTTCATTTCTGCTTTGTTTGATTTTTCTTCCTGGAAGTTCTGAGATTTTTGATTGAATGGTCTGCACTTTTGAAATTTAATAATTTTGGATTCTCTGGAAACTTTCTAAGGGAATTTCCATACCATCTGCCCCCATTTCAAAAGTTATTCTGTTTTTTTTTGTTATATCAATGAAAAGACCCCATTAACTTCAAATTCAGTGTAACTCAACACTACAATGCATAAGTTGAATTTCAACAACTTAAACCTAATTATTACATTTCAAAAATTCTTTAAAGTGCACTGAATTATAAGCATCAGATCACGACTCTGAAGAAAAGAAAATGATCAGATTCCATTCATTAAGCGTCATGCCAAACTTTAATTTGATAGACTACATTTATTTACTTCATGTTATACATGCACACATATACCTGAAAGTGCACGTGACCTAGCAGCAAATTTCTTCATTATGCTTGAGGCTTACCACCTGACGTTTACTACAGATTTAAACATTCAATAACAATAAGCAAGTCAATTAAAAAATACAATAATCTACCAATGAGTTTTCTTAATAGATTTTACTTGACTTATGATTGGAACCTCTTATGGATGAAAAAAATTTCAAGCCATGTTTGCAAAACAGGATCTTTTCAAATTTTCTGACAAGCACCCCTATCCTTTTTGTATGGGATCCCCCTCCCCCTGGGGAGTAAATGATCACTGCTCATTGTTCTCTGAGTGCATAACATTTGTTTGACTCCAGATTGTCCTATCCTGGTTCAAGCATTAGCTGAACTAGCTTAGTCTGGTCAGTAAGCTTTCTGCTCTTAGTTATAGGATGTGAAAATGATGTCTTCACTTCTATGTACCCACTTGTTCATCAAAACTCAGCAGAACTGATGGGTTCAGATGAATATAAACAAACATGTACATTGAAACAACCTACAATTAATCTATGACAAACGATTTGCCATATATTAGATTGTAATCAAAACCATTTATCACTTTTTTGTTGAAAGCTATCCACCCGTGACATGCGCCTCCCCCCCCCCCCCCCCCCCCCCCATTTCCCCGGGAAGGATATTATCATGTTAAGAGGTCACGGATGCTCGTCGTATTTCTTAGGGACGTAAATCATGGAGTTTGGTCTCACTTAGACCCACTTAGAGTTTGCAGGACGAAATGCCACTACTTTTAGCCATGAAGGAATGTTGAAGAATTAATCAAAAAAACGCTGTCATGTCCGTTTGAAAGTGGCACCTTTCAGGAATCAAACTGAATTCATATCAAATCACACCCACATGCACATTGTTAAAATTTTAAAATTCACATTTTTCGACGAGCATCTCCCATCCTATCTCATGGGAGTCCTCCATTCCGGAGTCCTCCATTCCGGATTCCTCTCTTTCGTGTAGGCTCCCCAGACGACAATACTGGGCAAGATTTCCGTATAACCCCATACATTTATTATGCATGCAGCTGTTTGCTCGTCCAAGGCCAAAAAGAAATACATACGTCTACCAAAGTGGCCGTGCAACTAGCCCTGAACTGTGAGGTTAAAAAAAATATCATCGTACGTAAGATCGCAATCTCCAAAGAAACGAAAACACTCGACTCTTACTTGTCTGGACGCGATACTCGCTCACTCGCCACCCGTTAAGGCAAATAAGAAGATCTTTTAGATCTTATAAACGCGCTTAAAAAACAATTAAAATGTATTTTTAGGACCACTGTCGCAACACATTGCATATTCCAAAGCAGCCCTTGATGATTCACTGAGTACTATAGACACCACATCACGTGATCAAAACAAACTGT
>OMLO01004860.1_pt1:5000-11256 | contig 11256 bp, 6 predicted proteins | sample 1674811 | NCBI WGS metagenome assembly OMLO01 (sample SAMN06265003, study PRJEB25207) | coral metagenome | isolation source: Coral host | place: Mexico:La Bocana,Puerto Morelos, Mexico | collected 2008-11-13 | reverse complement strand
TCATATCCCTTATTCGTGACTTTCTTTATCGAATGGTTACGATTTTTAGGTTTGATCACATGATAGGTGAAAACCAGGAATAGGTCGCAGGTCTAACGCGTGGTTGACGCTCGGCTCAAGAGCGAGACCGTGGTTTGTGACACTTGGAAATTTTTAGGTCGACTGCCGGTCACGGTTTTCGAAGCAGTTCGATAGTTTTGACAAATTTAGGAAATCGAACCGGTCATATGCAAGCTATTATATGTCTAATAAGAAGTACAAATCCACAGATTTTTAAGCAGAAAGGATAGAAGCTAAAGCGTATAGTTAAGCACGAAGTGAGAGTCGATCGTCACTGTGTAAAACCAGAGATCAAAAGAGACCACACTTACGTGTGCTAAGAATTTCCCGCTAAGAGCAGGCGTCACGCTTGATAGGTAAGATATCAGGACTCTGGTGTCACGATCTTACTGCAATCCTGAATATTACGATACTCATAATAGAGAAAAAAAATTTTGGATCGATTGAAACTTCTCAGTTAACATATTGTAAGGTGATCATGTACATGATCGGTTCGCTCGATTCCCTAAACTCGGACTGCCGGTCATTTAGTGATTTGAAAATCGTGACCATGAAAATCATGTCACAAACCACGGTCTCGCTCTCTGAGCCGAGCGTCAACCACGCGTTACTCCTGCGACCTATATAGCTCTTCTGGATCGCTTGGCGATTATTAACCGACATATGATAGTTTGAATTAAATGGGTCCCTTCCATTCCTTAACATTTGAGAAAAATATCAGACTGCCGGTCATTTAGTGAATCGGCAGCCGGTCATTTAGACAAAGCGTTATATTTCAGTCACTCTATCCAAATGAATCTAACGAAGCATGTCGTTTTGTCGTTTACTTTAAATTCATGACTTGCCTGACACAATCAAGATATATTAGACATCATCGATATTCAGAAGGAAGGAAGGTCGAATAAATTAGAGGGAAGGTGAAAATCAGTCGCAATAATGTCTGATATAAATGAAAATTGTTTACATTTCTTGAACTTTTTGATCAACACTTCTGCTCGATAAATCTGAGAGAAAATGCTCGCTAAATCAGAGAGAAAAAGGTAGAACAGGTTAGGTTCGGTAATCAACAAAAACACGTTCACGCAACTCGATCTTGCTCTTGATGTCACACAAAGCTGTGAGTAAAATCTTCACTCTCAAGTTATTTTAAATTTAGTATCCAGTTCTCCCGCGGATAATGTTCTTGGAGGAAACTCGCTGAGACTGTCGACACGCCTTCCCAGGATAGACTATCTCTAGGTCCACTTGGGATTTTTGAAGCGGGAGCGTTCCAAAAGCAGGTTGAGAATTGTAACCTTCGCATTAAACCCTTTATCCTCCCTTGTAGGACCACATATGAAGAGCTCACAGGGAACCGCAAAGAAGAAACCAGTGAGTTTGTAGCTGTTCCTGCAAACGCCATGGGGTTTGTAATCGGCAAGAAAGGAAATACAATCAAAAATATACAAGAGGAGTCAGGTACAAGGATCACCCAGACTGACAAGTCGATTGGATTTCATGTCTGGGGTAATGAGGATCAACGCGTACAAGCCAGAGAACTAATCCATCAACAAGTGGTACGTGATGCTTTAGAAACGTTATGAAATATAATGTTGTAAATGAGCAGAGATTAGACTTAATGCAGTTAATGAATTACAGTTGCAGTCTTCAGTGTTTTGGTCTACGAATATTTCAAGTGCGACTCGTTGGCTATATTCATCTCCTATCCAACAAGAGTTCGTAAACGTGTGTAATAATTCGTGAATATTTTACATTTCTTCCAATCCAAGGCGAAGATGCAAGCTATCAATTATAGAAACCTGCACGCCTCCCCTGGTCAATTTGTAAAAATTCCAAGCCAGTTCAAGAAACACGTAAGAGGTCCGGGGGGAGACAATCTTCACAACGTGAGCACTGTAACCGGGGCAGAAGTGAGTTCAGTGGGAGATCATCAGCTGTATGTGAAAGGAGAAAAGAAAAAAGTGCAGCATGCCGAGTATCTACTAAGAACCAAAGTGGTAAGTTTAACTGATAAATTACCTACGTCAGGAAAATTTAAGAGATTTAGCTAAATGACTATTCCAATTTGTTTGAAAGTCTCCTTCAAGATAACGACGTACCTAATAAAATAAGTAAAATGTTGATACAAATGCAAGTGAAATTAAACTTCGCTGTGAGCCAACTTGAAATCGTTTATATCAGAATACAAAGGCAGTGTAATTGTCTCTATTGCTTTCCTTTCTTATACACATTCTCTCGGTTATATTACTAAATTAAATGTGATCAGAGAACTAGTAAAGCTTGTGATCTCTTTAGGTCACGATAAGAGTAGGTAAAGTCTGCATATGAGCCAAGTGGCTCATCAGGCCGGAGCTTATCCCAATTTCCGTAGCATGAAGCTAGTAGGAGTATTTCTACTCCCCACTGAATGGGCAGCTAGTCCATCAAGAGCAAAGTGCCTTGCCCAAGAACACAACACAATGTCGCCGGCCAGGACTCGAACTCGGAGCGGTTGGTCTGGAGTCGAGCCACTAACCGTATAGCCACCGTGCCTCCCTAAGTGGCGATTAGAGGGCCAGCTAAATGATTGATCGGCGATAGTCGGTGAAGACCCTGACCGTGAGCCAGCTAACAGTCGAACCGAAAGCGAAAACTTCGTGTTTTTACACAACCAAACGAGTACATGATTGCTTTTTACACAGATTATCGATAAACCTATAATTTTACGTCAGTCAGTTGTTTGCACATAACGGTGGGAAGATTGCGTTTGCGATTCTAGGGCCTTTTGTGATACTTCGATAGAAAGTAAATGGGAAGACAATCAAATTCAAAGTTTCCATGACAAGGACGCTCGGATGCCGTTTGTTCATTACAATTACAAGCGAACTCCTTGTTTTCTTTTTCCAAGGCCTCAGCGAGAGTCAGGCCAAACAGGATTTGTATTTGTATTGACGAGCGACACCTTCCGCATGGATGCGAACTTAAACTTGTGCCTGTGGAAGAACAAGAGCGCATGATACTGCCTGGAGCACAATCACAGTATCGTTTGAAACCTGGTGACGAATATGAATCACAGGTTAGTGTTGTGTTGTTACCTAATATAGTAATGTATTGCTCCATCGTAAGACCCCGGATGAGTAACACCGTCACAGTTTGCATAATTGAGGAACGTTAAAACGTGCTCAGTCACAGTATTTGAGTTATTTTAATTTAGGACACCTGAAAATGATAGTTTACTAAGCTAGAAAACACACCAAAGAGATAATAATAAACCATAAAGGAACAAGGATGGCTAAGACTTAATTGACACAGATTTCAAACGACGCACTTAAAAAATATTTGGCTTGAAAATTCTTAAGATGTGCAAAACGTCACGGACTTTGCTCTTTTTCAAATTTAAGGAAACCTGAAAATAGTAGTTTACTAAGATAGAAAAACACAAAAGAGATAATAATAAACCATAAAGGAACAAGGATGGTTAAGGATGGAGAAGATTGACACGGATTACAAACGACGAACTTGAAAAATTTTGGCCAAACTTTTAAAGAAGCGTAAACCGTGACGTAGTTCGATTCCTTTAAGCCACCCCAAAAGGGTCCGCTTTGTTAGTGATACGAGATGGCGAGAGACTAACGGAAAAAAAAAACACCCTCGGGTATCCGAAGCAAGAAACTAAACACGAAAGTCTGTATGACCGAATTGTATAGACCAATTTTTGACCAATAAATTTTGCAGGGAGCGTGCGCACTAAATGACACAGTAAGAGATTACGATGCCAGACTGACTCGAAGTGTGTTATCCTCTCTGCGTAATATAAAACTGGAAACTGACGTGACATGTGGAGCTGACATGTGGAGCCATTTTGGAAAAGTTATCATCCGGGACCCTGATGAAGGTAACTAAATTGAGGTTTGAAATAAAGTGTAATTCCCGAAAAAGATATGTGAAATGAGATATTATAACGCGCTGATTTGGCCAGAGAATATCACAATAAATCCCACTTTCGAGGATCTCAATTTTAAGATTTTTCCCTAAAATGAATAGCCTTTGGAGGTCTCTATCTCGAATGCGCTTAGCCTGAAACAGACTTGTCTTTATCAGCTTCACAAGTGATTAAGTTCATTGATGTTTCTTTTACCGGCGACGCAGCCCAATAGTTTCTTTAGATCAATAACTGTGCATAAAATATCTACAGTCGACGTTGGTGAGACATGGAACCTTACAGAAGCAGTGAACAAATTACAAGCAACTCCCCAAAGTAGAAATGAGTGGCTCGTTGCATTTAAAGAAGGCGTGGAGCTTGACGATAAGGTGGTTTATGACACATTTGGTGAACAGAATGATGAGGATTTCATCGCTAGATATGATTTAAGTTTTTTGACACCAAGAAGTCAATCAATGAGATGCAAGGTGAGCTTTTTAGATTAGCGGTTTCTGTTTCGAATTCCTTTTTCGTGGCATCTGTATCATAAGCTGATTGTTCGACCATATTGCTCCCTCGATTAACCTCCGTACCTATTGAATGACTTTTGCGTAGTTGGTGCTTGGAAAAATGTATATAACATATAATATCGTGCGTTTTAGTCCTTGAATCGCAGATAGGCTTTTCGTTTCATCCGCGCATCTCGTGGAAAATTGTTGTTTGTTGTATTTAAACCTCTTGATCTGAAACAGTTATAGAGCACTTTTCAATGGAGAGTCAAAAGCAATCAGGCAATTACTTTGGTTTTACTACGGTTTAGAATTGGCTGAGTAGTCTATTTGGTAACTAATTAGTTTGGTTTTACGACACTCAATTGAAAACCGCTCTATACGTGAGCGTTTTATGGAACCGATTAGATGCATAAGAAAAGAGTTGTTATATCAAAGCAAAGAGTGGTCAGCATATTGCACTTTTTCTTACAGAGCGATATTTATTCTTGGTTGTTATAATTACGTGAGCCGTGCTTGAATTAATCATTACATGTTTACTGAGCGAATGAACAGAACTCTTTATCAATTTAACGTGAACAAGTGAAAAAACCACTCAATGAAGAAATTATAACAATAATTGATAATTTCAGTTTCCATCGTTTTTCTAGGTTTGGGTGGCAAATAAAGACGTTAAGAAAAAACTAGAGGATATAACGATCCCTTTTCGTGACCTGAAGAATATTGTGGAAGAGCTCCGCTTTGAGGATGAACCAACAAGAGCAAGATGCCGCGGATGGATAGTTTTACAATCCAAAAAGTTTCTTCAGGCCAACATTTTATTCCCTGGATCTGACATCGATTGTAGACTCAGCATAAGAGCACGGTCAGGTAACATAGATGCCCAACTGTTTCAATCGTTTCGGGGCGCGTCTCACATCTATGCTGTATTCGATTGGTACAGGAGAATGACGTTTCCCGGCACGGGATCAATCGGGGGAGGGGGTTGGGAGGGGGAGGGGGAAGGGAAGAGGGAGAGGGAGGGAGGGGAAGGGATCACATATGAAAAGGTCGGGAGTGTTCGGTATGGTATTACGGACAAAACGCCACTACTTGTAGCATTCAAAGTATGTTTTAGGGCACAACTCGGACCGCTCGATCCGGATTCGAGTACACTAAACCATGATGCCACCGCGCCATCAATGTTGGCCTATCTTTATCTTTATCTTTATTTTTTCCATTTCAATATAACAAAGATAAATATGAAGTAAAACAAGTGAAGAAGAGAAATGGAAAAGGTCAAAATATAGCTAGTTAATTGGATGCCCTTGTTTGAATGACAATTATAATTAGGATAAAAAAGTTAACTTACCATAGGAGAAGAAGAAGTATGAATTAATTAATACTGAGCAAAATAATACTGGTAGAGTTTTCTCGTTGGCAAGTTGCGTATAGATAAAGGAAGGTCATTCTAGTAGTAACATCCAATAACAGTGGGGCAAAATTTTCTTATATTTATTCTTTAGAAACCGGGATTAAAGAGTTGTAAAGATGCACTCCGAGTAGCGTAGTTATGTTGCTCAGATACCAGAGATAAAATAGAAATTTAACATACATTTTGGTTCTTTAGATAACGTTAGAGACGTACACGAAACAGAAGCAACAAATCTCTTATCGCAGTATCTTTCCAAGTTAACATTCACCGATGAGGATGGTCTACGCCTACCTGACGAGGAGCTACCCCAGGGATTTCTATTCAATCACCGGAGATGTTCCCGTCGGACCCTATGCTCTCCCCGCCCGGGAT
>OMLO01004860.1_pt1:0-2500 | contig 11256 bp, 6 predicted proteins | sample 1674811 | NCBI WGS metagenome assembly OMLO01 (sample SAMN06265003, study PRJEB25207) | coral metagenome | isolation source: Coral host | place: Mexico:La Bocana,Puerto Morelos, Mexico | collected 2008-11-13 | reverse complement strand
CGAGGGGAACACAAAAGATGTGGTTTTTGAACTGGTTTGGTCACAATAGGAAATGATTTATAAACCATACTATGGTCAGCAATTACACATTTAATTAATCTAGTTTTTCACTGTTTTTGTGGGTCTCTCGGCGAGGTGTCAATTGAATTCATGTCGAGAATTTTAAATGTTTTCACAAACCGAAGCATTCCCTGGACGTGCTGATTGAAATGAGACGTCGATTCAGTTTGGGTCAGGTCTGAAATGTAGCGCACTTAAGTTGAGCGAATGATTTGTCTCAAGGAAAAGTTGCCATATGTGTGGTGTTTTCAGCCTAGTACTTTACTCTGTTAGATTACAATACAGGGCCGTTTATTCCTGTCTTTTTGTCCTCTCGTTTCTAAATGGAAGGTGGGCATTGCACTTCTGACTATCGAAAGCCTCAAATATATAAAAAATTCATACGCATACTCTGCAGGAGGTTTTGGAACATTCCAACAGTTTTTTTTTACCAAGACCTGTAAGAGGATCACTGCCCCCCCCCCCCCACCTCATATGTGCACCGGCCTCCTAGTCAGGTATAGATCAGTTTAAAAAAAGCCGACGAGTCAGTCTCCCACGTTTGGTTTCCTTTACAATTTTCGCCTCATACCCTACTTTGGAGTTTGTTGAGAGGCAGGTCTTATGAAAACAAAATGGAATTAGACTGAAAAAAAAATACACAAACTTACCACCACGGTAAGTTTGGCTCGAATAATAAGGAATAGCCGAGTTTAAATTTATATTTAATCATTTAAAGTCACGAGAGTCAGGACCAGTTTAAATGTCCTTAATTAGGAAAAATACTTAGTTCGTTCAAATCAAATTACTTTTACTTTATTCAAGTGTCAATGTGTTTAGCACTTTCGCGCTAATTAGAAACACTTTTCCAAGCTAGAACTGGAATTTCGAAATTCGAATAAATAAGTTATAATAATTAATAAATAAATAAGTTCGTTTTTAATAGCCCTTTTAGGTTGGTAACCTAAACTTCATTGTAAGCGTTTTTTTATATCGAACGGTAAGACTGTAAGACTTGTCTTCGAAGATAAAAACATGATTACGATGGTCGTTATCACATACACGACAGCCTCGTTTTCACTTTAAAAAGACATCAAATAGAAGTTTTGTTGATTTGTACATTAAGTTAACTTTTCATAAAAGAAAAAGATAGAAAAACACCAAAAAAACTAATAATAAACCACAAGGAAACAAGGATGGTTAAGGATGGAGAAAACTGACACCGATTACAAACGATGAACTTGGAAAATTCAGGCTAAGCTTTTCATCAAGATACGCAAACCTTGACATAGCGCCTTTAATCTCTTAACATTCCTTGCTGCAGCTGGGTACGGAAACAGGATACCAAGACTTTTGTCGCATTCAGGGATTAAAAAGAGAGGGACCAAATAAAAGTATATGTTATCAAATCAGGCCGAAAATTCGTCATTAAACTTTCGGTAAGGTTGCGCTGGCTGCACACATGTGAGTCATAAACTCACGGATCACAACAAGAATATGTCTGTATGTTACCTTAGTTTGCAGTGATAGCGATTTCTCCTCAATGTCACGATTTCGACATTTGTCAATAATTATTGAATGTCAAAAGTTAATGAGCAGGAAATTTGAGGCATAATTAATTTATAAAAACAAGGGAAAATATGGTGGCAGTGCTGAGGACCTGGTCTTAATTAGCATAGATTTTGACGATGTTGTCTTTCTGTTCCTTCCTTTGTACGTCTATTTAACAATCGAGGGCGTATATGTGCCATTTTGTCAAATCTTTTAATCTGTTTTTTTTTATTTGAGAATTTTTAAATATTTATGTTGGGTGTACGCCCATTTCCCTCTCCCAACGATATTCGGTGCGAATCTTTCAGTTCAAAATATCCGATACGCTCCCGTCATTTTTACAGGAGAGTCCTCCAAGCCTTGAATTTGGAAGTTCAGGCCCGCTTAAAAACCAATAGTTTTCACCGTACTGAACCTGTATTATATATGAACAAGTTAATTTAATCTCATTTTCCGCTACTATTTCATTGTTAAAGGGTTGTAGGAGATATTTTTAAGGCGGCGCAAAGATATGAATTTTCTTTTGGAGTGGTAAAATATTTTTTTTAACACGAGAAAATATAATTCATATATTTAAGGCATCATCTAGTTTTCTTTTTATTATGTAGACAAGGTGTTTGCACAAACAAAAGGGAGGTAAAGACATGCAAAGTATACCATACTGGTTGCTGTAGGAGTTTCATATGAATTTTACGAGTGGTATATTTTTCAGTAAGATACTCGTGCCTATCATACAACAAGGTACACTGAAGTAAGTTTTTTTTGCTTTGACAATGGACGCATCCTCAGACACGAAATAAATCAAGACAGTTCTATTTTTTCCGAAATTCTGATTTTTACGACTGAATTTTCAATGAAGGAGTATTGTGGGCAGCCCGACTTCACTCACATGGTTGGTCGGTTGGTTGGT
>OMLO01004859.1_pt1 | contig 11259 bp, 9 predicted proteins | sample 1674811 | NCBI WGS metagenome assembly OMLO01 (sample SAMN06265003, study PRJEB25207) | coral metagenome | isolation source: Coral host | place: Mexico:La Bocana,Puerto Morelos, Mexico | collected 2008-11-13 | reverse complement strand
TCGGCTTTTACTTTCATTTCTTCCACGTCAGCATTGAGAGAAGTAATTCCAGCTTCCATCTCATTTACTGCTTTGACGTTTTCCTTTAACGAGCTTTCGAGTGTTGTGACCTTGTTCTGAAGTTGGAGAACTTTAGTGTCGATACTGCACACATGCTTATTTATACTGTCGACTTTTGTCTCCAAAACGACCAGCATGAAAATGCGGCAGCGCTCATGCTGTTTTACACCCGTTTGGCCAAGACCACAAAGGACATCTTCGAAGAATACGCAAGCGAGCTTTCCCAAGCTGACCTTAAGCAGCGAAAGAGCTCAAGATCTCCTACCTGGTGTTCTCTCTTCCCCACCCTTACAAGATTGAATTTTCGAATTAAAAAACACGACAGGCACAAAAGAAAGATGAAAACTGATGAACAGGCAGATATGAAATCATTCAGATGATGGAAACCAAACTCTCAAGCTCTCCCAAAGACAACCCAGCCATGCGTGAACAGCTGGCGATTCTGGTTTCTACAAGGAAAGCAAAAGAAGCCATCAGCATGCAGCTGACACAAGATCAGGTCAGGAGTTTGGGAGAAAAAGATGTTGAAAGGTACTACAAAAGGTATAAGACTTACGTCGGCGCCAAGACCACTGAAAATGTTGTTGACAGCTATCTCTCATTGTACACCAGGGAGGCTGCGATGTACAATTTAAGACGCTCAAGCTCTGCAGAATGATCTCAAAATATATTATGTTATCACAAAAGAGTTGTCCACTGTTGTCAGAAGTCTTGCATTGAGATGTGGGCAGCTGCTCATGGTGGCCAGCACGGCAATGATTATTCCAAAACATATTGATTTCAACCCTGTCATTGCTGAGCCAAACCACCCTTCTCGTGATACTGATGGATATCCACTTGACGGCATTGATGAAGTACCTAGCTCAGTAAATGCTGAATAATTTCTCCATTAAATATTTTTGCTCACTAAAAGAACAATGCCATCTGAAGAAAAAAATGCAACTACCTCGACTAGATGAGGCACCAGTCGACGCACAAAATCAGGTGACTCCAAAAATACCAACCACCCGGCCTGATAATAACCCAGCAAAAAAAATAATAACCAGCATAACCCTGTATCAGACGACAAGCCTGACTCAGACAACAATTTTTGATTTGAAAATAAAAATTTCGCTTACATACTCACCATGTCTGACAACAAGCTTGTGAAAACGATCATTGATGCGGCCACTCTTACCTGCTTTGTTGCCGGCATCGGCTGGATTTTGAAAAAGGTGATTAAAGAGAACTTCACTTCTGACCCCAGCAGCAATAACGTGAACTTTGCAGAGTTCACAGCTGTCATAGCTGCCATCATCGTCCTGAAACAGTACCTCGAAGACCAAAAGATTCTTCCAATGAATTGAATAAGCAAGTCTTAAAATGAGAATGGCTAGCATTGCGATGACCACCGGCGGCAACTAGCTTGCTAAACATTTGTCTGGCAACCGCAGCAAGAAGCCGGAATTGGAAGAGAAAACTCGGCACAACAAAGCCTTTGAAGCTTACCAGGCACCTTATGTGAAGTACACACGTGACTGCACCAAGCTTCTGGATTGGATTGAAATCAACAGAGAAATCAGAAAACAAGCCCAACAAAACTTCACAAATACCGATTACGCTTTCAAACTCTACAACCAGGCTAACCCGGACAAGCAAATCACCCTGCCCAAAGAGCCCCGCTTCCTTGACTTTTATCAACCAAGTCTGAAGCAGAAAACAGCTGTTTGAGATAGAATTGCACGTTCTTGTAGTGGACCACATACTTTTTCATTGTCCTCCAGCACCAGCACTAGCTTTTCTGTGTTCAGCAGGTCCAGCTATAAGTCGTCTATCAACTTCTTTTGGTAATCAGACATCATTTTTGTGCCGATCATCTTTTTTCCCGTGCAAGCAGGTAGCTGTTGTGTGCTGCGAGCAGTTCTTTGGGGTACTCCAGGTCTACCTCCAGTATCCATCTCTTCTTCCAATTTTTTTGCTTCTCACAATTGTATAAGCAAACCCACATGCCTTGTACTTTTCTGTTTTCACAGTGAAGGTTCCATCTTTTGGCAGTTCTCAACCCTGGATCTTTCTCACCAAAGACTTGAGGTCAATGTATATCACAAATGGTGCTTTCATCTCCTTATGATAGTTCAGGAAAGACAGCTTATTCTTTCCCTCCTTTGGCAGCTCCATTCTTGTTGGCTTTTTTAAAAGCCCTTCCCATTCGGGTTTGGGGTTTTCAAAAAGAGCTTCTGTTGTGTAGCCATGCAAACAGAGTTCACAGAAATGTTTGATGCCGTTGTGCCTGCTTTGGTCATACAAGAGGGCTGTAAGCCTTTACACATAGCTGTAGTGTTGGATGAGCATCAAGTTTATTCTCAGAATATTGCCATCTTTTTTGCTTTATTCTTGCACAATGACATGGTCCTTCTCCCATCCAAACACATTGATTGTAAGATTCAAGTTTTGCTTCTCGAGTTTGTTAATTTGTGAAACTGGTGTTGGGAAGTCAATGCTCCTGAAAGCTTGTTGTTCTTGTAACTTTTACGTCTTGTGGCGGTGGATATAGAGCAGCACGAAGACATTTTACTCTCACAGTGCCTCTCTCCACCCAGGTGTGTAAATGGGAACCAGAGAATTTAATGCTGGGGGTAACCCTGGACTGGCATCCCATCCAGGGGAGAGCAGAATATTCCTAGTCACTTCATGCTACAGAAACCGGGATAAGCTCTGGCCTGATGGGCCACTTGGTTCGTATGCAGACTTTACCTTTTACCCTGTATAGATGACCCGCTGGAACATCCATTCTCTACAAACGAAGCCATTCATTAAAATTGTCTCTTGTCAGAAAGAAATCAATATATCTTTCTTGTGGGATTCTTACAGGCTGTAAAGGTCTCCTCAACTGCCTGTTTTCCATTTGAAGAATGGGACCATAAAATAATTCCAAAACATCAGACAAAACTCTTGCAGCAGACATTCTTTTCTTTGTTAAACCAAAGCAACGTCTTTATTCAATAGGATTTAATACCGGGGCAAATTTCGCCGAGCGTACACACATGGAAGATGGGAGTTCGGAGTGCACCAATAGAAAATAATTTCCGGGTATAGTAGCCCGATGACACTTTGGGAGGCAGGTGAGTGCCCCAGAATTGTTTCTAAGGGTTTCCCAGAGCTCTTATCTTCAATCTGTGTCCGGGCTAAACATCTCATGAGCAAAACCATCAGTAGTCACTGGAGAGAAGAAACATCTGTCATCCGTACGCGTTTCTAACGGATATCCCTCCTCTTTTGTACTGAAGATTACAAATTAGGCAAGAAGAGCCCCAAGAAGAGAGCCTGTGGAGGAATTTTAATCGACTACCATTTTACCAGTGAGTACTAGTATCATAGTCTCTCCTCTGCTCCTTAGAACAACAAGGCATTCGCACTATCTTTAAGTCCGACATGGCGTTTTGGTCAAACTGAGTGTGACCAAAGAACACTGTCAACCTGGCTTAACAGGATGATGTTGTCTACAGGATTCCCTGTGAGTGCAGCAAAGTCTACATCGAGGAAACAGGGAGATCCATGCAGGAGAGGATCAAAGAACACAACAGGGATATACGACTTGCCTGCACCCAGACTTTCATTTCTGAGCATGCCCTGAGCACCCACTATCCTATCTGGAACAAGGTCGAGTTTCTTGATCGAGATCCTCACTGGCACATGCGTAGGGTCAAGAAAGCTATTCACATAGGACTTCTCCCTTATAACATCAACAGGGATAGTGGAATTGAAATTCCTAAAGCATCGTGACAACAAGGGAACAATACAACAGTGGACCACTGAGGGAACAACTAATCGTCGGAACAATGGAACAACAGGAAGATTGAAATGCTCCAATCAAAGCCAACGTTTGTGATATAAATGATGCCATGCAATCATTATACCTTATCGCCAGAACAAGACTACCAGTAAGCAGTGAAGACGTGGTTATTTCCATCTCAAGTGACTACATGGCGAGACAAACAACAATAGATTTTATTATTTAATTATAATAATATCAAACTGAGTGGAAAAAAAGTTGTTTGGAGTTAATGAACTATTAATGTGATTTTCATAGGTTGTAGTTTCAATCATTTATCCCATGAAATAAACAGTGAGTCAAATTTTATGTACCATAAAAATTCTGTGAAAAGGTAATTAAAGTAGTGAGAAAATTTTAATGAGCCATTAAAATGTCTATATTCAGGGAGAAACCATGAGCCATGAATGTGGTAACAAAAACCATGAAAATATACCGTGAACTCACGCTGTTCAATCCATGGGATTTTCATTACCATTCAAATTCCATTAAAAACCAGCTTCAGTGTACACTGCTTTTTAATGTTTTTTCATGGAAATTTTATACGGTTCACAAAAAGATAAGAGTTTTCATGGACCCTGAATCATTCCATTTTCATGGCATTTTTAATGTTTTTTTCCATGGATCTTTCATGGTATCAAACCCATGAAAAACTTAGGGATTTATCCATAAAAATGGCATGAAAATCCTGTGAATATACCATAAATATATATTCACAGGATTTTCATGAGTTTCATTTCCCAGTTCATCCAATAGCATAATCAATGCCATTGTTTATACACTTGTACAGGGATAAATTTCCAAACAATTATTTCAACAACAACAATGTTTAATGTGGTTCTTAAAGTTAGCTACGGTTTCGATGCGTCCCACAGAAATGCCCAACAAAATATGCAGGAACACACCAGCTAGTTTACAGGTAAGCCACAGAGAAAGGAAAAGAACAAAAAACAGACTTTAAAGTATATGTGACGCATGAATGAGTAAATTTAAGTACCGGTATATGAATTACTATGAATGAAAATTAACCAATGTTAAGATGTCTTAATTAAACTTTGTTTAAAAATGAGCGAAATATTATAAAATATATACAATTATTTACAAATGATGACTAATATGTACAGCATACAGTGCCTTTCTAAAGGTTTTATAGCGAGGTAAAGACCTGATGGAGCCTGAGAGGCTGTTCCATAGTTTAGGGGCATGGCATGGGATGTTTAGGGGCAGGGCATGGCAGTTCGGGCATGGCATCCACTCAATTCACAAAAATATGGCAGAGCTTTGGAAAATAATCATTCAACTGCTGTTCATCTGCTCATGTGTACTGTGCAGACCAGCCAGACTGAGTCCTTGTTGTTTTACTTACTTTTGACTCACATCTTATTGGTTCAAGTTACATAACAGTGTTCAAAATTAAATGTATGGGAAATTCAAATTCTATTTTTTCAGGGTCATGAAAATTATTACTAGTATGCTGCAGCCAATTTTTTATCTTTGTCTTAGCTTTCTTCTAGTCCATTTCAGGTTGTGTATTATAATTGTAACTTAAACCAAAACAAATTGAAAGATTGTCAAAGAACTTGATCTGAAATTGTGTTTCTGTTATGAGCAATTGCTTTTAATTTACATGTACCCTTAAATGTTGAAAATACTCATTTATTTCATTTTTATTTCATTTGCATGAGTGAGTGAGAGTCGCTTCGGCTTGGGGGGACACCATCAGATTTTTCTTGAAGCCCTTTTTCCCATTAAGAGAAATCTTTTTTCAAAGTTTCTGCACGTCATCATTTTATGTGATATCATGGGCTCAGAAAAGTCAATCGTCTTTCAGCCAATCAAAATCCAGAATTATGATAGATAATTTGCACTGGTGTTACACCTTTTGCACTGGTGTTACACTTGAACTGCACTGCTCTCAGCCAATTGGAATCAAGTATTTTTTCATGTATATTATTATAACAATAATAGCACTACTAAGTAATAAATAATAAAAAACGTATTTTATGCAGGATGACCAGTTCAGTTATGATAAAACCTATATAAAATAAATAAATAAATAAATAAATAATAAAATAAAATATAAAATATGCAAAACTCTAAAAAGCTATATATAAAAATATACATATGAAGAGCAAGTTTATCTCGTGTCTTGTGTTTTCACAAAAACTTTATCAGCTGAGAACAATATCACATAGCAATAAGTTAATATTCAAGGACGTCGAAGTTACCCTACCCTAGTCAATTTTCGTTCAGTTTTGAATGAAAAAAAATTAATTTGCAATTTTCTTGCAGTAACATTTACACTGATATGTTAATTTTGGCTGTCCTTATAGTTCTTTCTAGTTTTCTAATGTTTTTGCAACTGATCTAATTAAAGATGGCAAATGTTCAGAAATAATGGATTATTTATTTCTATTTCATTTGACATTTTAAGGAAATCATAGAAAATCATTTTTGGATACATTTAAAATCCTCCAAGTTTCATTGTCATAGCTTTAATACTCTACAAGTTGCTTGGGCTGGGGACAGACCTCAACAGCCTACACCCATCCCCCTCTCTGAAAATAACAAAAAGAAGCCCAGTCTAAATAGTTTTAAGTTAATAAGCTATTGTTTTCCCCAAAAAAAGAACTAAGAAAAACTCTATTATTGTTCAAAGTTTTAAATATAATGCAGATCTCCCAAGAGAAATAATTGCCATTGGACTTGACCAAGAAGTAGATAAAAGCAGAATAGAATTGGAGTCAAAATAAAAAGTGTACACCGGTACAGGAAATGAAAGTACCTTTCAACAAGGCATCCCATCCTCTTAAATAATGAGGCTACTGATTTGACTTCATGATCTAACTGAACAATATAAGAATGTTTTAGATAACTTACTGCACTGCTTGTTTCTGTTCAGCTTCCCTCCTTTTTTTCTTGTCTTTTTTCTTCTCCTTCTTAATCCTGGAAGCACTTTTTTGTTTTCTTACTGATGCTGATCTCTTGCTCTTATCTTGCGGCTGATTAACTCCATCTTCCTTCAATATATTAAACAATATCCACCAGTCATTTCCAGTAGTGCATAGATTAAACCCTCCTCCCCAAGTCGGGTATTTTCCTGTTTCTTGATCCTAAGGGTGGGGCATTTGAAACCCTGTGATCACACATTTCCCTATCCATGGCACAATGCCAGGCACACTGACACTAGGTTGAAGAGGGACACAAAAAATGATGTTCTATCTTCTCGTATCTATTTCATCATCATCAGCTCTTAATCAAATTAATAATATAATTATTGCAAACTCATTGATAACACATTAGTTTCACCAAAACCATTCTTCACTGATTTACCTAATCATTTTGCACCCTGCTGGTTCAACGAAGCCATTTTGCGCCACTTTGTGTCATTTACATCTAATAAAAGAAACCTTTTGACTATTGGTTTTAAGAGGTCTTCAAATGCTGTGGAAACCATGCACTAAAACTTTGTCAACAAATTATACAATATTTTAAGGGTAACCAAGCAGTCACCAGGCAACTAGAGCCAGGTGTTAGGTTGTCCTGCATTTGGAATGAGGACCACTATGAATGTTCTTTTTAATTTTGAGTGTACTGGAGGAATAACAAAAATACCTCTGAATCTGAACCATTAGTATTATCACTGTCACCCATGTCATCGTCATTGGATTGCCTCCTTGCAGTACTGTCTGTGGACTTGTTTGGCTTGCAGTCAGCCACATCATTTTCTCTTCTCACAAATACATTCTCTTCTTGATTTGGCTGCATATTGGCATCTGGGCTAGATGTACTGGATGCTCCAAGCAACTTCTCTGACTCACATGTACTACCAATTTCAGGCATAGCAGATTCCTTGGCTATATATAGATGTGTGCATGTAAGTTAAAAGGAAGGGTACATATACATGTCGATTTAAGGATGTGTGCATGAAAATTTTCTACCCTTTTTTTTTAAACTTCTACTTCGGACAGATGATGATTTACTTATTTCAGAAATGAAATAAAAATTGGGGGTTACCAGCTTCATTTCAGGGATAAGGCGTATGGAACACTAGTCTGATTTTGATAAATTGGTGCATGTAATTCAGCATGGTCTCCAGGGTTTTTAGGTTAGAATATCAAAGATAACTATCTTAGAAATATTTGTATAAGTGGATCTGTGAATTAATAATTTTAAATGTTGCCATCACTTTCACAAACCTTAACCCTTAAAGAGGCATATGAAACTGCCACACAGCTAAACAATAGGCATATGAAACTGCCACACAGCTAAACAATGAGGTCAAGTGAACTGAATTCGATGGAGCATTTTGCAAAAAATTCAAACTTCTACTCGATAGATTTTCTTCATTTTTTGCAAAACATAGAAAATTGGTAGCGAAAATGACCAATTGAAAGAAAAATAGGGGTCAATGAACGTCCAAGATCATTAAATCCGGCACACAAAGTTATAGCAATGGCCATTTGCCCTATTATTGTTCACTTTACTATACTTAGCATGCGCCCTTGATGCATGACATTGCATGTGAATTTTGTGCACAGTAGGGATGCGCAGAAACAATTAGCGCAAATGTCCTTAAGATCAGTGAATTATTCATGCAGTAAGCACACAGTAAATTTACAAAAGTACTGGACCCTGTAATGAGCCTGTCACAATAATAGTATAATTGTCAAAGACTTGTTATGAAAGATATAAATTTGCAACATACAATATTTATTTTTTTCACCCTCTATATAAGTGTGAAAAAATTTCTTGGTAGCTAGATAGATAAGCTACTCAAAAGTAGGCTTCAACCCTCCAAAAGTAAAAAAGGAAGGTTAGCCTGTGAAATCCAAAAGTAAAAACACTAGTTACAAGACTATGTTTAAACCTTTTAAAAGTAAAAAAGACCACGTAAGGCATCCTGAATATTGATTGATAAACCAGGTTAATTAAAGCCTATTAAAGAACAAACAATACAGCACATGTATTTGACATATACAATTAGCTCTACCTGTAGGCTGATGCCCAGTGTTGGATTCCTGCTCAATTGACAGTGTGTCTGATGCCCTGGAGTCACTTAAGGGGTGTTCAGTAGTTGGTACTAACCCTGACAGTGTACCAGGAACTATATTCTGCTGCACTTCAAATGGGTCCTTTGCTAGTTGTAGGTTCTGTAAAGCTGCAGTTGCTGTCATGTCATCAACTCCACTAGGGATGGAATCATGTTCATTTGCAGCAGACTTCCGTTTAGCTGGTTTCTCTTCTAGTTCACCATCGTCCTTTCTTTTCCTTTGTCCTCCATCTGTTGAAAGTAATCAACAGTAATAAATTATAAATAAATTATAAATTATAAATAATAAATTATAAAAAAAAACATGAAAGACAGTACAGATGACACACTCCAGCTACTCTGTAACTATAACTTAAAAATTGTCAATTAACTGGTGTTCAGAAAAAATATAATCTGTAAAATGTATTTAGTACAATATTCTTCTCATAATTAAAACCTAAGGCCATTATCACTGAAATCCAGGAACTTTACAGGAGGTCAAGAACTAGTGGTCCATTAAATATATCTCCTATCTTGCAAGGATCCCAATAATCCAAAATTCTACCATGGTTCTGGCTTTGCTACTGGGAATCCAAGTTTTCAATAGAATTATCCTGGGTTAAATAATGTGTTCTGGTGAACCTTCTCTGTGATTCTGACTATGATACAGTTCTGTGATCAGAAAGACATATTCACTTTGCTATATGTGAAGACAATCCTAAGGAATTATGTGACACTGAGAAATTCCCTCTGTGGTTGAGGTATGGATATTTTCGTGAGATAATTTTTAATGTAAGATTGCAAATCTAAGATGGCAGATGTTACAATTTCAAAACTAACATAAATTTATCTTGTTGTACAGCAAGTTGAGGGCTATCCACTAGGCACAAACAATTTCACCCCTCTCCCCACCCCCACCACTTTGTAACACAGACAGACATTGCTTTATATGACAACACTGGGTTAACCTTTTGGTAAAAAAATTCAATAAAAATTGTTTCATTCTTTGCATTTTTTAAAGATTTCCGCCGCCTACACTTTCATTCTCAGCTACAATTATCAGAATAATGCACCAGCCAAAGTAGCTTCCGCTTCCTTCCATGGGGGGACCCCTCATATTAGCGGCGCAATTAGTAAGTCACTTGGACTTGAAATACAATGACTGGTGCATAAATCCCTTTACCTGTACGAAACAAAAGAGATAATAATTACTGAAATTTAAGATTTATATATTGAAGACGATCAAAGGTATGTACTACCGCTATGAAGCCACCCGCAACCAAGCAAAGGTCCGTATTGATCATGATGATGTCATTGATCACAAACCGAAAGTGAATCAATCCTTTCACCGAAAAAAAAATAATTATTTCTTCTCGAAAGTATTGAATCACGTTTAATAACAACTGGTATCGAATTTACATTCACCAATCCTACCAAGTGAAGCGTCTGTATCTTCCTGAGCGTCAGAGAATTCTGCATTCGTGACGGGTGTCTTGTCGTTGTCGTCAACTGACGGTGAACTCGGTTCTTCTCTTGCCTTTAATATTTTGCAGCCACATTTAAAGCAGAAATTGTGGTTTTCCCCGAGGGAAGTATTTTTGCACTCTGGACACTTCATTCTCGGCTTCTCTGGACGAAGTTTCAGATACTATTAAATAAAGAGACTGTCTGCAACCCTACGCTGCTCCGCTCCATCTTAAGCGGGCTGTGTTCTCCGAAAGACGGAAGTGATTCCTGGAAACGAATCTGAAGTCATTGGGGAAGAGATAAGGGTGGGATGGGAGGGAAGGGCTAGTGTGACATACGCGTGAGAGGAGAGGTGCAAAATATTGCGTGTACGGCACACAGTGTTGCAATGTTTTGCGTTGGAAAATTGTATGCATATGTCTAGACCTTTAGAACAAAGATAGGAAGCCCTTTAGATCTTCCACGATATTGCAGTTCATAATTGGATCATAATCAGAGACGAATAAGAGAAATATATATCTGCCAACCTCGTTCCCAGGGCTTTTCCCTTCAAGGGAAAGCCCTGGGAACGAGGTTGTATATCTGCTGGCCGCGGGCGCTGGGGTCTTTGTGGTGATCTTCCTTCCCCGGCGTGAACAAACCATGACAACACACTTGTCACAAGTCCCACAACGCGATTTGAGATGTCACGTGACCGATGTGGTCGCCCAACTTACTTCGTGAGATGAAAGTGAAGAATGATCATCGCAGTTAATTTTCCAATTTAAGCAATTGGAAAGAAGAAGCCTGAGAAAATCAGGGCTTCAACGAATTATGAATTATTTCATATAAATTTCACATCATTTCACTCCTCACGGGAAGATATGAACTCAATAAATTGACCTCGCTC
>OMLO01004858.1_pt1 | contig 11260 bp, 9 predicted proteins | sample 1674811 | NCBI WGS metagenome assembly OMLO01 (sample SAMN06265003, study PRJEB25207) | coral metagenome | isolation source: Coral host | place: Mexico:La Bocana,Puerto Morelos, Mexico | collected 2008-11-13 | reverse complement strand
TATAGATTGACTCGAAGCAACGACAAGCGATGCAGAATTCAAAGCTGCATTTGTCGTACCTTGCTCCCTATCACAAAACAGTGTGTCTAGATACTCGTACCTTTCTCGTGAAGACTAGTTGTTTCTTTCACAAGCATCGCAAGTTGGCCAGACTTGATTGGTGTCCCTGGATGTTCCTTCCAGAGATTCCAAAATCTAGTTTAGCTCAATTTGAACTCTTATGGGAGTGTGACGTAGAGACATGAGAGGCCATGGGTCGTTTGCTCTCACTGTGGCAAAATCTGAAACCATCAGGTCTGCATCTACATTGTGTAAGCTCCACCCGATGGTGGAAAGGTCAGGGCTGCTCACTTCACTCCAACTTGCAACGAAAACAGGAATGAATTTTCCAATCGGCATCGTTCAATGCTGGGCTGAGTCTCTTTTTTGCGCTGGCAGATGTGTGGCCAGCGCGGTGTTTTTGAGGATTTGCAAATCAGGTTAAAAACCAGTTGCAAGGGATCCATATCATGTTGATGCCTTGGGTCCAAGGAAAAATTGACGATAAATCCGCCTTGAAAAATGGGGGAGTCACAAGCCATGCACCAAGCGAAGCAATTCAGTCATTCATTTTGAGGTCGCATCTTGAAAAAGAGACTTTTGCAAATGGGGGTGGAAAAATTAGCAGCAGAAACCCGCTGATCATTTTTACTTTTGGTGACTTGGACTGCCAGGAGGATACGGGGCAAGGCAAAAAAGACATTATGTGTACAATTTACAAACGCCACTCCCGCAGAGCACGTTCCCCAGATTTGTCCCGAGCTTTGCTCAAGCTGCCCTAAGGTCTGTATGCCTGGCTACACAGGTGCCCATGGGAGGCAAATCTAGATTCGTATGTGGCCTATACGGTTTGAGTCTGATCCATGAGTGTTCATGTTGCTGTCTTCCAGCAACTTGATTTGTGTAGGGTGCAACCCTACCAAAGCCTTCCCGTGGATCATATATAGACCAGTCGAATTTTTCATGTTTTGCTGTGGTTGGCAATTGGGCAAGGGACCTGTCAAGGTTCACCCTGTCCCGCTGTTTGAAGGGCGATTTTGAAATAGATAAAAGAATTGAACACATCCATGGTGAGAACACCAACCATGGTTTTTTGACCAAAAAACTCCCCAAAACTTCCATGACCAACCACTGCAGCGGTCAGCACCATTCCAACAAGTCATCCCAGAAGATGCTTGGAAGACCTTGCCATGAATTATTGATGCACAGAACGGAACGCCTTGGAGCATTATCGCAAGTCGTGTCTAAGGTTGGGTTGTTGGCAATCTAGGAGCGCCCATGGATACAACTTGGAGTCATATTTCACATTGGCATTGCAGCCTGTCTGTCTCTGCCTGCCTCTCTGGTTCGGGCACTAGGACGCATCCGGAATGTCTTGATGAGACATACGTTCGTTGCAGCATGCTGACCCATCGCCAAAGAGTATATTTGAAGGGGAGGGCTTCAACAGTTGAGCAGACCCAGGAAAGGATCTCACCCAGGGAGACAGTTGTTAGGCCAAACTGCTTTCGTGATTTGGAGCGCTGCTTTGAATTGTCCGTATTTGAATGCGTAACTTTGCGCTGATAGCAGGAGCGATCTGCCAGAACCTTTCCAACTCAGCTCAACGAAAAGTAGGACAGTACACTGGTGAAGACTTTTTATGCACTTCGATAAATCGTTGACATGAGAGCTGGAAAAATCTCTTCCTTTCTATTCGAGGCTCATACAATAACAACATCTATCACTTGTAGGCATATACTGATACATCCGTGCTAGTGTGAACAAAAACATGGCTGAGCCACCAAAGATATTTCAGGTGATTCACGGTGCATTGGGGTTGGGCAGTGTCACACGGTGCGATTCAGCCCTTGCCGGGGAACAGGCGCGGTTTGTTTCAGGATTGAAGTCGCGCCTGGAAAATAAGGGAATGCAAGGGGACTTATACCAATCCTGTGAAGTTCTAGCAATCAAATGCGGCGGTCCCCCCAACCAAATCGCCCACCAAGTCACACCCAAGCAACTTTAAAGATGTGAAGAGCTTAACCTTATGGGCTTGATGCCGTTGATAGACGGTTGATTGTCCAACAATTCACCAAATATGATGGTGTGGATGACCCATGCGAGCCTTTTCTTGATACTGAGCATTCTGCCCACACCTAGCGCTTGTTCTTCCTTGCTTCTCAGGTGAACAGACCAAGCCTTGCCAGCACGTGTGTTGTTAGGAAAGCGCATTGCTGACCGCCCCTTTTCTCCTCTCGCGCTCTTCCACCGCAGGAGACCACCAAGTCACATACTCTGATGCTGTCAATGAGTGCGCAGGGACAAAGTCCTCTGGTTCTTATCAATGGGCCGCCTTTTTGTCGCAGCTCTCGGTTTGTTTAAGTGGATAAATGCGATACAACAAGCTTGCTCTATGGATGCACGATTTTAGATTGTCTTGTACAGGTTCAAAATCCAAAAAGGCCAGTCAAGTGCCACTGCTGAAACATCATTCTTCCTTGGGGAGTATGCCCTTCTCCGAAGTTGACTCCTTTTGATAACTGGATTGCCACTCCTGAAGCGGAAAAATACGGCTCTCAACCCTGCGAAGGTGCTATGCCGCTATCAGGAATCCACACTGCCCGACAGGGCTTCACGTTGAGAGTTGGGATTAGATGCGGCAGGTGAGTTGTCGAAAACGTGGGTTGTTTGTCCACTGAATATGTCGGGAACTGGATGTTGGAGATGTTGGTCCAAATTGTGAAAACAATCATCTCTTGGGATCTTCTTTGTGTTTCTTTACGATGATGTAAATTTAGTAAGCAACCAGGTTTTAAAGGTTGCGGTTTTCAAGTTTCCCCTGGAAGCTTCAACTAAAGTGTGTGGTGGTGTGCCTGCATAAGTCTAAGCTCGCATGCTTTGTCGCAGAAGGTCAAGCGGACATGTGTATGGCTGCGAGTCGTGCCTCAAGAATGCTTGCTTGATTCTCGCGAATAAAAGCATTCAAAATTTGGTATACCAAGAGATTGTCAGAGCCTCATAGTTCAGTCAGTCTGTTTTGTGTCAGACTAAGTTCAATTTCCGCCTCCTTTGTTTCGGTCGTCTCAACCGCATCAAATCTCGAATGGCATCCTTCGTCCAAGTTTCTCTGATGGATGCTGAGTTGCACTGAAGTGAGGCTATGATATCAAGCGAGAAGATCATAGCCGTTTCCCATGGTTTCCCACTGCCTGTTGCAGGGTTTCAGTCATGTTGACCTGCGCTGTGATGCTGCTTCTTTCAAGAGTTGGAAGACGTTGAATCTGCGAATCAGACGAAGCAGATCACCAGGTACTGCGTTTTCGTGGTTTTAGCTTCATTGGACGGTTTGTTGGACCAACTTGAGCTGGCAGCAAGACTCCCAAAGCCTACCTCGTGTCGAAATTTTAAACTTTCCACACCTGGCTTGAATCTCTTTGTGACCTGCTCAAGTTCATGGAAAGGGCCTTCCAGCGACCTGTTTTTATGACACATCTGCTTAAGAACAGAGAGGTTGTTTGGGCTAGTGTGGTTGATGAGTCTGTTGTTCAGATACAGCAAAGCATGCACTAGCTCTGCACTAGTTCCATGACCGTCAAATCTGTGCTTTCAAGGCATGTTTTACGAGATTTTCATGCATCTCTTGTCCCCTGAAAGCTGCTGCTTTCTGCCTCTTTTTGCCAGCAAAAGTGGCTTTCACATCTCTGGTACCATGGACTTCAGCTTAGACAGAGACAAGGCACACATGTCGTTTCTAGGAGTTTCAAACGAAGTTTCAATTCTGCAGCACGGATGTTGATTTGAAATTGTCCTCCATCCCTTGGGACCACTGGACTGAAGCTTTGCCAAGAAGCAACTGCTTGAAACTGATGCCTCCCCTGTGTCTTTGTTCGGACATCCGAGCAAAGAGCACTAATGGGCACGTGGTGTACGCAAAGTTGTGCAACTACATAGATGTTGTAACGCTTTGTAAGACTGAGTGCCCACATACTTGACCTATTGTCCACAACCAAAATGACCTGTGTTTCCTGGGGTGTATAAAGGAGCAGTGGATGATCATGATGGACCGTCACATTCTTGTCCTGCGGAGCACGAACATTTCATGCTTGGCATTTCCCCTCTTGCACACTCTGATGCAACTGGAGGCAAGTGAGAGAGAGGTATTGAGAGAAGGTGCGACCACTTTATGAGAAATCCAGAGGTCGCAGACTATTCTTCCTCACTTAAATTGATGCCGTTTGAGTCAGCTACCTTCAATCCCATAGCAAAAATCAGGAGCAAAAATCAGGGATCCAAGACTGAGGGTGGTGGTTGTGGTTTTCCCGCACCACGTGGACAGCGAGTGATGCGCAGCTGCAGTGCTATTTCCGTTGGAAGGCGGCCAAAATCCACAAAAAGTGCAGCTTTGCAAAGGTGGAATGGTGTTGTATGATGCTACGGTGGTTCTTCCACTGGTGGGTTGATGGAAACATCAACATGTTTTCTGAAAGCAGTGGGGTGAGAATCATCTGTTGCAACCTCCCTTTTGTTATGGCCGAAGCCAACAGTGGATCCTTGCAAAAGAGTGAATGAATGCTATCAATCAGCAGATGATCAAGAGTTAATTACTCGAAGTGTGATGCTTGGGAAGTTGAGATTTGCTAGACTAAGTGGAAATGCAGTGGCCACAAATTAAAATTGCCATGAGAGGACCTTGGAAATGCAACTTGGCTGTTCACAATGGAAGAGTCGATCGATAATACATCGCAGCTATTGAAAGACCCAAGTATGGCAACATGACATCGCCAACATGAGGAACTGAGGGCCTCTCACGGCTATGGGACATCGCTCGAATCGGTTGAAGGCTATCATCAATAAGAGCGAATAACCGACCTAGGCAGTTGAAAGAAAGAAGTGATTCGCCTGCTTCAGTGAATCAGTGCCTTCAGTTGGCGGGACAATCTGTAGGGTGACGACGGCGTCAGCGTTGGAAGCAAATGAAAATGTCAAGAAAATGGGCTAAAGCAGGAATCTGGGCATGTGACATCTCATATACATGGTACTTAGCGCTGCATTATGGTGCTTCTACACGCAAAGATAGTACTCAGGGACCACGGGACCGCACACTTGTCCAACTCAGAAACCTTTCTTGGCTTGAGGGTAGCTACCTGTCAAGGCATTTGCTTGGGAAAAAGCTTTTAGAAGCCGCTTGGCTTCTTTTGAAAACCTCTTTGCCACAGCAATTGTTCCAGCCTTCAAAAACTGAAAAAAACAGTTGAGATTTCGCCAGTTTTCGAGTGCATGAGCCAATGTGAAACAAACCTTTTTTCTTGAAAACACAGCCGTTGGTCACGTTGTGGGCCGGGAAACTCTGTGGATAAACGCCTACAGATGCTGGGCAAACAGCCTTGATGGATCTGGCAGAGCTGCTCTGGAACCGCAGAGGCCCTAATCAGCAACGGTGACGTAACCATCAGGGTCACAAATTCACCCCGTAAACTTCCAAAGAAAACAAGAATGAATGTTGGCATGAGCCGAGCCACTCAGCCACTTTGTGCGGACATGTGGGTCAGCGATATTTGTAGCATTTGAGAATGTAGTACAGTGATATGCTAGTCCATATGAGCTAAAAGGTCTCAATTTAGAAGTCATTAGCTGGCAGCCAATGAAATTTCAGGAAAGTATCCACAAGTGATGTTGATGCTTTTGGGACGATGCCAGTCAAGGACTGCGAAGCCACATGACCTGGCTGGATCAAACCACCAACAAAACCCCAGAGTAACTTGAATCAAACAAAGACAAGGGCTCTTTCCTCTTGATGGTGATGTCTTGTCCATAAGATTTGTTTCCACTGGTGATTTTGACATAACTCACATGTTTGCATTGGCTCAAAAAATTCGAAAACTCCTAACCCAGCCCTGTGTGCACCTCAGTCTCTTCAAACTTCCAACAAAAGACCTCTAAAGAATACATATCTGGCCAGTTGTTGAACTAGCACCACTGCCCCTGCTTCTTTCAGGTCTCTTTTTTCGTCGATCAGTCATGATGAGTATATTCTGCAACACTGCAACAGCTGTGCACGTGGTGATTTTCAGTAGCCGCTCCAAAATCCGAACACGTGCCACGGGTCCACGGCATGGTGTTTTGGCGTATCAAATTTAGAAACTCCAAGTGGTTAAAAAGGTTTGCCTTGAGTCGTAATGTCTTGGTCGTATCCTGTCTTTGAACCCCAAGAATTAGGCAAAAAGTCTCCCAGCGCGGCTACAAATGAGGTGGTCGCTTTTCACCGTTGCTATCAGACCTTCCATTTGCCTGTCCATTGGAAGGGAAGCTGCCAAGTCAATGGAACAATTTATGGTAGGTCCTCTTACCGAATCAAACGAAGAGCATTTGGAGCAAATCGGAAGGGTAGGGACTTAGTGTACTGTTCAAGCTGGAGTAGATTTGTGCGATTCAAGCCAATGTCAGCCTGTTACGCCAGCAGAAAGGACCCAACGCGGACGTAGCAATCGGAGTGTGAAGAACATGATCAGATGAGTTGGGTTGACTAGGTGGTAAAAGATTAGACATACATGTTATGAAGTAGTAGCAATGTCACTGCCATCAAAGGAAGTGAACCGACAATCAGCAACAGTGGGCATTGTGGGAGATTGGTGAATAGACGCAACCGGACGGGTTGTTCACGTGCTTTTAAGTGAACGACCCTTGTCATTCGGACATGTGTTTGGTCTGCAGAAAAGCGCTGAACCATCAGGAGTTTGGAGAGGCCAAACACTTTTACATTTTTAGTCTTGACTTTTGATCTTGAGAAGATCAAGCAGATCAAGCAAGAGGACTGGCTGGTTGCTTGGTTTTACATGCCAAAAATGCTTGAATAGCCGATACATTTTGGGAATGCCAGATACAGTACTACAGCTGTCATGAGAAGGTGCATCAGCAGTTTCCAAGCCATGCTCAGTGACACAGTGGTACACAAATTCCTGCCAATTCAGTGAAGGGTTATTTATCAATCGCGAAAAAAAACATCAGTATTCTTCACCAAGGAGTTCACCAAAGTTCAAACCCTTCAAACTTGGTGTAAGCGCTAAGCGTTGCCAACAAACATTCTCCCGGGCCCGAGGAACCGATGGGATGAAACCCATGGGAGGAACCCATGGAGTGGAACTGTTTTTTGGCGGTCCGTTTGGAACCAACCTGACGCTATCTTTACGAGTCTTGCGCTGTATGAGCTTCCGATTTTTTTTATCGAAAAGTCTCAAGCGAGAAGCGAGAAGAAATCTTGTACTGTAAAATATTTGTGGAACAGACCTGCAATATATGTTGCTGTCAATCAGTTTCATCATCAACATGAGGATATGTTTGTATGTGATATGTTTGATGTGGTAGATATGGATATTGAATTTGCAAGTGGCTCGCAAGAAGCTTTCCCTGTTTGTGCTACCATTCAGGGAAAATCTCATCTCAACCCACAGAGAGGTCCAGCAACATTTTCCCCAAAATCTACCAGGAGAAACCTGGTCCAAACCCCTTCGAGGTGAAGAAGTGAGACTTATGCTGTTAGATCTCAGGCAGTGCAGTTCGGAAGTGTTTTTTTTCAGCTACTGTCCTCCAATTTCGCAGCGCAGGAATTGAAGACTGAGACTTGATAAGGATTCACTATGATTCACACTGACGCTGCTTGGTAGATAAGAGGAGCGAACTCGAACCTCCCTGCCTCATGGCCCCCCAAACTTTACAGCTAATTTGCGGGCACAAAAATCTTGGAGCTCGGAGCCTCTCACACAGAATGTCGGGCCCACTTCTTTTTTGGCAAGAGGTTGGCATACCCAGCAAAGTAAGCATGAAATTGGGCACCCAAATCCCAACATCTCGATCGAGGATGCTGGTGCGTACCAGTTTGCAGCTTTGACAATCAGAAAGCCAAAGGTGGTCGGAATCAAACACTGTGCCTGCCAAGGTTGCCTAAGCCTCTTACTCTTGATCGTTCAAGGGGCACAAGTAAGTAGTCCAATCACCTGTGGAACAAGGAGGGTTTGCGATCAACATATAGGTGAACTGGCAGAAGGCCAACATTCCACAAGGAGTGCTGGAAAGCTTGTTGAAGATGCAAACACTTCAGTTTTCAAAGGATGTCAGGGAAGGGTGCAATCTCAAACAACACTCTCTTCCAAGCCCGGATTTTCAATCATTTATGAAAGCCGCTGTGATGACGATCTTAGAATTTATCCCCGTAAAGTTGCAATCTCTCCATCTGTCATGGCATTCAAAGGAAACAGGTGATGAGTGCGCCCTCCTCAAAATAGCCTCTGCCCATGGTGAAGCAACCACAGGATTATGTAAGAATTACAAGCTTGGTGCGCTGTATCCAGTCTCAATGGTCTCCAGAGTGGTCAACAATTTTTACTACCAAGCTTTGAAAGTTCTAGCAGTTTTGTAAGCACCTCCTTTGATTCAACCCTTGAGATGTGTCTGTCCAAACATGCTGAACACATGCACGGAAAAAATCACTGCACACAGCTTCTAGAAATCACATAGACATACAGCCGCCAATAGATTGACAGCCCCAACGCTCCATAGCCATAGACTTTATAAACAGGTTGAGATGACTGACAGCAACTAGTGGCCTCTACATGTGACCGCTTATCTTCTGTTGCGTCAGCTTGCACAGGACCATCAAAGAAGGTCTCAACTGATTTGCACCGTATATTGCCTCCTAGTTGTGGCGAAGTCCACAAAATTTGAGGCGCACCTTCCATCTTGGCGTGGGATCATGCCCGGATGATCGATGTGCGTTGTCGCCAAACAGCGAGAAAGGCTGCAATTTCTCAGGAATCCAGTGCTTGAAAGAACAAGATTGACAGCCCATAGACTCTATAGCCATAGACTTGCCATAGACTGTATAAGCAGGTTGAAATGACTGACAGTGACTAGTGGTCACTACATGTGACTGGTTGTCTCTATGGCATTGGCCACTGCCACCCGTGTGCCCTAAGCTTGCACTTGACAATCAACAACCATCAACAACAACCATCTCGACTGACTTGCACCGCTTGTTTCTTCCAAGCTGTCGCGAAGTCCACAAATTTTCAAGGGCAACCACTACAGACCTTGAAATGCTGAAATGATGGATAAGTGTCAGTGAGCCAGTGAACATATTGATTGGACTCTGTCTTGCAAAGGTCTTGTGGGCAAGACTGGTTGCAAGCACCGTGCTCCCGAGGGTTGCGCTGAAACATCGAATCGAGGGTCCATCGTAATTTTGAATTGTTTTCTCCGCCAGCTGCCGCAAAACAAGGTGAACAGCTGCAATTTCTTAGGAATCCAGTGCTTGAAAGAACAAGATTGACAGCCCCAATACTCCATAGCCATAGACTGTATAAGCAGGTGGAGATGACTGACAGTGACTAGTGGTCACGACATGTGACTGGTTGTCTCTATGGCACTGGCCACTGGCAAGACTGGTTGCAAGCACCGTGCTCCCGAGGGCTGTGCTTGCCTTGTGCGGTCACAAAGAAGCCTTCCGGGGGCTTTGTGTAGGTGGTAGCCGGCCCTTCTTGATAATTTCAAAGTATTGCAGCCGGTTTTTCACAAAAAGATAGTTCTTGTACATGATGACTGCCTAAGTAGCAGGAGTGGCCCACGTACCTCAAAGAATAAGAATCCCGTTTGGCTGTGCGGCATTGGAACACAGCTTTTCTTGCGCATCAAACAACGAGCCAGGCAAAGCCTGGATTTCTTGAAGTATCCTAAGCCTCTCATATTAAAAGGCTTGATTCGCATTGAGAATAGCATTCCTCGTCGCAAACGACGTTGATTTCTAGCAGCGTTATGCATTTGATGGCTGTATCCGCGCTGTATCCCCTGCAAGTCGCAGCTCATTGAGGCTTCTTTTTGGGAGGAGAGCAAACATGCTGACTTATGTCTCAGGAAGCTTGTAAAAGATCAGTAGAAGTAGCTGAGTAAGCTGCATGATCTCTTGGACTCTTCTTGACATAGCCTGTTTTTCTTCGGCTTCCTCGTGAAGTTCAATCTTCAACGTTGACTCTCGGACTCGTTCCGCTGAAAGTCGGGGACTTATCCAAGGCCAAAGGTGTTCACCGGGACAAAAAGCCTGCATGTTCCGGAGTTTTTTTTCCGGGATGAATGGACGCGATCCTTTTTTGTAGAGTCGCCAACCACGCAAGTGTGGCGTTTACGCCAATGTTTCAGCAAAAGACGATAAAACGCTCTCCCAAAAAACCCTCAAGATTCACGGGGCCAGTTGCTGTCCGGAAGGCTCTCCACAAAACATCTTCAAGTTACAGGCATTGCCGGTTGAAGCATCTGAACCTTCGCCACAGGACCTGGATGAGCCAGACAACTCGGGCGCCAATAACGTGGCAAATGCAGCTCCGAGTGCTCCGAGTCGCAAAAGTCAGTGACCTTGGTCAAGTTCACCTCTGAGCTGCCCTTGCTTTGATGTCACTGATGTGGCCATCTCATCGATTCGGATCAGTCAGCAAACTGGAAACATGAAGCGTTTTTTAGGTTATAAAACTGGTGCCGCTGGTGCCTGCTGAAACGCATGTTGTCACACTGGAAGCCCCGAGTTTCTCCACAGCAGCCCTTGTAGCTAGGTCGTGTGGAAAGTGATGTGGATTGCGATGTCACCTGATGCTCGAAGAGATGAACCAGCTCAGGCCTGATCTGAAGCGTTTCTCGAAATTCAACAAGGGCTGGGGCGGACAGATGCCAACATTATCGGCAAAGCCTTTCATCATTTCATCCCATTAAACGCTTGGTCTTTGCCTTCGAGAAGTTGAGACAGCGATCCCATTGCCGGCAATGGATGCCATGAGGACAAGCTGATCTAAGCTCATCACGCAGGGCATGCGTAAAGAGACTTTTACGCACAGCAATCAGTCGCCATCAACTTAATAAATTCTAAATTTAGACAATGCAAGAATGCTCTGCAGGTCACAAGCAAAGCAGCATTCAGCTCTGCATAGCCCCATTTGTCTCATCGCATGTCGGTGATGATGCTTGCAGACATTGGATTGATGCTCAGTACCAAAGACAAGCTCACTGTAGCTTTTCCTTGTTTTTCTGGCACCGTCCTCAGCTTAAGGATAGGCCCAGAAGGCAGCAGCCCAACTGCAACATCTTAGTTTTCAGACCTCGGGTGCAGCTACTGACGCCCAGGATTCATCAAGTCGGATCCTACGATCGGATTGCAAAAGGTAGAATTTCGACAAAAATGATCTGCCAAGCACTGCAAAGACTG
>OMLO01004856.1_pt1 | contig 11265 bp, 5 predicted proteins | sample 1674811 | NCBI WGS metagenome assembly OMLO01 (sample SAMN06265003, study PRJEB25207) | coral metagenome | isolation source: Coral host | place: Mexico:La Bocana,Puerto Morelos, Mexico | collected 2008-11-13 | reverse complement strand
AATTGCAAAAAATGGTTTTGTCAAGGCTGAAGTTGGACAGCTACCTACCCTAGAAAGGAAGAGAGTTTCCTCCACAATTTGACAATTTCAGGTGAAAATACTATGCTGTTTCATGATTCGAAATTATATAATAGGATCGATCACAAAAAAATGACTCAGGAAGATGATGGTCATTGATGATTGATGTTTTATTGTTGTGGCAACTATTGTTGCATTAAATCAGGGTTTTTGACCAAACTGTGAGTTTTCATGTACATTCATCTGTCACATCCCATGGAATCAAATTGTCATGCCGCAGTGATCACTGAGCTCAATTTCCTCTTTCAGCGAAAAAGGTGCGCCGACCTTAGCCATGGAACATCTGGCACAGTGTTTGCAAGTGTTATGATGAGTTGGCAGCGGAGCCAGTCTGCTGAACCATCTAGCTCTGACGACGCTGTGAGCATCACTCCGTCAGAATTGCGAGCATATGGCCGTGGACACTTTCACGATGGTTTTTCTGATGCTTCAGCAGAGTTGATCGATCCAGGGACGACGTCTGCTTTGCCAGAACCGGAATCCGTTGTGTGGTGTTGTTTTACCTGCAAACAGAAGCAGTGGGATTGGGCCGACGGACAATACAGATGTTTGGGTTGCGGTGGAACGAGTTTTTACGACGAAGCAAATCCTCATACGGTGCACACCAATGAGGGTGTTTGGTCGTTTTTGCCCAAGTCTCCTAGCAGCTCTCCTGCATCGTCCTCCCCATCGAACAACAATCAGCAGTCACCGTCTCAACGAGTCAAGCCTTCAGGGCCACCGGAATCGGGTTGGTTTTGGGAGCCAGACGAGGCGGATGAACGAGCTGAGAGTGAAACACCTACGAACGATCCATGTGTGACTCCGAGTGGTACTGGTTCAACGGCGAGCAGAAGACGACGACGAAGACGAAACGTAGCTGTTGCGGAAAATGATACGCAACCTACGATTTCAGCCACTGCCACGGGACAGTCAGAATTATTACAAGTGATGCGCCAACTGTTGAACGAAAAGGGCAAAGGTAGATCTGATACGGCAAGCAATTCAAGCTGGACTTCACGAAGAGGCCCGGAGCCCGGTGTGCGATGGAGAGGCGGATCACATGTTGTACACGAATTTGTCTGGGGAAGCCGAACTGGAAGTCGAACATCTTCAGCTGGATCGCATTAACTCCAAGGATGGAGTTGACTACATTCTGGAAACGCTTCGTGGTCCACTTCAACAGAAGGAGCTGTTTCAGAAGCGGAAGCTTCTTGCTGATTTCGAGAACGTTGGCAGGATGCAACATGAGACCATCAGGCAGTTCATCAATCGTTACCGCAGGATTGAAAAAGATCTGGAAGCAATCGGGATCAGTTGTGGGTCCATGTATGATTCTGAGAGCAAGGGTAACAGGATTCTTGAACGAGCCAAGCTTAGCCCCGAATTTCAACGACTGGTTTTGATTGGAGCTGGCAATACTTTGGACTATGACAGAATTTGCGAAAGTCTGCTGTTACAGTTTCCGGATTTCAAGCCAGTGCCTCCAATTTTTACTTCCTATCAGGGTGGTTCGCAAACCAGCAGTAGCAACAACAGTCAGTGGCGTAGCAATCAGTCGAAGGGCAAAGGTAGTTCCTCGTCGAGCTCCAGCACAGCCTCAACTGCAACATCGTCCGGTTTCTCAAAGTCTGCAGGGAAGGGACGCTTTCCATACAAACGAGTGTTCCAGACCGAACATCAAGATGATGATGAGCAAGAACCGGATCAACAAGACGATGAATTGCAGGCCATTGAAGAAGAAGAGGAGTTTCATGACGCCTATGATGAAGGCAACGGCCATGAAACTGAAGATCCTGCAGCGGAAGCCGAAGATCAACCGGCTTTGGAAGACACGTTGGCTGAGATTGCGGAGGTCCTCACAGTCACATCCAAAAAGCTGCAAGCTTCAGTGTTGGGTCGAAAGTTTTCTGGAAGAAGATCGATCGAGGAGCGTAAGAAGACAAGTACCTGCTCGGCATGTGGTCAAATGGGCCATTGGGCCGGTGATGCGGCTTGTTCCATTTCAGGCCAAAAGGGCAAGCGTTCAGATTCTGGAAAAGGCTATGGTGGAAAAATGACCGGACGTGGGTCAAGTCAACCTTCTTCATCAAGTTTTGGCAGTCAATCCACCAAGAAGGCCTTTGTAGTTTCTATGCCCCCAGTTGCTGAGAATGAGCATAGTGTTGCAGACAATGCCCCGACTTCTTTCTTTACCTTCATGGTTCGAGACCTCCACAACACCAACCACCAAGAGTCCTCTTTTGAAGCCTTCATTGCAGAGACCATTGATTTTGCTGGTTTTATGATTTTGGATACAGCTTGTCAACGGTCGTGTTGTAGTGGTGAGTGGTTGGATGTTCACACCAAGATTTTGCACAACTACAACATGGGTGTGAAGACCATCAGTGCCAGTGATACTTTTCAATTTGGTGCAGGTCCTGCCAAGACGTCAAAGCATCGAACCTACTTCCCAGTGGCCTTCGACGGTCAGGCTACCCAGGGAATTGTTTTGGGTGCCAGTATCGTTGATGCAAAGATTCCATTTCTGGCTTCACGTTTGGTTTTGGAACGGCTTGGTGCCATCATTGATTTTCACAACCAACGGTTGCACCTCACCAAGATTGGCATTGATGTTCCTTTGATGTTGAAACATGGTCATTTAGCAGTCAAGATCTCTTCTTTTCACAATGAAGATCATTTGGATGAGACATGGCAACGTTTGAGTAGACCATCACTGTGGAAGAAACCTGACCCGGAACTCATTCTTGACGACCAATCATTCCGCAGTGCTGATCTTTCAAGTGTTGTATCTGACGTTTGTGTGCCCGACTCCTTTGCGACGGTCCATGTTTCAGCAGACCAACATCCCTCCTCTGTGGCTTCGATCATGGAGAGAACTCATGATCAAAGTGATGCTCATCCCATTCAAGACCTACAGAGCCATGTCCAGGATGGTGAAACTTGGCATGATGCCAAGGAATTGGCTGACGGCCATGGAGCGCGAGATTCAGTTGAAGGAAGAGTCTCAAGTGATTCCTCCAGCCCCTACTTGGGATTGCATCCATGTCAATTGCCGCCGTTTCGGCAACAGACACGGCAGGTTTGCACAGTGTCAACGATGCCAACAGAAGTTTCGCTGGAGCGACGAAGTGGCCGGATGGGTGGAAGTTGGACATCCGCAGTCACGAAGTTCTTTGCCCTTGCCTCCACCCTCATCCTCAACAATTGTTCATCGATCACTCCTGCAGGAAGTCACATCGAGCAAAGGCAAGGGGAAGAACCGGACCAAATCTCTGACATATGGAACCTTGGAGGCCAAACCCAAGATGCTTCCTTCAGCCAAGGCACCACCACCGGAGATTCCGATTTGGGAACAACATGGGATGACTGCAGAGGAGTATGCGGACGTCATGAACGATCCGGAGAATCTGGCTCACTTCGATTCAGACGATCCGGACAGGTATCCAGGTTGGGAAATGGAGCCTCAGCACTATCGCAACGAGGACTTCTACTAGACCACTGGGAAGTCAAGAGAGGAACTTGCATTCGCCATCACGTTGCACCACGACTGATGACCTTTGATCTTCATCAGTGCGAATGCCCAGTTCCCAAATCCAGAATTCAACCTATGTGCAGAGTGGAAGCAGAATTCATCACAGGTGGCTTGAAGACTTTTGAGTATAACTGGCTGAACCAACCTCCACAACAATTTGAAGAGCAGTGGACTGGTCGCACTATCTTCCAGATCAGAAACGCTGCGAACGAGACCCCAGGACTTCTTTCATCAGCTTCAAGGCGACGGCTTCGCACTGGAGTTCGAGAAGTTTTGCAGGTTCGGCTGGCAGAGAAACAAATGATGGAACTTCATCCACCACAAGCATGCAGGCGATTGGAAACCAAGGTAGACATCCTTGAAACATTCGCCGGTGAAGCCAACATTTCCAGACGGGCAACCTCCTTTGGGATGAAAGCAGCCTACCCCATTGACTATAACACAGGCTTTGATCTTGCATTGGAACAGGATCAGCAGTCTGTGGAAAAGATGATTCATCGGTTCAAGCCTCTGTTCCTCATTCAGGCTTTGGACTGCAAGGATTGGTGCTTGCTTCAGGACAATGTCAACTACGTCCGTCGCAAGATACTGCTATTGATGAGAAGGAGAAAGGCCCGCAAGATTGTCAACAAGGTCGTTGAATGGTGCTTTCTTCAAATCAGTCAGGGACGGTATTTCCTGATTGAAAATCCGACCACCAGTCGGTTGTGGCTGGAAAAATTTGTGGTCAAGCTCATGAAGACACCTGGAGTTTGCGTGGTTGATTGCCATGCCGGAGCCTATGGTGCAGTGAATAGCAAAGGGCAGATGATTAGGAAGGGCCATCGGTGGATTACAAATTCATCACTTTTGGCTTCACGACTTCAACGACGATTGGCACCTGATCAACTACGACAGTGTGTTCCGTTGGAAGGCAAGGAGACCACCTTGTCTCAAACTTACTGCCCAGACTTGGTCAAAGAAATTTTGTTGGGAGTCCGCGACACAGCCAGACTTCATGATCCACATAGATTCGATAATCACAACCACAAGGTGTTTGCAGTGGCAATTCGTCATGACTATGACACCTGGCAGGAGGCTCTTCAGATGGCTGATCGAACGTTTTCTACAACGAGTTTTCGCAATTACAATCTGCCTACCACTGATCCATTGTTCATTTTGGTTCAACAGATCACTGGATGGAGATTGGAGAGGGTTCAAATCAGCATGCAACCAACATTGATGAGATTCCCTGCCCATGTGCCTCACACACACCGTGGGTGGATTTTGCAGTTTTCTGACGGATCTTTTGAAGCTTCGTCGGAAGATTTGGCGGATACTCGACATCCAAAGTTTCGTTTTGCAAAACCGGTGAGAACAGCAATTTTCTTTTTCGGTTACGCAGAGCCAGACGAAGAGCTTTCTCAACAACCACAACCTGTCGATGACCCTAAGATGTTGGCAGATTTGGGAAATGGTTACAGTTTCAAAAGTGGAACTCGGTTTTCAACAGAGATCAAAACTGCTGTCATTCGACTCCATCGTAACATGGGACACCCACATGCGTCAGATCTGAAGAAGTTGCTGGCTATGAATGGTGTTCGCAATCAACAGATTCACGATGCAGTCGAATGTCTTCAGTGCGATTCCTGCCTTCGGACGAAGGGACCGAGCAAACCACCACCATCTGGAATACCTCAGGAAGGTTACTTGCAGTTTGGTGACTCAGTTCAGATGGATGTTTTCTATGTTCGTGACATCAAGGGCCAAAATTACATGTTTTTGGGTGTCATTGATGAGGTCACCCATTTGCACATGGCCTTTCACGTGCCCAGTCGCAATCCAGAAGACATTTCACATATCCTGCAAAAATGCTGGGTTCGCTCTTTTGGTTGGCCTTTGAGAATCAAGACAGATCCAGACACTGCATTCAGGGCTCAGTTCGAGTCAGATATGAACGAAGCAGGTTGCTTCGTCGATTTCGTTCCTCCGGAGAGCCATCACAAAATGGGTCTCATTGAACGGCACAATGCAACAATGAGGTCATTGATGGAACGTGTCATTGATAGCCGTGGAGCCTCGGGGGATCAACAGATGGATTTGATCGCAGTGGCGGCTTCGTTTGCAAAGAATGCTTGCACATGGAGCTCAGGAAGGCCTCCTTACATTGCTGCCTTTGGTCGCATACCTCGGATGGGGCTTGATTTGATTTCTGACCAACATGGACTTGTGGCAGGCACCACACGTTCAGAGGTGCAACATCAAGCTGCTCTTCTACGTGCAGAAGCTCAGCAGCATCTTGCTGCAATGGCGGTGGATTCAGGCTTCAGACGGGCCCTACTGCGGAAGAGCACTAATGAGCAGATTCTGGATGTTCCGATCGGTGCAGTGGTGGCATATTGGAGATGGACAGCCAAATCATCTAAGAAGAAAGGCGGTTACAAGCTTGCACGGTTGCTGGGACGGGATCCTGATGGGAAAAGTATGTGGCTTCAAGCTGGAACTAATACCATCAAGGTGTTGCCTCATCAGGTACGTGCTGCAAAAGGGTTTGAAGAGTGGAATCCTGACTATGAGGACATCAAAGCCCTTCGCAGTGCATCAGACAACCTGCAATCCAATTTTCTTCAGGATGAGACAGCGCCACAGCTGTCAGATGATGATGATAGCCAGCCTCAAGGAATCGATCACCCAGAATTTCTTGAGGACACCATACCGACCGCAGAACCAGATCTTTTTGAGACAACAGATCCTTCACCACAACTTCCCACAGTTCCAGTTCCAGTACCCATGCAACCTTCACCACAACATCCACTACAATCTCAAGAAGAAGCAGTTCAAACCGATGGTTATGAACTTGAACCTCCTCAATCACCACAGCATTTTCACTTGAATGTCAGTTCACCAACCAACATCAACATCCAGAACCAACAATCATTTGGAATGACACAACAACAACTACTTCAACCACAAGTTCGAATCCCAGTTCGCAAACAACACGTGAGGAAGGCCACTTCAACTCCAACAACACCAGCGCTTTCGCAACCACGAACACCCTCTTCAAGACCTCAACTTCAACTACCTGCTCAACGGACTTCATCTTTACCACATTCAGGTCAGAGCTCTATTGCACCACCGGAACAACAACCGGCTATGAGTGCTGCGACCTCTTCAAGGCCTTCTACTACTACTTTGCATGGCACAGCACCTCCGACACCCACTTTGAGACCGGTGCCAGAGGTAATTGATGTGGATGACCCTCAAGAACAAGCCCTTTCATCAGTGGGGATGTCAGCACCAACTACACCACCAGAACTAAGATTGACTCCAGCCAAACGAACAAGCAGTCATCTTGAATCAGAAGTTCCACCAGCTTCGTCTCAGGAACAGATCTCGACATTGATGACTTCTACTGGAGCTTTGCTGAAATTTGATGACAACAGCTATGAGTTGGTGCATGATCATGACAGTCACCACAACAACCTTCGTGTTTGGAGGCGGCTTGACTACAACAATCAGGTGTTGCAGACGACTCACCTGCAAGGTCCTCCCAAGAATGAGATTTTGCATCGACGTGTCTATCAGTTAGACAATGGTCGATTGTTGCATGACGCTCCTTATGTATCTCAACAAGATGGAGCACAGATTGCTGACCACAAAACCTGCACGCTGACAGAATTGTGGCACCAAAAGGAAGCTCAAGATCACTATACTATGATCTTTGATGACAACCAACAATGCATTCGTCCTTTACCTCAGCATTTTGATGGTACTGCTGACCTCGTTCCCAACAAGCCCATCACTGCCTTCTACCAGATCTATCTCAACAGCGAGAAGCCGACTGATCCTCCAAAGGATATCTCATCGGACTCAGAGACCGATCAGGATGAAGACAAGAAACTTTCTTTTGAACCACAAGAGAAGCTTTCTCGACTTCAACAGAAGGCACTGGACAAAGAAGTTCCGTGGAGACGTATCATGGAGTCACCACCGGAAATCATCCAAGCCTATGTCAAAGCCATTCAGAAGGAAGAAGAGTCTTGGAAAACGTGGTCATCAGTGCGTCCACTTTCACAACAACAGGCAGCACGTGTCATGGGCGACAGAAATTTGAAGAAACGGATCCTTCGTTCACGGACCGCCTACCGGGACAAGGCAAAAGGGGTCCCTCCCATACGGGCAAAAGCAAGGGTGGTGGCCTTGGGTCACTTAGACCCTGACCTCTATCAGTTGTCTCGTGAAAGTGCAACACCATGTCGTCAAAGTGAGTACTTACTGTTGGGAATGTATATCAGCGGCAAGAACCGACAACTTCTTAGTGGCAAGAGCGTTTGGAAGCTATGGTCTGGAGACGTTCAAACGGCCTTCCTTCAAGGTGAACCCGAACCTCGTAGTTCACCGTTGTACCTTCTTCCACCTCAAGATGGTATTTGCAGGCAGGCAGGCGTTTTCAGGGCGCCACTCTATGAAGTGACTGGCAACATATACGGCCTGGCTAATGCTCCTCGCACATGGGGGCTACATGTGGTGCGCACTTTGCTCACCTCAGGCTGGAAGCAGCACACCCTGGACAAAATGCTCTTTTTCAGGTATGCAAAGTTTCCAGATGAACCGACTCCTGTGCTTGCGGCTGTTTTAATAGCCTACGTAGACGACTTCTTGCTGGCTCATGACGAAAGGTTCAGACGAGAAGAGTTGACCAACTTATTCAAGTGGGGCTCACAGGCAGAGTTGCAAACTGGCTCACCCATTGAATTCAAAGGCAAACAGCTGAAGTTGGTTTATGATGGCAACAACAAACACTACATCCTCAATCTCAATCAGGCTAAGTTCATTGAAGCTATCAAAGGTGGAAAAGTTTCGTCAAAGAAGCTGAAGGACACCATTGCGGCTGAGGACATGTCTGAATTTCGATCGGTGGCTGGATGTTTGCAGTGGGTTTCGGGACAGACGAGACCGGACGTTGCATCAGCAGTCTCTCTCAGCAGTCGTGGCACTAAGTCGACGTATCAGAACTTGCATGATATGTATCAAGCAATTTCACACCTGCAGAAGACAAAAGACGATGGTTTCAATATGGTACCAACACGTATCAACGAAGCGACACTGGTCGTGTGTTATTCTGACAGTTCTTGGGCTAACGCCAAGGATTATACAAGTCAGCATGGGACACTAATCATGCTGGCCGATCCGAAGGGAACTGACGTTGACACTTCAACCACGCTTTTGGATTGGAAATCAAGTCGTTCTGCACGTGTCTGCCGTTCCACACTGGCAGCAGAAACGTCAGCATGTGATACTGCTTTGGACAGAGGTTCTTTTCTGGCTTCGATGCTCACAGAGTTGATCACTGACGTGCCTTCATATAAACAGCAGATGACCAACAGACTGATAACCGTGACAGACTGCAGATCCTTGTACGACGTTTTGGTGTCAGAAAATCCTCGAACGGATGAGAAACGGACGATTGTGACGATTCGAAGCTGTCAGCAACATGTACAGCGAACTGACGTGTTTTGGGTCCCCACTCATTTACAGTGGGCCGATTGTTTGACAAAGATCGATGTGAAGCTAATGCACAGTTTTCATGGATGGTTACAGCATCCTTGGATGAAGCTTCACGAATGACATATCTGATCCAACACAGTATTGGGAGTGTGAGTTTTTATGTACATTCATCTGTCACATCCCATGGAATCAGATTGTCATGCCGCAGTGATCACTGAGCTCAATTCCTCTTTCAGCGAAAAAGGTGCGCCGACCTTAGCCATGGAACATCTGGCACAGTGTTTGCAAGTGCTATGATGAGAGTTTATGGTAAATTAGTAGGTAGACAGGTAAACATGATATACATTGATATACAGTATATAGGTCAGTAGGTAAATCCTATGATTGTACATGATATACCCCCAGAAATCATAACCAGTCAACCCAGATTGCACCTACATCTACTTTTTTTAAAGGATCCTTGTAGGGGGTCCCTATTTTTGGACCACAGTATTTTTTTCGGTCAGTTTCTTTGGGTCCCTGGTGGAAAAATTCTTCCCAAGCAACAAGGACCTTGGAATGCAAAAGCCTGAAAGGTCGAAGAACCTTGGGTGTGGTTTTGTCGATGGATCGATGGATGGAAGTGTGGTGAAGGGAGGGAAAATTTTGGGGCAACACCTGGCTGTTTTTTTTTGGGGGGGGGAAGGAAGGAAGTGGTATTTGGGTTTTAGGGTTTGGTGTTGGTTGAGGTTGGTTGAGGTTGGTTTTTCTGTTGTCTGCTGTTTTTTGTATGTTTTTGTTGGTGTTTCAGTTGTTCTTAATGGTTACCTTCCCTGAAACTAACCAGAAATGGCACCTGAAAACACATGTTTGGAAGGCGATGATCGTCTCCTCTTAGGGCAGTTTCAGCCTATTTTCAAGGGTTAGGCCCTCGCTTTTGGAGGGCCTTTGAAGCTGAGAGACGGACCTTATTTGTCGTGGGCTGTGGTATCTTTCCCGACTCTGGTCAAAAATTTTCCCCCCAACAAAAAATGAAAGCTGGTGAGAACACTAACATGGCACAAGGGATGAGGTTCCATATGCAAATTTTAACTGCTTGTACTTATGAGTTATGTTGGCTTACACGAAGCATGTTTTGCAAGTTGAGGCTGCTGCAAAAAGTGGGCCTGATCATGAGTCAGTCCCCCTGTTCGCATGGATTCCAGTTCCGAAATTGAATTTACACTACCAGAAAACTAACATGGCTGGCTGGAAAATCTCATTGTTCAATACCCTCCAGTGAACGATCACATATCATCCCACCAAACGGGAAAGCCAGAAAATCATCGACTCAAATGTACCTTTGGGAGGGGATATGTTAGTTCCTTAGCTGTTTGACCATTGCAAGGAGCCCTTTTAAAGGGGATTGGGACCCAATAAATACCCATTATATAAGGTGTACACGGGGTTGATTACTACACTCCCTGAAACTAACATAGCCCCTAAAAATGGACGGTTGGAATTCTACTTTCCTTTTGGGAAGGCCTATTTTCAGGTGCGAATTGTTTGTTTCAGGGAGGGTAAAGGTAACATCCCAAAGGGGCCAATCCCACCATTTCCCTCCCCGCCTGAAGATATCGTAGATCCATCCAAGCCTAAGCGTTCCGGGTTCCATCTTCACCGCCGATGCGTCGCTACACGACACGGTCATAGTAAGGGACAATGATGGGCTTCACAACCTCTTAATAAGGCCGGCTATTTTCTGGGGGCGGGGGGTCGGGGCACCCTTAGATTCCCGTTAGATTTTGTGTTCATGCGATCTTTTTCGAACCCCCAAAAGGTAAAATCTATGAATTATCATCCCACTTTTGTGTGTTTTGTGGTAGTGTCACTTAAGAATTTCATTTGCATCCTTGTTCTCCAACAGTTTGTTCTGGAGGAAACCACCCCCACATAATACTCTTGAAGAAGTCCCAACCATCAACCATGTCATTTCCATTTTGTTTGGTTTCCCCCGATTGTTTTGCTTCTCTAAGTATCCTGACCCATCAAGTTACTAGCTATTTTGAGGACCCCCCAAACACCCCTTCTGGCCATACAGGTTTATCCATCCTTCCATTGGCTCGGGTCCGGTGATCTTTAGGGTTGCTTCTTTCTTGCGCTTGGTCTTAGGCTAGTTCGTGGTTTCAACCCATGTTGAAAAATATGATCGTCAAATTTGGATAATC
>OMLO01004855.1_pt1 | contig 11265 bp, 6 predicted proteins | sample 1674811 | NCBI WGS metagenome assembly OMLO01 (sample SAMN06265003, study PRJEB25207) | coral metagenome | isolation source: Coral host | place: Mexico:La Bocana,Puerto Morelos, Mexico | collected 2008-11-13 | reverse complement strand
TTATCGATGGCTATTTTCCACGAATCGACTGCTCTAATTAGGGCAATTGTTGTTGATGAATGTTTGGCATATGCGAACTGGTGCTGCTCAATTAAGCCAACTTTCTGTGCGAAAACTTGGAGATCAAAGTTTGCAAAAGACTCTTGAACTTTAGAAATAAAACAAACAAATCTAGTCTAGAATCCTATTCTTCCGGCGTCCATAGCTTCTCAGTGAGTGTGTTTGGATTCAGAACTTTCCTGGGCAATAAACTGAATTAATGTTTTAGAGAAAATCACCATATACAGATCTGTTTAGCATCTGGTGGATTAGAGACAACCTTTCCTCTTGTTTCTGTTATTTTGTTAAGCGATTTGGTATTTCTTTCGATTTCTAGTGATTTCTATATCATTTTGTGACTGTGGTGTTGTATTGTGTTGTGTTTGCCTTGGATTTATTCTTGACAACATCTTTGGTAACAGTCGCATATGCATCTCCCTGGATTCTACTGAAGGCGCCCCTGACAGCGTCTTTCGAGGCGTAAAGATCGAAGCAAAAGTTTCCGACAAATTAGGCAGTCGATAGAGGCATTCGGTCATTGCGCTGTTCGAGGGAGTCATGCCTTCTTCGATTGACGAAGTGGAACCTTTCTTTGGAAGATGTTCTTCCTCGTTCTCCAACTAACAGCCTGAAGGTTGGAACTCAATAATCATGACGGCCTTAAGGAATTGTTTACTTAAAGCCAAAATGCGTTTCTCAGTCAAATTTGTGGACGAAAAATAGTGTTTCGATGCAGAACTCTAACCCATTTGCTATACCACTGTCTTTTCTCTATAGCATATTATAAAATGTGCAAAGTTATTCTCCCATTTTAATTGGTTCTCGCCTGTGATCTATTAGAGGACAGACGCACGCTTGACGTCATCATTACAAAGTTTTATTTTTTTCTCCCTGTGTTTTAAAATGGCGTAAGGTTTTGAGAATTCGATAATATTTTACATAGGTAGGGGAAGAGAAGGTGCAACAAGTTTTGTCGAGACATTTAACAGTTGGAAGAAGAAGGGAGAAAGAAGAAGAATCAAGAGAAAGCAATTTCTTTCTTAGAAAATGACTCAGAAAAAATATTCTAGCAGTCTTTGTCGGCAGTCGAGCGAGACTAAATCAAACAAAATTGATCTTCCTTTTTCTCGAATTTAACAAACTCAATAAACATTTTTTGACAATAATTTATTTAAAAAAAACGGCTTTTCTCGCTCTCAAAATAATTGTTTGCTCAGATTGATGACAGGAATGAAACATCAATACATCACTACTTAAAAACAGTTAAAATAAACACGTAACCTTGCTTTCCGACGCGAATGTTCCAGTCCGTTTCAGGGCAAAACAGCGATCAAAGTATACCTTACCACAGCTCACGGCCATCTGTATTGCAGCTATAAGATGTGTCCGATACTGTGTCCAACTGATTTGCGAATCATCAACCACAGGGGACACAATATTTCCACCGCCGCTCCTTTCATTCAAAATTCGAATCAAAAGACCTCTGTGTTGACCGGAACCGCAAGGTTTTCGGGCGTATTCTTTCAATTCCTGCAATTTTCAAGGCAATATCCAAGCTTTTCGGCTTACAAGGCTGCTATGATGACAAAAACTTACTTGATTTTGCCAGCATTTTCCTTAAGATTTGTAGATTTCGCTGTTCAATTCTGCTTTCGCTGTAAGTTTCATTCATTTTTCCGTTCAGTGGCGTTTCCTGGACCAATCACAACTATTTGCTACGCATAGCAACCAATGAGATTGCTTCGTTTTGTATAGATCAATTTTGTCTTTAGTTTAGTCTCGCTCAACTGCAGAATGAGAATGCTCGAGTATTTTTTCTTACTTCTTCCTGCTTCTCGTACCTGTTCGATGCTTCTACAAGAGGTTTTTGTTCCTTATCTTTGCCCAATCACGTAAAATATGATCTTCCTGCTGAAAAGGTTCATCCACAGATGGAAAAACTTTGTAATGAAGACGTCAGTCGTTCGTCTGTCCTCTGATAGATCATAGGCGAGAATCAATCAAAATGCGAGAATAACTTGGTGTATTTTATAATAATAATAAATAGTAAATACTTTTAAGTATTTAAGCATTACTCCATATCTAAACGGTGGACAAATAGAATTACAATAATAGGTAATTTTACAGTTGTGTGCTAGGAGACCTGGCCTTTGAATGGCAGTGAGTCTAGAGGTGACCTTGCTTTGATACAGACCTTACAGCTTTTGTCACGTAAATACACCTGATTAGCACTAGAACAGCTTGATTTGCACAGCAAAAGCAGTGAGGTCTGTATAAAAAAAGGTCACCTCCAGCCTCACTGCCATTCAGAGGCCAGGTCACTGAGGAAACAACTGTAAAATGGTCTATTTTAGTAATGCATAGCCATTGCGTGGCGACGGCGCGGCTGTGCGGAACGCTCTGTTTCAACAAACCAGCTAATAAACTTAAAGATCACCAGATCACCAACAAGACAAGTTCATGTACTTAAAGAACAGAGAAAAGATATTCACCTTTAACTTAAAATGATATGTATGTCTGTGGTAATAATAATAATAATAATAATAATAATAATAATAATAATAACAATGCACACAGACAGCAAAATAACAGCCAACAGACCCGATATAGTTATTAAAGACCACAAAACGAAAACCTGTAAATTTATTGACATGGCAGTACCATCAGAGAGAACACCTCCGTGAAAGTCACTGAAAAACTATCCAAATATAAGGACTTGGAAATCGAAACAAGCCGAATGTGGGGCATGAGAACGGAAACGATACCAGTTATCACTGGAGCACTTGGAGCTATCAAAAAGGGACTAGAAACTTATCTTGCGGGCTGTACTCAAAACCAAGGGCACAGTTTTTTCCCATACGGACCGACCTGGCTCGGTAAATAACATATTTATTTTTTTGTGTATTTCTTCTTTTTAAAGTTGGGAAACAGATTTGTAGGCGCCATTTGGTTCTTCCTACGGATAGTAAAAATTCGCTTTCACTGTGTCTGCTCTCGTCAGAATACATTTTCCTGAACAGTTATATTTCGCTAGCATATCTTTCACTACACAGGGATGTTTACAACTAACTTTGTAAACATAAATACTTTTAACGAGCCGCCTTGATTGCTACAGCGGGGAAAAATCCGGCCCGTTTGCCGTATCGTAAAAAGGTGGACCGGTCACGTGTGAGTGCTTAGCCAATCAAATTCGAGGATTTAGGAATCCGGCCCGCTCAGATGCTTGAAAAAAAAAAATAAACAGTTGTTATTTATTTGATTGCGTGATTGCGTTACAAGTTGAATTATGTATGGTATTGGATTTAGCCAATAGCGGTATAATTTATGAACTAGGTTTATCATTAACTTGCTCATGGAAATTAATTCTAGATCACATAATATCCCATCAGTTCATCGCAACCCACCCCCACCCCCCGTTAATGTGGCTTTGCTATTTCCGGCAATCAATAAAGGTTACTTAAGATATTGTATATAGTTGCTGTTTATTTGATCGCCTGATTGCGTTACAAGATTAATAACAACAATGATAATAATAAGGATAATAACTTTTTTGTACTTTTACAGGAGAGAGGAGCCTCCAACAGAAATTTTTTTCTCCGACCAAAAACAGGAAAACATCCAAATGCTGTGTTTCAATACAATCAATTTTTTTTTCAGAAGAAATAATTTTCAAGATTAAGAACGGTAAGTGCATTACAAATATACCAGTGACTTGTCTTCCCTTCCATGTTCCCTAAAAGAAGCCAATGACATGCAAAATATTCAAATATACTTTTGAACAACTTTTGATAACTTTGCGAATATTTACAATTTAACGGGTTTTTTTTTCTTGTAGCTTTTTATTTAGTATTTTAATATAGCATTTTTTTTCCTTAAGTAATTGTTTTGTACTTTTTGTTTCATGGAGGATCTCACTAAAAACCACGTGTATTACATGATGCGCGCTTCTTCCTATAAAGATTCTTGTTATTAATATTATAAAGCAGTTGGCTATTTGAAAGGGTGGCCAAGAATCTGAAATCGGAGCTACCGGGAAATAAATCCAGGTATTGGTCAAATCCGAGGAACGCTTGATTGCGTGTCCGACGCCCTGGCCACTTGGTCGGGCTGCCTCAGGATCGGAAATTGCTGTGATCAGTTTATGTTTATATCTTTATATTCACCAACAGCGCTTGGAAAAGACAAGAAAAAGGAAAATCAAGGTAACCATCTACTGTTTGTATGCGCGTAATTCAGTCAATTTACTCTTATTTCACCAATCACAGCGATATTTTACTTCTGTAAAAGTTGAAGCTCAATATCAATTAGGGGCTTCATCGCACACACGGGACAATGTCGTTTCAAATTAACTCGCTCTCTCTCTCAACGCAATTTTCAACGCAATTTTCGCTAGAACACTAGGACTACATGTTCTTTGTTCTCTTTTCTGACCGTAATGACCAGTACTAACTTGCACTCTTTTATCAACAAGCAACAATGTGGAGATCTAAAAATAATGAATTGCAAGTTATAGTAAAAAGCTTCACGGTTGAGTTGCCTAAAAAAAAATCCGACAAGAATTGCAATGGCTTTTCGAAGTCTTGTCTCGATTATCTTAAAAAAACATCGAATGTTGGAATGCGATAGCACCCGATGAACTAAATTGCACTGTTTTATCAACAAGCAACAATGTGGAGGTCTAAAAATAATAATTGCAAGTTATAGTAAAAGCTTCACAGTTGAGTTGCCTAAAAAAAATCCGACAAGAATTGCAATGGCTTTTCGAAGTGTTGTCTCGATTATCTTAAAAAACATCGAGTGTTGGAATGCGATAGCACCCGATGAAATCGAAATCCTGTTATCCTTCTACAAAGAACCCCTGACATGGTTGCAAAACAATAAGAGAAATTGATTATTAACCAACGATCTTTTTAAAAATAGGATATATCGCAGCTTCAATTGTACGAATTTTCAACATTTTGTTTGTTATGTGGTATTTCGTCAGCTCTTAAAAGTCGAAAATATGTTTGATTGTTTGATCTTTTTTTTTTATCATTATATCTTTTTTGTAATGATATTATGTTGATATTATACCATAAAATTCCGAAAAAAAAACCCGGGGCTTATTTTTTTTAAAGGCCCTTTTTGAGAGGCTTATATTCGGGGGGGCTTATATACGGAAGGAAATTTATGTCAGTAACTTGCACAAAGGTTTTTACTGAAACTTGCGTGATGTCTGCTACATGACCCGGACGTAGATCATTTAAACTTATAAAAAACAACTTCAACATACTTACTTTATTGAAAACGCAATACTCAGTTCAAAGGTAAGGGAACGTCAACAATAACTGTTGACACACAAAAAAATGAAACTTAACAAGAAGTCCAGACTTGTCTCCAACAGTTTGGAATCTATGGCACGTAAAAAGTATCAACAGCTTCCTCTGCGTCGATCAGTTCAAAATTTCCCTCATTTGATGTGTCATTCTCGTCAGTGGTATACGTAGTAATACTTTTAAATATAAATAAGGTTTTGTTCCTGTAGCATTTTTGTTTTGTTCAATTTTGCATTTGAGGGCAATTTTCAAGTATAGGCCCCCGGGGACTTATATTCGGAGGGGCTATTTAACGGAGGGTTTTTTGTGTTTCAAGTTTAAGGGGTTTATATTTGGAGGGGCTTATACATGGAGGGGCTTACTTTCGGAATTTTACGGTATGTTCCGTGGCGGTTTTTAACCGATTACCAATAAAACGGGTGTCAAAATGACGTAACAGTTTGGTTCGTGAATCATTTCGATGTCGTCATACAGTTTAGTAGATGTTAGATGTAGATGTTACCAACACTCGAAGAGAGGGCATTTTCCTATGCTGCACCACCTTTCTGGAACCCAGTAACATCACAGGCCTTCACTCCTTATCTAGTTTTAAACGTAATCTGAAAACTTACCTTCTTACCCGGGCTTTTAATCTTTCATCTCATTAGCGTAGTGCTTTTTAATCTTTTATCTCATTAGTCAAATTGTAACTTTATATTTTTTTTATTTCTAAATTTTATTTTTCTGTTATGTTCCTGTGAAGCGCATATAATCATATATATGGAATTTGCGCTATATAAATTTCAATGATTATTTTTGATTATTGTTAGGACTTAGTGCTTACGCAGCATCTACGTAGATATTGATTAGATAACTAGTTCACTGGGTTCATTTTATTTGTATTCATCAACAGGAGATAAGGAGCAAGCGGAGGCATGTGCACTCACAGTGGAAGGTAGCTAAAATTTTCTGCAGCACACTTTAAACGGCATTCAATATTCACTTTTTGTTAACTTGCCTGCAAAAGGTCGCTACATTCTTACTTAGTTTATAAAGTATTTGGTATCTCTCTTTATGCGAGAAGGCACTGGGACAGACAAAGAGTTTAATGTTTCTCTGACTTCTGTCTAACTTCTAATTTTACCAGACATAAATCTTATACAGTTATGTATGCTGATTGAAACCATATTTGTGACGTCACATTTACGTCATAACCCCTTCGATATCCATAGGTAATTTCCGAGTTCTTTTGTGTCTCTATTTGAGCAAAGCCTGAACCTGAAGGCGGATTTCATCTTTATATGAATGGTGGCATTATGCAACTCGGAAATGGACTATTGTAAAACCGTTTGAAAATGAAAGTAAGCCTCTGATGGCGCGGGAGAAAATGAATATAGGATGAAGTTTTATGTGACCATGGTTATATTTCTGGGTACAATGAACTGTCATACCAAATGGTTGAAAATGAATAAAAGCGAAAATTCGTAACTTACGCATCATCTACTTAGATATTGATTAGACAAGCTATTCACTCAGTTCATCTTATTTATATTTATCACTAGAATATAAGGAGTAAGACCTTTATTATACACCAACTACGCAGTAAATAATACATTCGGCCTCGTCGTTTCCAGAATTTCCAGGATAAACATCTTTGTCCTCGCTGACTGAGCTCCGAGTGGCAGTGGTCAAGTTACGTGTAAATGAAAACAACTTCGGATTGGCAGCTGAGGACATCTTGCTATTTCTTTTCTTTTGTTTTGCTTCGCATTACCGAGAGAATTTTAAAATTTACTTTTTCAACTGGGATTTGGTCATGTCGTGATTAGCTCCGGCATATTTCGATTCAGTCAAGCTCAAGTTTTTTGTTTTTCTCCTCTCGGCTTTTATGTATTTTTCTTATCTTTCACAATTCGCGATTTCTAGTTTATTAATGTTTGCTGAGCTTTGTATTTTGAAGTATTTAGAAGTATTACAATTTAGGCAGAGAGTTCTAATCCTCGTCTAATCTTCGTCCGTTAATTTGTTTGTCTCCGCTCAATTTTATCGGAGCTGTCAATCATTTTCAATTTCACCGTTCTGCACTTTTAGTTTTGGTAAAATTGCACTGTTCTGGGATTAATTGACAAGTTCCCAGCCAATCAGAATGCAAAAATTGTTGCTTGTATATTGTTAACAGCAGAACAGAGTATAGTCGAGGTTTTATTTGTTAAATTGAATGAGCAAAAGGGTAAAGAAAACCTCACAACACATCGACAACAAACCAATGTGCTCTATGGGCACACTAATGTAATATAACCTAAAGAATTACAATACAAGCAAATACTAGCCCGAGGTCGTAGCGGTACAGACGGAACGTACCGAGGTCCGTTGAAAAATGACTGATGGCCAATAATCCCGAGTACGGCCCGAGCAGTTTAGGTTAATAAGTGATTTATTATATGGCACTTTTAAGCCTTTGTAATTGAGTTGTCGGATTTAACTCATTCCGGTCACGCCCTCTCACAACAAAAACAAAAAAGAAATACACAGTTTGGGATTTAATTAGCAAAGAGAGAGAGAAAAAAAAGATGTTTGTGAAAAAAAAATAATAACTTCGACAGTCTGAGTTAATATTAATATGTTAAATTCTTCTGCAGACAACGAAGCGTGCTGCCAGCAGGAAGAATGGGAAGGTAAAATAAGTTATATTTTCTCGCTTACTTGCTGCTATACGTAAAACAAAACCTTTAAACGTAGTTGCTAATGGAGCCCTTGGTTATAGTGAGCACGACAAATGTACATTTTGTGAAAATGAAACAGAAACATTAGACCACCTCTTTTATTATTGTTCTTTCTCGAATATATTTTGGAAAAAATTTGTGCGATAATTTTTTACGCTAACAAAAAGTTTTAGAGTTCTCAGCATTCAAGATATTACAATAGGCACAATAAATTCGCCTTGCCCCTTACTTAATTATTTTATACTAATCGGTAAGTTATATATCTGGGATTGTAGAAGAAAAAACACACACCCGTATATTAAAGGTTACAAACAAAAAATTAAAATGAACTATCAGACAGAAAAGTACATTGCCTCAAAAAATAACGATCTGCTTAAGTTCTATAATAAGTGACCAGAAAATAGTTAATGTAATACGTAATTTGTATAAAAAAAAGAAACAGTAATTGCGCGGCTGTTTCTTTTTAAAAGCTATCTCCAGGGTTTTATAAATGTTTTTTTTTGTTTTTGTTTTTTTTATTGTTGTAACGTAATTTAAGATTCCACTTATAAGCCCTCGTCTTTATAAGCCCCTGTTTCGAAGGCATATCTCCATGTGAGTAAAAATGGCATGGCAGAAATCAAGAAAAATACGCATATGTGGGAGCGTCTTTGAAGTGGCAGCTGCCGTAGTTACAAGAAAAGCCCATAGACATAGGATGCAATTAAAGCTCTGAAGATCGGTTGTGCACTTGAAACTATAAACATTTTTGGGCTATATTTGTTGAGATAGCACGCAATATGTTGTTCTCAGCCTACTGCTAAATCTGTAAGCGTGCTGATTATTACGAAACAAGAGAACACTAAAAAAGGAATAAGAATTACAATAGATAAGTTTAGAAACGGGAAGGGGTGGGAGGGGTCTGTTAGGCGGGATTTTACTAGTCTATCGGAGTTCAATGCTATGTCGAGCAGGCTGCTCCAAAACATTTTTAAGTACATAGTAATACTCCCGAGTGGAAGGATTGTGAGAATGAAGTGTTTTAATGCCTGACCTCAGCAGATCACAACTTGAGCCACTATTTTTCAAACTCATAAAGAAAATGGCGAGCAATTGATGTGGCTCGCAATCCAGTTGATTTGATAACGCATATGCTGAAAAAAATGTATGGCAGGGGTACAAATAATCTCTAGTAACCAAAGTTTTTTTTTTTTTTTCTGCTACGACTTACTTTTTTGCTTTGCGTGCTTGAGTGATGCGAGCGCATATCATGTGAGCGAGTACGGACCACGAGAGCGGCCACGGAGCGGCCAAAAGAGAAAATAGAGAATATACCTTCTGTCAAGAAAAATATGGGGGTCTGTGGGAATATAACCAAGGCAGCGATGTTGTCCTTGACACTTTCGACATTGTCGATTGAAAAAGGAATCTGTATTTGAAGTACGAATCGGGTGATAATGTGGAGTCATTCAGTTGGTCTATTGCTGTCAAAGGTATCGGAAAACTGAATATGCAAGACAGCGTTTAACTCGATTTGCAACATTTGGTCAAGTCAGTAGCAGCTCTCATAACGTTTCAAATAAATGGCTTAATACCGTTTGAGAGGACATATTAAACGTCTCCCATGACTCAGACTAAGGCAAAGGAAACGAGCTTTTTCTTTGAGGTAATAATAAACATTGATTTTGGATTAAAGGGGTTCGGAGGCATTTTTAGCATTTTATTTGGCAAATAAACAAATAAAAATTGCAAGAGCTTGGATATTTCACGGAATCATCTCTCAGGCGGAATATATATCGACAAGTTATACACTAAGAAAATATTTGTCCCTTCAATAGTTTTTGACAGTATAGCGTGAAAGATATCTTAGCTCCAAAAATTAATTTCTTTGCAAGGATGGCTGCGATAAAAGATGATTTCGAGATCTTTCTGGAGCAATGCGAACCCCTACCAAGCGTGAACTCATTCTCCACTTCAAAGCCATTCAGAACTTAAAATTAACTCAAGTCTGGTGTGTAATTGAGAAATGTTGTCTCATTACCCAATACATTTGTTTAAGCAATGCTAAGAAGCTAAAGATTGATATTATGAGAAAGGTATGACCTTTACTGTTTCCCATTTATAGTTCGCTATTGAAAGATTTCAGATTTTGCGTAATTTTAGATATATCTATTGTTTTTTACACGTCGTTTCCCAAATAGTTTTAGTTGTATTTACCTGGTATATACATAATTAAATTTAATGACCCCATAATGTTAAATATGGCTATCTATTTTTTAGAGTTGGAACAAACAACTGGGGCATACGAGGATGATACGAGGAAAGGTATGATCTTGCTTGTTTTTCGGTTACTGCTGTGTCATCGCTCTGACAAATTATTGTTTTACATTTGTAGTTCTGTATTGCAAGATTGCAGTGACTTCAGATTTTCCATAATATTTGATATTTCTTTTTTTTTAGATGTCCATTATCAACTAGTCTTAGGTTGTATTGAATTACGTGGTTTGTACGTACTTGAATTTAATCTTCCCATAATGTTAAATACAATTATCTACTTTTTAGAATTGGAGGACGCAACAGAAAAATTAGAAAAAACGAGGAAAGGTATGATCTTGCTTGCTTTTTTTTTTTCTTTCTGTTAAATGGTCGCCACTACTACATAATGAATTTATTGAGGTTTTTTTTTTTTTTTTTTTTTAATAAGAAAAAGACAAAGAAACGTTTAACGATCACAGACATGCAAAACAGTATATCCCACAACTACAAGGTTCAAATATGGAATTCTGTGGCATCTTTCTGACATTTTTCCCCGTAGTGTATTATAATTCGCTAGGTGATTTCTCCTGAGCTCAACTTGCTCAGTGGTCTGTAACAGCTCCCTTTTTTTCAAGAACTGGCAGCAGAATAAGGCACTGATGGTGAGCCAAAATTGCAGAAAATCGGACAGATTCTGGGAACTGTCTTTAAAATCAAGTTTTATTGAAATAGAAAGCTCCCTTTCCTATCGTAAGTTTGTAAGATTCAATTTAAACGAGGGTTGTCCAATACTGTCGAGTAGATTCCATCGGAAAAAGGGATCTTACGAATCGCTCGATTCGTCGAATGGCGAATCTTTATTGACGATCCGACACGTTGAGTTGTCGATCGAAAAACTGCATCTCATTAGAGGGACTTAGAAAATATTTGACCTTAATCTTGTGGCATAGCCCCTGTTTCGCTTTGTCGATTCG
>OMLO01004854.1_pt1 | contig 11266 bp, 7 predicted proteins | sample 1674811 | NCBI WGS metagenome assembly OMLO01 (sample SAMN06265003, study PRJEB25207) | coral metagenome | isolation source: Coral host | place: Mexico:La Bocana,Puerto Morelos, Mexico | collected 2008-11-13 | reverse complement strand
GTTAATAAACAAAAATCTTCAAACTAACCTTTAAAAGATTGATGTTATGTTCAGCACACAAGGCTTCCACAAGCTTCACATACATTGGTTCATCACAGTTGTTGGCCAAGATGCAAAGATGGGCCTGACGTCTAGAATGCGAAAAATAAAATATAATTTTTAAAGTGACCACCCTTAGCTAATATATTTAGTTCTCAAAAGAAGATATATAAAATAAACAAAACCTAGCAGCGAAATGGAATTTGGAGATAATCCCGATTTTTAAAACGCGATTGAAATTGTTAGGGAAAAAATGCGCCCTACAAAGACCGGCAATAGCAAGATGTAACATCAACCTAGTATCTTGGCAATAACACGCAACAAAGCACAACAAAGAAATATACAGCGAGTTATGCGTGTTGTTTGGTTGTTCGGCCTTCTTCAACCAAAATGTCGGAAAGTGACTCTAATTCCAAAAGAAGGCTATGACTCTGATGTCTGATGATGCGGAGTAAAATTTTATCCTTGGCTACATCAGCATTGGCAATATTGAAGTCGAAGATCATGGAAATTTAGGCAATAACAGTGGGGTGACTATGGCGCGTTATCAGTGTCAAAATTATGTTTGTCTTAATGTTTTAATGTCTGTCGTGACATTAATGCGTTGGCATGCCGAGCTTAAACATGACATTACGGAATACGTCTTGACATTAAGACGTTTGTCTTGGAATTACGATGTTCGTCTTGACATTATGATGTTGATATGTATATTATATATGAACAAAACAATCGTCTCTTAAAAAAATTGAATCGTCGTCTTAACATTATGATGCTCGTCTTGACATTATGAGGTTCATATGTATAATATATATGAACAAAACAAACGCCTTTTAAAAAGATGGTGACCTTGACATTATGATGTTCGTCTTGACATTAAGAAAGCATACACTGCAGACTTACTTCCCGCCAAAACGAATCACGTGATTTGTTCTTCGTAAACAAACATGGCGGGCGCATATGATGCCCTTCGACAGACGTTGATAACAAGAATAGAAGAATGATTCATGATGTGCAGCGGGAGCTTCATGCGAACAACCTGGAGCATGAAACATTAGATGAACTGTGTTTTCGTGGCAAACAGCTAGCACGACAGGTAGCCAGACTCGTAACTGCCGATGTTTTCAATGCGAGTGTTCTGAATTGCAATATGGCCCATAAACACTGTAGGATCTTCTTTGTATAGTATCCATCTATCTAAGTACGGCGCCTTCTGGATCGGTCCAAATCACTGATGCTCTTACTCTTGCATGCTGGATGACTATGCCCTGACGGGTCAGCTCAACAAACATACGATATCCAATGTTGGGAAACAATGCCTGCACATCTCTAACAACGCTGTCTAAATCTTCCTCGGAAATGGTGGAATACAGTAATAGGTTTACCAAACCGTACTCACGAATCCTAGGAGCCACAGTACTTAGCGAAACGCGTAACATGTCTCCTACCTCTCTTCTTGAAAATGGTTCTCTGAGAAAATATGCCAGTTGTTCTCTACTGATCTTGTAAGAAGGTCTTCCACGGCCACCAGAATTTAGTAAAGCTGCTCTGTGACCCGTTTCCTCACTTTCCACTCGTTGTGAACAAAACAGTTAATTTTTCATAGGCGAGCATGATGCTAGCTGTTTGCCACGAAAACACAGTCCATCTAATGTTTCATGCTCCACGTTGTTCGCATGAAGCTCCCGCTGTACATCGTGGAACATTCCTTCTATTCTTGTTATCAACGTCTGTTGAAGGGCATCCAAGTGATCCAAGTGATCTTGGATCACTGATCCTGATCCAGATCACCCTAACAAATCAGGACTTCATGACTCTCTTAACCTTGCAAAGTAATCAAGACTCTTAAACAACTTTGTGACAAAATAGAGCCCGTGATATGCACATAATCAGTAACATATGAGACTACAAGATCTGTGAGCTTCAATGAAAATATTTGTGAGACTCTTGGATTTTGAAGGACGATTCACCATCCCTACAACAACAATTAAAAGCACAAGGGTGTTTACACTAGTGACACAGGTAAGCACAATGAAAGTTACGTCAGTGAAGAAACAAGATGGCATTTGGTTAAGTTATTCTTGCACTTACAAGCTCCATGGTTATGCTTGTGCATATTTCATACCATTTCCACTTGCAAAATGAGAAAAAAACTAGTGAAATAAGTGTGAGTGCACGGAGAAGAAAATGGAAAATGCTTCTTCTTCTTGTGCTTATTTCACATATCTGGAGAACACTTGGCGTTTTATTATACTAATCTCACAAGTGTTAACCAGACTTTGATTCCGACAGTCCCTCTCTCCAACTTGGAGTTTAACTGGGTTTTGGTTCACCGTTAAAAAGCAACCCACAATACTTGAAAGAAGAAACCTGCTACCAGAGGTTACAAAAGTAAAATGTCTAACAAGAAGCCCTCCCACTCCAAAGAACAAAACGCACTTCACATTCTAAAATTGGAGAAAAAAAGGGAAGAACTGACGACGAAACAACGATTACACGTTCTACATAACAAACGAAATAACATACCTGTCCAATGCCTTAGCTGCTTCGTGTAAGCCACGGGCAAGACCATCGTGGACCAGCGCGGTCTTCAAGATTTCTTGAAGAGCGGTGTATATGTCCATTTCACCAACACTGGTTACTGTAGGCACATCATCTCTATGATTAAATCCACAGAAATAACATGGATAAGAAAACTTGCTTCGAACCCGAGAGCAAAATCCTCACGATAAAAGAAAAGAATCAAGCGAACATTTTTCGTACCCTTCCGCATCAGACATGGTAATAATCAGAGCGGACCTCCTTACTGTTGAAAATAAAAAATGAAATAGAAGATTCAAACATTAATCTCTCATTTCCTGATAGATCAACTAAGATTTGTGCCATGATGCACGAGATTTCAAAGGATATTTCCCCTACATGATATGCACTCTGTTGTTCCTATTTCTTGTTCCCGTAAAGAGACCGAGTGAGGGTTATCACGTGGTTTTGTTGGAGAATCGATGCCTTGTTACCAGTCTCCCAAACGGACAACTGATGAACAATTATTTCCACATTCTCCTTCCCGCAGAGGCCTCTTTCGTGCTGCCCTAACAGTGTAGGCTGATAATTCAGAGGCTGGAGAGAGAACCTTGCGGAGGAGAGAGATTTCCATGTGTGCAGTTTCCAAATCCTGAGAAGTCTTCAATTTATTATCCCCTTCTCCAAACGGTAGTCAAACGCCATAAGTGTCCCCTTGTCAAATTAATTTTAAAACTAAGCATGCTTACACAGCTGATTATGCAAACAGTTGGTAACAATCATTGATAATATATCTGAAGGCAAATAAACCAGGACCCGGGAAATATTGAGATCGCCAAAGTAAATACTAAAAGAAAAGTTGTCCAAGTTAATCTTGGCTTGCTTAGCGTTTGGGATTTCTGCAAGTAATTAAATTGAAACAAAATTTTTGAAACCTAGTATTGCGAAAAGTCATTCTTCAATGCAAATGCCACATCAGCTTACTGCCGGAATAAATCTAGCAATAAAACTTAACACTCATGGTTGAATTCAACTAATACATAGAATCGGTTTATTTTGAGGGCACAAAAATGTGCTGAGTCGGAGGAAGCACATATTAATTATACACCGACCTCCGCGTTCAAAAGTTTTTCAGTGACGTTTCAGTCAGTATGAAAGTAATATATAGAAGTACGAGAAAAAACTCCATCATTTAAAATCAGGCAATGAAATGGGCACAATTCAAATCTTTTACTTCAAACTAAGAGTTAAGTAATAAAATTGAATTCTTCATAATGTCGATTTATTGGGACATTTGAGCGTTCCTCCGTGTGCATAAATAAACGCTCAATATTTGTGGCACGGATTCGTCGATTCAGTTTGCTCTTTCTGTTTTAGTATAAACAAGGCTGTCAGTTTCTTGGTGATTTCATAACACTATTGATTAGTGAGTTCTGATTAGTGTTTCACCAGTTTTAATTGCTTCACGACTGACGGAGATTTTTAAAAGGCCAGTTCGTGGAGCAGAAAGCCTTTTCACGGTCAATCAGAGGAACTAGAAAAATGGTACCCTTTGGAGAATTTAAGATGAAGGTCCTCGAAAAAACGTGTTGAAAAACAAATTATTGGGAAGTTTTTGAGACAAATAATCCTGTCGACGGAGTATTGGAAATAGAAACAAGGAAGGCAACAACAAAGGAGTTCTGAAGTAAGTAAACTTTGCTGACATTGCTCTGCTATGAGTTAAGATGGCAATATCATTTTGCCAGTAGGCAAAGAAAAAAAATGTTTTCTTAAACTAATAGTTAATCGAAATAATCTGTAGGAGTTAATGGATAGGTAGGTCGCTTTTCAGCTTGCATGCCATTTTATTACTGAAGACTAAAGTATGTTCAATGTATAACGTTAATTATGTTGTTTTTACTTGAGATCAGCGATAGTGAGTGATTCCTCTTACCTTTTTTTTGTCTTATGTCATAATAATTATTTGAATGATTGTTATTTTCAATTATATTTATGAAAATTCATCGACAGGTAGTTTTTTCCTGTCTTATTTTTTTTTGTCGAGGAAACAGGCACTCAAAATTCAGATCACACTGCAATTTCGCTGATAACAAACAGTTATGAGGAGAAAAGGAGGGGAGGTGAGAAGGGCTGATAAACAGGGCGAAATCAAATGACCAAAATAAGATTTTTAAACCCCAATGTTTAGTTCATGACTTGTTGTATTTGGTTTTTTCTGTATTTCCAGTTAAAATGCCCCTGAACTAGCTTTGGTGCAGCTAAGCACATTGACCATTATAAACAAAAACATTTTAATATATTTTCTAACATTTTGGATATTGATAAATTATTTGACACAAATAAATTGTTTAACCCGCCAGCCAATGATATAAGATACTGAAAGACAAATAAGGGTTCGATGTGATTTTTACAAGAAACAAAAAGTTCGCACGAAGTAATTGTTTTAGATACCATTTAGTTTCTTTCGTGGTTAGCTCCGGACGTCAGTAATTAAAGATAGATCCCTGGGAACGAGGTTGCCAGAAAACAGCGTTAAAAATTCCATTTATGTTACGCATTAGTAACATATAATTGCATACTTAATAATGCAATGTTAAAATACTATATATAATGTCAATTGAATTCATTGCGCAGTTTGTATACTATGACAGCGGTGCACAGGTTTTATAATCGAGTTGTCACTGAGTTGTTTGATATGACTTTCATTCTGAGGCAGGATTTCACTGTTGCCTCCGCTGGTGTTGATCGCACTTCCGTGCTCCGCGTTTTTCTGAGCTCCTTCGCGTCGTTGTCCAGCTTGTCCTACAGGGTTGTCTGATCTAAACACTCTCATCTCAATTTCTTCCGCTTCAGCAACGTTTGCAGTTTCACACCTGAAATCCACAAACGCTACGCGAAACTGTCTCATTCGGAACGAGTAAATAATTGGATTTAGGAAAGAATTCAGTATTGCCACCCACACGGCTGTAAAGAAACAGGCATACACTGTTTGTTTAGACATGGTACTGCGAAAGTTTAAAAGAATAACTCTAAAGACGCACACAGGTAGATAACAGATGAACAGCGTTGAAACGATCATACTTGTCAGTCTAAAAGCCTTTTTGTCTTTTAGGAATTTCTGCCTTGCCTCTTCCGTGACTTGCTGAGTTGAAAGTTGTTTTTCGTGTCGTCGAACTTCAAAGTAGACTGTGATTTGGCAGAAAATAATAATGGCAAGAGATAGGACTATGAATATGTTATTGGTAATTAAAAACACTTTTCTGTCAAAAATAAGAGGAATGTGCAGAATTAGAGAAAATAACCAGGCCAGTGCAGAACAAGTCAGTAAACGAGCTTCCGTAACTAGTCCGGTATTGTACGAGAAAGTGTGCTTCATGGCTAAATATCTTTCTCCACTTATTAAGGCAAGGTGGATAAGAGAAGTATCACACAGAACATTCGTCAAACTTTGTGTGACATTTTGCAATGTACATGCTTTAGTTGTTGTCTGTCCTTGAACTATGGTTAGCAGTAACGCTGTGAAGAGTGGTTGAACAATCACACCCACCATCAAATCGGTCGTGGCCAAACTCGCGAGCAGTATGTACGACTTGTTGGCTCTCAGTCGGGAGTTCGTTTTCAGGGTCATTATAACCAAGACATTTAAGGCAGCAGTTAAAGGAAATGTGACAATGCTGATTACTGCGAAGAAAATAAGAAGGGCTTTGACTTCAGTGGCAGAAGGTAGCAGCATTCCTCCAAGAAAAATATAAATACTACATTTAGGCGGAATTGTCTCGAGGGTTAGCCGGCTTTCGTTCATCGCTCTTCCAGTGAAAATTTCTCTCACCCTTCTTTGTTTACACCAGGCATGCGGTACTGAGTTATTTAAATTATGCCTCCCGAAATGATTCTTTAACTTCACCTGGTATTTTCAAGTATTGAGTTGTTCAATTATTGCTTTTTGTGTGGTGTTGTAATTTTGTGTGCAATATATACGAAATTCATCAATCGATAGTGCCGAGTAAAACGATGATTCGACTTAAAAATTGTTCTTTTTGGCTATGCACAATACGACATAACCAGAAAATTAGTTTTGACTGATTAAAATCGTGGCATTTTTGGCCATTAAAGAAGATTACTAGCGCGTCGGCCTCGTTTAACAGCATCTATTTGCTGATTCCATTAAGCCGTGTCACCCGAGAAAATAATCAGTAGGCACAGCTGTCACCACGGCCGACATTAATTGAAAGTTCATCGTAATTTGTTACTTGTTTCCTCCCAGTTGGTAAGCTGTGCCATTTTTAGTACAAGATAAAAAAAAAGACGATATCTTGAGGCTCATGGATGGTACAAGTTTGTGGTAGGCATTCCTAAATACTGATGAAACCCAAAATTCAGCTCTTTAAAAAGATGTTTTATGTTCTTATGTTCTTTGAAAAAGAAACACAAGGCACATGTAAGTTCCTTGTATGAAGTACTCACACAATACCGGTTGGTGAGGTACACAAAAGGGACTTTCAACTATGCAATATTTTTTGGTATACATAAAGATATACTTATACCTGGGGAACGGAGGATTATAAACAAGGTTTGAAACTGAACGGTGAATCACGGTGAATCGGTTTTAAGACACGGCTCAGATCATTTAATTTAAGTCATCAGGCCATTTCCTTAGCAAACTGGTTTCGATAATAATGAACAGATTGACAATTAGTTCTACGTAGTGCGGACCTTCTGATAAATATTTCTTTTCTGCATAGAGTTGAGTGGGAATTTCAGAGACAGATTTTGAAAGCTTGGGAAATGAATCGATATGAGTTTAAAAGCTGAGGAAAAAGGCAATTTTGCTTTTACAGCGACAGCTTTTTAACAAAGCTCAGCCATTTGCGCTGAGCTCTGAATTCAGTTTGATTGACATTTTTTATTTTAAGAGGTTTCTTAATCAATGATCCAATGTCAATTTCAAACGAAATTGTTATCGATTTTTCGTTTCGACAGATTTTATTGTTATCGCAACCGATTTAACTAATCACCGTTTCGCTTAAAATTTGGGTGGCATAACATTCTTACCTGCGTCACAAACAGTCCTACTGTTCATCGAGGAGTTTGTGACAAATCCAGCTGCACTGAAAAATCAGGCACCACGGAGATAAAAACTGAGGAATTGCGGAACTCATGTCAAGTGGATCGAGTGAAATAATCAATATCTCTGTGTTTATTTTTGTCAGAAAATCACTTTCATTTCCCCGATCAGCTTTCAGTCAATTTCTCCGACACATCCTTTGAACCACTAATCGAACCGTTTCATGGCTTCGCTAAGAGTTGAACAAGTAAATAGTCGTATTCCAAGAAGGACAACAAAGACTATTTCTGACAGAGTGAGTGTGTGCAAACATTTGCACACTTGTAGGCTTTAAATTTTCTTGCGCAATTTGTGTAATTTACCGGATACCTTACAGTGCGACTTCTCTAACTAAGGCCACTGTAGATTCTTTTAACAAAGAATGCTTTACACAATTGGTCAGAAGCAAGACCACAGTGCGACAGCAATTGAAATCGTCTCCTTATATTGAACGTCTGAAACCTTCCCTCAACAAAGCCAGGACTCAAATCCAGCAGAGAATATTGCCCTTTCTCATGAGTATTGATTTTTGCCTCGTTTCTTCATTGTTATTAGGACAGTATGTGAGAGCTATCTTGTGTGTCCTACCTTCTAGTCTGACAATAGTATAGTTCTTACTGAAATACAACTTCTAGCTTTGTCAATTGTTGTCTGAATTTTGACACAATGAAATTCTCGGATCATCGTTCATTCTCTATTAATTAAGTTAAACCTGAAATAATTTTTCCTGTATATTTATATTCGGAATCAAAACTATTTTCAATCACTCAATTGACAATCAACTGAATAATTCCAAGATGATACATTCCCCCTGGATTATTACCAAAATTAATATAAAGAAATGATTGATCATCACAGTTATACACCCAACTAAAGCAGTTGTCATGTTAAAACCATGATCTCTGCGATACCGGTGCAGTGCTCTACCAGCTGAGCTATCACGCCGTCTGGGAGTGAGTTCGTCATATACCCAAGAAGGTGAAGGATGCAAATGAATATATGAAAGATCATATATTTGAACTGCGGAGAAAGATATGAAGGCATGATTGATCATCGCAGTTATACGCACAACTTAAACAGTTGTGAAATTTGAGCCTGAAAAAATTCATAGCAGCTTCGCCGCTTTATGCGGTCATGCTCAAATTGCTTAACAAATTTCTTACACCTCCTAGCTACGCAGCCTAACAATTTTATGACGAAATTCATGATCAATAAGAGAACAGACGCTTGAAAAACTGACGTCAATTTGTTAAACTGACCATGATTCAATTTAACATAGAGAATAGCATGTTAAAGTAATGTAAGTGTGTGATTCACTTTCAGAAATGGCCATTGTACACCTTGTTCGCGTGTTCACACTTACCGTTATCTCGTTACTATCAACACCTACTTCATGTAAGCTAACGGAGTCACTTGTGTCTACGAGGGAGAATTGTGTTTTAAAAGGTCACTTACTACAGCGTCTACGAATTGCCAACTCACTTTCTTGTGCACACCGTTGCTTGAAGAAAGAACGATGCCGTTCTTTTAATTTCAAACTCTTATCCAAGAGCCAAGGACTCTGTGAACTTTCAAGTAAGGCTGCTGGATACCTTGATGACGGTCTCACGGAGGAAGAAGGATGGTACTACGGGCAGATAGCTTCTATCATAAAGAGGTTTTCCACGGACAGCGATGTTCCTGGTAAGTATAAGTTGATAAGCTGTTTTAATTGCCTATCCGAAACAGTCGAGGAGACCAATGGCGTTTAAATCATTGTAGAACTCGAATTGAAGATTTTCAGATTGTCGCACCAGGGCTCCCGAGTGCAACCTTGATCCCAGGCTTTCACACCTTTCCCTCCATTGTGAGATCCAGGTTGACCCCCTTAAGTTATCGCGTCTGATAGGTTGGCGGAACTCGTTGCAATACTAAACAACGTTTTCAACGAAATCCACGGCCGGCTGCGTAATAAAGAACTGCATTAAATAATTACAAACTACACAAGTCCCCAAATAAAGGCACACATATTAACCAGTCTAACTATTAACGTCGTAAAGACATAAGAAAACGAGTTTGCATTTCTTTCGAACAGGACTTAAACTCATCAACTCACATCCAGCTTGAAGGCTAGCTACCATATTTAAATGTTCTATAGTTTTTCTTTTATGCTTTTCCCTCTCTCAGACGTACTGGTGACGTTTACTTCCCTTGGTGCCAAGGGTCATGAAGGTCCAACCAATACATCCGGGTACCAAGGTACTCCATTGGAGGATAATGTCCAACTAAGGAAAGGTGTCCAAATATGGCGAGTCCCAGCTACAGGAGTGTATAGCGTGGAGGCCTGGGGCGCGTCAGGAGCGCCAAGCAGTGGACCAGATCGGCTGCTTGGAGGGAAAGGTGCTAGAATTAAAGGATTTTTCAAACTAAGCGCTGGAGAAAACTTGAATATTCTCGTGGCACAGGAAGGAATAGTTGGAAACTCTATGGTAGCTATTCCTGGGGGTGGTGGTGGTGGTACATTTGTTATTAAAGAAGGCAACAAACCGCTTGTTATCGCTGGGGGAGGTGGTGGGGGAGCAGCTTTCGAATATGCAAATGGTTCTTTTAACGGAGATCCCGGCCAAAAGACGGAGAATGGCACGCGTCACGGAGGGTACAATGGGTCCGGCGGAAATCTGTGTCCGATAAAGAAGGACAATATTCAGGGCTCGGGGGGAGGGGGTTTACAAGGAGACGGGGAATCTTCCGCGATTTGTGAAGGGGGAAAGAGCTTCATGAATGGCGGTAAGGGAGGGATAAGCCATGCCAAGGTGTCCAACGGTGGCTTTGGTGGCGGGGGAGCCGCCACCACATATCCCGGGGGAGGAGGGGGATTCTCCGGTGGGGGAATAGAAGCAAAAGAACATCAGGGAATTGTCGCCGGGGGTGGAGGTTCGTTTAACGGTGGCACTAGCCAAGAAAATTATGAAGGAGTGAGGCAGGGTGATGGTAAAGTGATAATCAAGTTGATCAAATGAAACTAACTTTGCACTGCACTAAATCTAATTTGTTTTGTGATGAAAAGACGTCTAGTTCTAACTAAATATAAGTCGTAATAATCTTAACTGTAGATGCTGCTGTCAAAAAAGAGCATCATTGAGTTTGTTTTCGTTTGTTGTTTTCACCGCTTTGTCTTATAGAACAAGTTACTAATTAACGTAAGACTTAGTAACACAAAAATACAATAGTAACCGCCATTAGATTCCTTACCCTATTTTTGAATTTCGTGCATTTTATGTAATCTTTTGCCTTTACCAAACTTGAGGGGCTTGTTTTCTCAAACTGAAGAACTGTAAATAACAGTATGTTTTTCAAGCAAATAAATGTAAGTAGAGTATTGTATTGTTAGTAGCGTAGGTAGTCCGTAACGTAACTTTTCTATTTTCTGTAAGTAACTGTATTCAGTATTGTACTTTCCTCATATGCAACCCGTATTGTAAGTAACTCAAGTCAGTTTCAAGCGGACAGGAGAGAGAGAGAGGTTCTGGGAATTTATAAGTTTAGTGTTCATATACTTAGGAAGAAGCAATAAATAAAAGTCTTCCAAGCCAAGGGATGTTATCATCGTTTCATTGTTTTTCA
>OMLO01004853.1_pt1 | contig 11267 bp, 2 predicted proteins | sample 1674811 | NCBI WGS metagenome assembly OMLO01 (sample SAMN06265003, study PRJEB25207) | coral metagenome | isolation source: Coral host | place: Mexico:La Bocana,Puerto Morelos, Mexico | collected 2008-11-13 | reverse complement strand
AATGATGTTGTCTCCCCGGATAGTTTTCATTTGATCAACTGGATCAAGCTGGAGCGGAGCGCTCGAAGCAGATGTAATTGCCAGTGTTGACGGCGTTTCGCTATTTTCGCCAATCTTGATCGAATTTAGGGCATCGATCAACCACTTGACATTAAAGCTTTGACAACGTCAAACAAGGAACCAACGGCAACCTCTTCGTTCTTGTTCCTTTTCGATCAACGTTTAAATTTATGATGTCCGGCGGAGGAACTGAGGCAAATTCCGATGGAAAACTAGCCATTAAACGGTACAGTAAAGGAGCTTTCACACTTGACGATTATGACAGATTTGCGCAAGTTTTCACGCCTTCGGTGGACCAAGGAAATCACCTCTAGGTATATTATTACACTGAAAACCGCGAACCATCGCTATAATTTTGTAATCGTAAACTTTCCAGATAAATGCGAATGTACCCTCAAACCGGCACTCAAAACTGACACAAGACACAAGACACTCTTAATTGTCAAGCACGATCAACGGCTAAAAAACAACTTACATTAATGTCACGAGTATCTTTATATTTCCCGCTGATGATTTGTCGTTGTAAATAATAAAAACACGAGATATGAACGAAAAAATAGTAGAAAATCGTTATTTTAACGTCTTGAGTATAAAAACAAATTCGAAGTCAACGTAATTCTTATCCAAGAGTTTGTCGTGCTTTTATTACAAAGATAACGATATGACAGTCAGTCGATCATGTCCTGAACGAGTTTTCACCAAAACAAAACAGCACTTTGATAATTATCATTGGCATGGCTAACCAAAATAAAAAGAGAGATCCACACTTCTTTTGTAGATGGGCGTTATAATTTAAGGTGACAGACTAAATTAACCTAATCAGCGTAACGGGTTTTAAAAAAAACAGATATCGTAACCATTTTTATTTTCTTCATTTTTTTGTCTATCCTTACCCTCTCAACTGAGTTCTATTTGCTGTCTTATTGAAATTTGCCTTCGTTGTTTTAGTAGTTACTTTCAACTGAATTTGGTTGTCAATTTTTTGCCGAGTTAGTTTGAGAACACGTTTACGTCATTTATTTTCAGAGCCTTGCAGACTACTTAGGAAAGACTGAAAAGCTGAAGATTGGAGAAAAAGGTACAGCAAAACCTGAGAATTCACCATTATAGTTATGACAGACGCAACTTGCCAGACATCGCCTGAACATATTTAATGTCTCTAATTTGAGGCATCACCAAGCAGTTTCTCTGAGAATGTGATACATCGCGTACCAGTTTTTAAGCATTTACGCAGCACAGACATAACGAGAATGACTACTAAGGAAATCGCCAAGATTTTCTATTCCTTTTCGGCAAAAGACGCTGTGTCATACAAAATCCCGGTTTCATGATAAACAATTTTGCGTCCCCGAAAATATAGGTTTTATTTGTGTCTAAAGTGTATGTGATTTGTTCTAGAGCTTCTTCGTGACGGATTTGGTGAAAATCCTTTATTCCATTGTGTTGTTGCTGAGGAAATTGAAAAAGATCACGACAAAGGTGAAGTAAATTATTTGAGTTTCATACCAAGTTAACCCATTAACTCCGATAGAGTGCCAATTCATAGCGTCATAACTTTGTGTAACTATTTTTGCGTTGTGTCGTAAAGATGTACTCTTGTGACCCCCTGCTGTCTAAGATAATATTGACCACTCCAACAGGTTTTCAGTTTCTTTCTTGAGATGCATATGGAATACAAGACTTTAGGGGAGAGCAACAGGGATATACCTTCTAAATAAGCTGATCAGTGGCTTTCAAATGGCATATTTCCATTTTGTACACAGGCAGAGAGTCTTTATTTGCTCATTTGGGAAAAACTGCTGTTCTCCTTAAAGAGTAAAGGGTCAAAATATTTTGCATTGGCTCAACATTCCTATCCGGATTAGGAATCATTGTCATTCCTAGTTGGGATAATTTTACTGACGTCTTGGGCCTTGAGGTCCAGCTAAGCCATTCTTTCGGTCTGGCTCAGCTAAAAATTTTTATTTTAAAAATCTGCAGTCGGTGTATTTTACCTGTATCTAGAATAGAGTAGGTCTTATCGCAAAAGGTTAGGGCTTTGATCCAACAACGTTAGCTAACGTTAATAATTAAAACAGCTGTATGTCAAACTGGGCAATAGGACATCAAACAATTTAACAATCAGTTCCTGGTAAAATCACTCACTGTGTACTTAATGATTTCTCTATAGAAATACTCGAATTCATAACCATTATGCAAGGAAGTCTAATCGGTAATCTATAGTAATCAGTAATCAAATTTGTCTTAACTTAATGTAATATGTACTGACCGAACTGGAGACAACCTTGATTGATTCAGTGAAGCATACAATCGATTGAATCTGTCAAAAACTGAATAGTTATATGAAAAAACGTTTTCAGTTGCACGGATAATGAACAGGGCCAAAGTGGAGAGTCATCTGGAAGTAGCAAGTGACCAGTACCAGTTATTTTAGCGAGCAGTGTTACAAACAGGCCAGAACATGTTGATCGATTCCAAGGAAGCCTTGCCCAAGAACATGAGAAGAAAGGCTGATATAATCACTCAAAAGTATTGGGACAATCCTACCGAATTTTGCATGTATAGCAAAGGTAGGATGAAGAAAGGTTGATTCCAGAGGGCGCAGTCTTACGTGTCAACCAAATGAACCTGTGAGAATGATCCTAGGATCATCATGGCCTCTTTCGAATGTCTTCTAATGGCACGTCAGTTTGGGTCAGCCAAATTATAAAAAAAAAAACACCACAACGACATTAGTATGTGCCTTGTTTGTGTAAGTTGTAACCGTAAAAAGGCTATTTATTAAATTAATGTTTTATTCCTTCTTTAATTTTTGTATTGATTCGTTTTTTGTTTTTCGACTGACTGATAGATGAACGGACGGACAAGCTGACTGATTGACGTCCCTACTAACTGACTGACTGACCGACTGGTTCCCCGCCTGGCGGAATGCCTGAGTGGCTGACTGGGTGATTGGCTAACTCTGCCGACCGACTTAACAATTGATTATTCAATTGACTGACTTACCTTTGCAGAGAGAGACGCTTGTGTGGCAAGAAAGCAATTGGCAATACAGAAGAATCAGAAGGTGCTTGGAGTTGCCATTTACTTTTTCACTTACTCCACATGGGAGGGTCCGGTACTTTATGTAGAAGATCTCTTTGTTATTCCTGCAGTAAGAGGTAAGCTAACTGGTGTACGGCTCCGTATCAGAGGTGTACCAAAACGAGATCTACGTACGTGTGAATGCTGCTAACCATCAGTGCACTCTCAAGTTAAAAACACAATTAATTATGGTAATAGGACTGAGTGGAGTCAACTTCGGTCTGGAATCATACGAGTGATTAACGGAGCTAAGTTGGGGCATTTTGAGGTGTTTCGGCCACGTACATAACAATTGCCTTTTAACTGAAGGAACCTTGAAAACAGTAGTTTACTTAGATAGAAAAACATCAAAGAGGTAATAATGAGCTATAAAAGGAACAAGGATGGAGAAGATTGACACGTATTAGAAACTAAGAACTTGAAAAATTTAGGCTAAACTTTTCCAGATGTGCATACCGCGACGTTATGAGCTCCTTTAAGGCCCGGGTCAAAAGTCGAGCTTCACATGAGATGAACTAAACTGAGCGAATTAAGCTCATGATAAGTTCGACTTTTGAGTCAACTGAGTTCGTCCGAATGAATTTCGATCGACCAACACGTTCTAACCCTCTACATCAGCGGTTGATTTTTACCCGTTTGAATCGACTAGAATTCAGATTAGTTCGGCATTTTACCCAGACCTAACAAAATCAGACGACCGCGAAGCGCAGGTCCGATTTGTGTAGTCACTGTCGAGTATGATCGATTAGGGTTAAAATAGGGCCTGTTGATAACCAATGAGATTCGTGAATTTTGTGACAATATTGTTGTTATCGTTCACTTTCTTAAATCAGGTCAAGGGGTTGGAAGCTCATTAATGAAGGCAATGGCGAAGGTAATTTGATTTATAGTGAAACGTTGTTGTACAAAATATGTGGAAGCTATCACAAAAACACTCAGCTAGATGTTAAACCAGTCATGATAAGTTTAGTATAATCATCAACAAAATAGATAATATTTATCTTAATGAATTTTATTGACTGGAATGATTAAAATTATTTCATTCGGTGCAAAATTCATTTAAGTTTACATTTCAAGGCAATTGTTGCGGTAATTGAAGTAGATGGACACTATAAAGGCTTGTAAATAGCTAACTTTACAAAACCTGCACGGGAACAAATGTGTGTTCGTTTGTTCGTTGATCAATTTGTTTGTTTCTCTGTTTTTTTTTTCTTGAGAAGATTGTGAATTGCGATCTCAGTTGCCTCCTGTTAAATTCTGCCAACTTGCACTGCTAAAGCTTTTAACTCAAGATTAAGTACAGCTCTGTTCCAGCTTAGTGACGGCTTTATTCTCTTGTACTCCAGTAACTTTGTAATATTTTTATTTCTCAGCAAGTGAAATAGCTGTTATTATAACTCTTTAACTTGATGTTAATTTCCCTTTAGATTGCTAAGTCACGTGACTGTTACCGCATGCAGTGGGTGTCACCCACCTCGAAAAGAACTATGGGTTTTTATAGTAAGCTGGGCGCAAGGAGCTTGCCGGAGTGGACACTATTTCGCATGGAGAAGAGTGAAATTGATGAGCTTTGTTTGGAGAAATGCAAATTAGAAGACGAAAGGACCTGTGAATGAAAGAGTTTAAAACAAATAAGCGTCATACTAGAAGAATTTTTTGATGTTCTTTACACACTTTTTATATTGCATTTTAAATTTCGTTTCGTTTTGTTGTATTCTCAGGATTTTTCAAAATTTTTCTCTTATTTAGCTAAGACATCCAGGTGGAGTTGCCTAACGAGCTTTACGTTGTCTACGCAGTTTGCAAATTTAAATCTTCGCTTTAAAGATGTATTATATTTTTGCCAAGTCATTTTCTAAATTGTCAAGTTTATCTTACACTTGTGCTGTGAAACTCAGATAACCGTGAACACTAGAAAAATGTATAGAATGTTATTGTATAGCAAGTAAAAACACAATTAGACGAGAGAAAGCTAAACTTCAAACAGCAACGGCAATAACTTTGTGGTTTTGAGGTTTGTCCGCGAGTCCTGAACTTTATTGTGATTGGTCAGTGGACAATTTACCCAATGGAATCAAATCAAGGTGTTCACGCCTTTTTGACTCGCATAGCAAGCATTCATAGTAAAAGTGTTAATTAATATAATTTGATTGTTAGGCACAGTTGATCATATTTGTATATTAATTTGCGCTATATAAATATTAAATATTATCATTGTTATGCATTATGTAGTGGGTTTGATGTTTCCTGTAAAATCTAAGCCTAAGAAATAACTTTCTTCCACGACACAGCATGGAGGTGAGCTAGCATAGTAATATGTACAGATCTGTAAAGTTTTTTAAAGCTTTAATCTTCATTGATTTTCATTGTAGAAGCCAGAGGCGCTTTCTATTCAACCGGAGCATCCCAAAAAAAAAATTTCAGAACTCTTGGGAAATCTGGGATAAGATTTATAAAATCTAGGCAGACCTCGATAGGGTGTCCCACTCTTTGCATATATCAGTAAAAGTTTGGCTTAGTGAACCCCCAGATTTTGTACCACTCGACGCTGGAGAAGTATGTAATTTGAGTACACCATTTTACAGTATGATTCCCTTTCAGGCTGGTGGGAAATTAAGTTGCCACGCTGACTTCAAACCCACTGACAGTCATAGTCGTCAAATTTTCTGACTCTTCTTAAAATTCATCAGACAACATTTTCGTATGTCAATTGATTAGTCACTTACTTAACATTTTCGTGGCAATCATTCGCGCTTTCCACTCAACCAGAAATTCTTGACCATTCGAAACGTAGGGAAACGGTATGTAAATTTAATTTCCGTGAAAAGTTACTAGAGCATCCAAATATATCCGATATGCGACCCATTCAACAGAAAATTCCGTAACGTCCGAAAGGAAAGTCAGACGAAACGGAAATGCCCGGTCAGAAAGTTTCAAAACTTTGGGTATAACTCACGAAGTTGTCCTTTGCTTAGGAAATCTCAGAAAATGTTGTTCATTGGTATCCATTCGCCACGGGAAATGTCCGGAAATGCAAACCAGAATCTTTGGTTGAATGGAACGCGTCCCATCTTTTCAAAGGAGCTTCACCAATAAATTATTGTTTTTCAAAAGATTAAATACACTTGAACCTTGTTAATATAGTTACTAACGAGCCGTGAAAATTTAGCCATATTAACGGGGTAGAATTAAACCCCATGACTGGTCTAAATTGAGTGACATATTCATCAGATATATCCGACAATTGCACCTTTACGGGGTGGTTGCATTAAGGGAGTTTTCTTACAAGGAAATGTAAGGGAGTTTGGTGTGGACAAAACAACGGCCAAAATAGTGAGGTGATCGTAAGTAAATGCTTTCAACAATCTCACTTTGCAAAACTGCATCAGCTATTTCTGCACCAGTCCTGTCAATACGACAGTTTTGACAAAAGCATAAAATGTCTTCTGGAGAGCAGATCACATCGTGACCAGAAAGGTAGTATGCAGTTAATTAACCGCTTTACTCTCCGATCTGTTTGCTAAAATTTTTGTTGACTGTTTTAAGAGAACGCAGATTTATATCAGTCTGGTTGCTACTGAAAAATAGTATTTGATTCTACAGAACATGAGTATGAAAATCGTTCTAGCCGCCCAGACTTCCAAGTGATAGCTTTTAATACCATCGAGTGATGAACGCAGGTTTTAAACTAATATTTCAGCGTTTTGATCGTTAAAAACATTTATTGTCGTGCGTTTCTTTCATTTTAATGAGTGCTCAAAGTTCATTGAATTTCGTCGATCTCGTGTTCATATCTATATTCATTTACGAACAGATGAGGTCGGAAATCCTGTTACCGGGTTTGAAATAATTCATTTAAAGACGTCTTTGTTTTGTTGCTGTTCACTTCTGTCCATCACTTTATAAGCTGTCAGCTAATGCTGCTTTTAAGCTGACAAGGGTTTTGTCCTATTTTTAGTTTGCCATTGTGTCTTGTACGACTGATTAAACAAGATCTATGCTTAGATATTGGATGACAAGCATCTAGTAATTGGCATTTCGCCATCTCAATCGAGCGATTCCTCGTTTTGCTTTCCTATCGAATTCGATCATTTCTATTAGTTATAAACCAAGATTTTTTTCCCCTAATTCGTAAGTACAGCGGGCAATCGATACTGTACGGCTGCAATCGAAAAGTAATACGATATCTTAACTCGAAACCGGCTGAAAAGAAATAATAGTCTGGCAGACAAGCAAAAACAAATTCATTTTTTTGTGCGACAAAAGCTGTGGATATTGTGTTGATGCCGGATTTCCAAATTCGTCAGGTAAGATTGGAAATTACGCAGTATCGTTAGAAATAAGTTTTTTTTTTAAGTTTAAGCCAGTTAGTTTAGTCTTGCCACCTAAATCATACTGAATGATATCAATTCTATAGATATCATTGAATCTTACAATTAATTCGTTTTTTCTTCTCATTCCTAACACGCGGACTGAAAATCATATGATATATTCGTCTGATTGAGACGAAAATATTGTATTTTTACGGAATATACAAGTTAATAAACATCATTGTTAATCGCGGCACAGATAAGCAGCAGGGGTAGGTTTTTGGTGTGATTTTATTTGAAAATAAACATTGCGCGCAATTACGTCGGGGCGATGAATTTTAATGACAAAAATCTTTATTTACTGGCCTCTTTTGTCTGGTTTTTTTGCGAAAATTACCGTAGAACATACGCAGTTATAGTTGTTAGATGATTTAGTTCGCATACTAATCATTAGATTTTCATTTTTCTTGTCGAAATGTACACAGTTTGCAACGTTAGGCGGAGTCGCTCGCTGATCTCACAGAAGTGTAGACTCATTGTTCATTGTTCATATTTTATCACAGTATAAATCCTTAAGTCCTCTGACATGTCCACGGATGGTGATGTGCTGTACCCAGTCTCCGCTCGTTCGCGTAGCACTCGTTCCCATTCCCTCAAACCACAAAGCCCACCCTTAGCCCTATTCAAGCAGCGTTCCAAACGCACCATGAGCCTGCCATCCAAGCCTGTGTTACTGCCGCTGATCAATATTCAACGTTGCCGTGACAACTGGGATGACGAGAGCGATGAAGATGAAAATGAAGATGAAAATGGGGAAGATATGGGTACGATAATTTTAACAACAAAAAGTGTGATTTTGTCCTGAGCATCGGTAGTCAAACGTAGACAAGGTGTGCTTCGAGACACTTATGCAAATTCGAGACGCAGTCAAGACGTCATAACCGTGTTCACATACTTTCATCTAAACGCACCTTTCACCCAATGAGCAGGCGCATAGTATCTCAACTATTTTATAAAAAAGAAAAACATTATGTGATATAATTCTTTGTTATCGGATTTTTGGAGTGGTTTCTTTTCTACGTACAAAGCACATTTAAATTAACTACGCCATATTTAGACTTTCTTTTGTCATATCTTGACCCCTGTTGTTTACAGATCAGATTAGCCTCCAGTTAAACCAATACATACAAGTACTGAAGTATCTAATTTTCTTTCAGCTTGGTACACACCAGTTGTGGGATTATCTTGCAGTCTTGTGATATATTTCTGGTCCTGTGTGCTGGCCTACTATGTCAAGAAATAACGACTACCTACGGTTTAAACGCGTTTCTCGTTAGCTTCTGTATGATGGGGAACTAAAAAACAGAGTTATATTTTACCCATGAATTTTAGCAGTTATCTAAAACTATTCAATACGTCGGGAGGTTAAAATCCGGATCAAATTGAAGATGTAGTGCCTGAGATCAATTTTAGTAGGAAATATGAAAATTAACTGTCGTGACTTACGTCCTTTAAAATACGCAAAACTTGCAAGGCTATTTTACGTTTTCTTTTTCAAAGGACGGTTATTAAATGTACAAAGAATCATAAGGCACGTGCACAGCCTTGTTTTGCTCATTAAACCTTTTGTTTGGTGACGTTCTCGTTGACGTGGTGATTTGCTTAAGGCCCCGTCCACACGTATCTGGATATTTTTGAATTCGCCACCTTTTCTTTTCGGATACGGCTTTCTTCCACACGCATCCTGCAAATTTGGCTGCGAAACCGGATATCTTTTAATCCGCTCTTCATAGTGGAAAAAATGAATCCGCAACGAATCCAATGTCCTGTGCACGGTGGATCTTTTAAATCAAATGACATCAAAATCTATCCCCTCTCTTACCGAACAATAAACAAATATGGCGGCACAACGTGTACGCCTAGTTTCTCTAGAGTGAATCCGGATTACGTTGGATACGTTTGGAGAGGCGAATTAGATTTCAATACGCTATGTGTGGACGGGGAAATTGTTGAATTCGGCCGGAAATAAAAAGTTTGTCTGAACGGGACCCGAGATCCCTAATGTCTAATACACAGATTTAGCAAAATCTAAAGGCGGAGCTCCTGGGCCGGGCTGTTCAAAATCTAAAATCTGGCCTAACCTAACCCAAGGTAACCAAGAATTTTGACTTCTTATTTCGTCGAGGTTTTCTGTTTACATTGTTTGGCCTTCTGAGTTTGAATAATCTCAGACTACACACAAAGCATTAACAGTGAAAAGCATTTTTGTCCAAGAGAAGAATTATAGTTTGGTTAACTTTTGACCCTGGGTTACTGTTGAACGGCATCCAAACAACCCGGTCCTCAGATAAGAACAACTTAACCTTGCCTGAGCCCACGATCCAGTCGAAAACAAGAAATTTGTCAGCGGTCGAGTTCACACATTCGTAAGAAGTCAAGATTAATAAAATTCCAAGCGATATTATGTAACAGAAGTATCTTTATTTAATGGCAAAAGAAATTCACTTAGGTTGTATTTGAAATATATTTTGTTCATTTTGTTTGTGTCAAGTGACCATTTTCATCCATCCTTAAAATTATTGAACTTATCTTTAGAAGTTTACCCTAAATTTTTAAAGTTTTCGTTTGTAACCCGTGTTAATCTTCTTCATCCTGGACAATCCCTGTTCCTTTATGGTTTATTAATATCTCTTTGGTGTTTTTTCTATCTATTGTCAGGCCTCTTTCAGTTTAAAGGTAATTTTGTATATTGCCAAAACAAATCAAAACACCTTGATTGAGATCCGGTAATAGTGAATAGGTTGAAGTGAAGTTCTATTACCTTCGGTTGGTTGAGATTTACGTGGGAAACCCCATCCCAAGTAGCTACAGATCAGAAACATATGAAACTCTGTACAGATAACAGATTTAAAATGATGATAGACAACCTGTGCAAGAAATTAGCCTTCGTGAACACCCATCACTTAGTAGACTCCGCAGGAAAATTGTCAGCGATACCGAATTGAATCAAATGCAACATACATTAAAACTGTTCCTGATTTGTAGCGTGTTTCATATGACGGAAGTGATTTCAAATTAATGCCGATCAGTTGACAATTAACTGCTCATAATGAAATAGAAGTTGCACTTTTTTATTTATCTATATTAAGTGAAGACTTCTCCAATAGAAGATGAAAAGTAAAAGAGATAATCTCTCATATAGGAACGCTTATTTCCAAGGTAACTCTTGTGAAGATATTTTTTAAACAGTTCTTCCGAGGCGGATGATGTTACTGCGCGCGTGTGACTTCGTAGACGATAAATTAAGCCGGCTGCTTGGACAGTTCACGTGAGCATAACTCCGTCCTATTTCCAGTTGAGATTCCCAAGAGTATCATTAAAAATCGTGTGAGGATTACCTCGAGAATAAGGTCTATATGGGGAACTAACTCTCTCAATTGGTTTTCTCTTACCTAGTAATAAGCTTAAGGTCTTTCCCAGTATTGCACTGCGCATCTCCTACTGCGCACAATTTCATACGTGATTAGCGCGCACATTAGAAAATGGCGGTTTTTTCTTTACGGCTGGACTCCGCCATAGAAGTAAATCGTCATTTCTTCGAAAACGAGTGTGGTGATCTATAATTTTTTTCTGTTGTTTTGAATTGAATAATAAATCTCTCTATGTAAAATAAATATGGCCCAATTCTCAGTGTAGGACAAGAAGCTATCGAGGGAAACGAGAATTATGCAAGTAGTCGTGACTATAATCATGGTGCTATTATAAGGATTTATAGGGTACAAACAAGGTGCTGTTGCTCCTAAACGAACATGG
>OMLO01004851.1_pt1 | contig 11268 bp, 7 predicted proteins | sample 1674811 | NCBI WGS metagenome assembly OMLO01 (sample SAMN06265003, study PRJEB25207) | coral metagenome | isolation source: Coral host | place: Mexico:La Bocana,Puerto Morelos, Mexico | collected 2008-11-13 | reverse complement strand
CTACTTTTGCAACAGAAGTCATACATACCTCCTTAAGGCATCAGTAAATGTTAACGGTGATATCTTTTAGTCTCGTGGACTTGAAAAGAAAATTGACAACTTACAGCTTCCAAATGTCCAACCTCTCAAAAAGATTTCTAGCACTTAAAGGAAATGTACAGCACATGTAAAGCAATGAAGAATGTGCTATGTAATAGTAACTTGCCCAGAATAGCTTTGTAGGCTGCAAGCTACTAAGACTTGTATTCCACCTATTTACATGTACTAATAAAAGTTACTGTTGTAGTTGCTGTTACTATAACTGAATATATTCATGCAATCTTTTAAAAAGAGAGAATTATGTTGTGGACCTAGCTTAGGTTTGCTTTACAGCATTAGCTAAATATTGCTAAATATTATTGCTGGTATTTTTTTCCTAGCTGAGCATAGATGATATAAGTCGCTATGGTGATGCATACAGTGCTGGAAACCATGAGGCTTCATTTTCCAACCTTGTAGCTGCTATGGAAACTGCCAACTCGACAGCTGTTCTTCCATCAGTAGAAGTGTCATCTTCTGGTGGAAATTCTGAAGAGTTAGTGCAGCTGATCAGGAAGTTAGCTAATGGCTTGGTCAAGGAGTTTGACTCAAAAGGTAACTTAAATTGGAATTTTTTGTTGTGGTTGAAACTCATCATCAGTAGATGAGTGTGGGGAAGGGGCCTGAAATCTGTGGGAATTGCCCGAGCACGAACAGTAACCATGAGAGCCCTGTGGAACAACTCAATGAAAGGAAATCAAGCTTACCCATACTTGCCAAGAGGGATGGGAGGAGGAAGAGCAATGGCAATCTATGTCCCAGCTAACAAAAGGTAACACAAGCAAATGACTTGACCTCGACAGGAGAGCTGTAAAAATACTGTGCCCCTGCAAAGTCTTAGAGCATCAGCTCTCGTATGCTTGAAATTCTTTTGATTGTTAGCAGCAGGTGATAAGAGCACTGTTTCTGTTATTTGTTCTGTTGTCCTCTGTCATGAGAGCAGTTACCTGAGCCCAAGGTTTGAGTGTTGTTGTGCTGACATTTTGCCCTCTTTTGTTTTGTAGAATCTTACAAGTTTGATATTTCCGAGTTTTCATTGGACCAGGAAAAGACTAATGTATTTATCTTCCATTTGTTTCCAGTATCGTCAAGGTTTGTTTTTCTTCTTATCGTTGATGTGTGCTAGTTGATAATTTTTAATTTGCTGCACTTTAGATTGTTGACATACATGTATGTAGGAAGATTAAACAAGTCTTTGAACAGTGATTCAGTGGCCCGAATATTATATATACTGGAGAATAATACATGTATGTGTGCACATGTAGAATTCCTCTTCTTGTGTTCAGCTTGGTATCTCACAACTGAGCACAGTGAAAGAATCAGGTAAAACGTTGAACACAAGAAAAGAAATTTCATATCAAGCAACCAAGTATTATTACTAAATATGATGTTTTTTTACATTTTTCTAAAGATTTTCTTCCACTTTCTGAACATTTTCAAAGATTCTCTGAAAGTTGTCAGAGGGCAACATAGTTCTGAACATTTTCTGAAAATTTCCAAAAATGACTGAAGATTGCTGAGGACTCCCAAGGAAGATCCAAAGATGTTTCTATCATACATACAGTTAAAGGGTCAAACATGACATCAAATATTTCATTATTGATGTCATCATAGTGAATAATTGTCATAATTTTAAAGTATAAAATTAGGAAATATAGATACTGCGATATATTGATATTTTCTTTTCCCTTATTAACTGTTTAGCACCCCTGCAGAAATCTTTGCACAAAATGGTAAGCCTAAAATAAAATTTTTACCTATCATTAGTATTTTATTGTTGTCTACATCTACAGTGAAAATTTTGCAGAGATTAAGATTGAGTGTACTTTTTCTTATGTAGACAAACTGATTGGTTCAGTAACTCATCAAATCTCTTCAACTGGTTTGCCATATTCTTGTATGTTGACTGCAGCAGGGCCTAGTGAGGTGAGGGTGTAAATAAGTTTATTTTGCCTTTTTCCAGTTGACAGGACAATCAAGGGTGGTGAATGGTCCTTTAAAAGTCTTGGGCCTCACAAAATTTTCATCAAATTTCATGCCTCTCGCAGTCTAACTTGTTTTCTAGCAGTTATGTGTGTCTCAGCCTCGATCTTGCCACAAAGCTGTCTTGCAGTCTTGATTTTTTGGAAGGCTAAGAAAGTCTTGATGTACCATAATTTGTTTTTAAATGATATCTGAATGTCTTTGAAGAAGTCAAAATTCCCAGGCTCAAAAAAGAGAAACACTTGCAAAGTTACCACTCACCACCCCTCTGTTGAAAACCACTGTTTACTTTCTTTTTTTGTGGCGGTTAAAACTGTCCTGAGTTGTTCTTCTGATGGAAAAATAAGCCTCCTACTGTTCTGCGGTAATAAAGCTGCCAACTGGTACTTGAAAACTTTGTGTGCAGACAGTTATCATGAATAAAAATTATTTATCACAACAGGTGTGGATCCACATTGGTACCACTCTTTTAAGGAAATGGTTACATTTTCCAGACTGACTAGGAAACCCAGGAAAGGAAAATTTTTGGAGTAACAGTACAAAACATTTCCTGGGGAATGGTGCTCCCACACCCTTCAAGTGGCTTGTGACTTTGGAAATCGGTCACCATTTGTCCTTGATCTGCGCCAGCATGTGATTATTCAAATGGTGAATTAGTCATTTAACATGACAGGAGATTGGATAATATAGCCTGTGACCCTCTGTCTCTGTCCTCAATGTCAATACTTCTACTAATTCAGGAACTAACTGCTTACTTTCAAGGCCATTTATGAAAGAAAGCTGTCAGAGGAAAGGTCAGTCATGGCTCATGACCGACTGCGCCGAGCAGCAGAAGAAAATAACTTGGCTGAAAATGCAGTGAAATATCCTGTTAATGGCAGTTTGTTTGCCTCTGGTGACTGCATTTTACTGTACTCTAAGGGGTTGACCTTAGAAGTGAACAATGTGTCTTTTGATGTCTTGAATGATACAGGAATGACATACACTGTTTCTCCAGTGTGTCAAAATACTTCTAACAGGTATGTGCAGTTACTATCAGTAGGTGTTTTGGGAGGATATACAAATTGTTTTTGCAATAACTGTGACAGGCTGCACAATCTCTACCGGTGTGAAACATTTGAGAACCTTTTGTATTTTTGCTCTAACAAGCATATCTTTCAACTTTCTTAAAAGATATGATGTGTGGATCTTTGAAGATTTTTTGAGTAGTGGTTTTTTCTGTATGATGTGCCATTTTTTCATTAAAATTTGTTTGATGTTTGGCACTGCTGGTTCATATTGTGTGCAAAAGGCAAAATATCTTTCGTATCTTTTTTGTTCTGCTGATTTCCTTTCTGTGAAGTTAATGTCTGATACCGGTAGGTGTTTATCTATCAGATTTAGTGGGTAGCCCCTTGTGACCAAGCGTACTCTGAAATTTAGAATGTTCTCTTCAAAAGTGGTTTTTGTAGAATTTGTTCTTAGGAGTCTAAGAGCTTCACCCTTTATGAATCCTTTTTTTCACACTTGATGGGTGACAAGAGGTGTAGTGGGTGTACTGAAAGGTTTCTGTAGGCTTAAAATGTGTTTTTATGTCAAGGATTGATTGTTCCCTGAATCTTTTGTATATTATTGTATCCAGAAATGTGGATTCTGTGTTTGGGATTTCAGCTGTGAATTTAATTGTAGGATGATGTGTATTAGTTCGTTCGATGAATCTTTTGATATCTCTTTTACTGGCGTCCCACACTGAAGATATATTGTCAATGTAACGTTTCCAGACTGTAGGTTTTTTGACACTTTTGCTTAGGATTTGTGTCTCAATTTTAGACATGAATACGTTGGCAAAAGTGACAGTCATTTCACCCATTGCAGTGCCATGAATTTGAAGATAGTTCCTTCCATTACATTGGAAGGAGTTTTACTTAAGTATGAGACTAAGCATTTCTCTGAGGTGGTGTGTGGGTATTAGAGGGCTATTATTGTGAAATTTGTGGTATGCTTTGCATACTGTTTTGATGCCCTCTTGTGGTATATTTGTATACAGGCTTGTTATGTCCATTGAAACAAGGAATGTTTGTTCATTTACACACTGGTTCTCTCAATGAAATTTATGAAATCAGTGGTGTCTTTTAGATACAACTCCTGTGATTTCAATATAGGTTGGAGCAGTGTATCAACAAAAGATATTCTTTCTGTTGGCCCATCACAACTGGAGATTATTGGTCTACCTATTGATGGTTTTTGTATAGAGTATACAAGAGTATAGAATTCTGGTATTCTAGGTGGACTTGGTGTTTGGGATAGCCATTTCTTTGTCATGTTATCAATGTGATTACCATGGTGAAGGTGTGTAATTAAACGTGACACCTTGCTGAGTGTCTCTTTAACCATGGGGTTGTCAAGAGGCCTGTAATTGTTTTGATCGTTGATTTGGATTTGGCCCTCTTGAATCTTGTGTATTGTGTTCATGACAACAGTGGTGTTTCCCTTGTCCGCTTTCTTGAGGTTTATTTCTTTGTTTTGTTTTAATTCATTTAATGCTAAATTCGTTCATTGCGTGATAAGTTATGTTTAGGCTTAATTATTTTTATCTCAGCCAGATCCATTTTCACCTCTTCTAAAAGCTCTCCAAAGCAACTGATTGTTGAACTGGTGGGCTCCAGTTCGATTTTACATGGAAAGGGTGAACTTCTTTACGTTTTCTGTGAAACATATATATTTAAGACATATGTTGTAGTTAAAAATTACATTCAGGTAAAAATTATTTTAGCCTAGTTGGATTCTGAATTTCCTTTGTCTTCTAACCCTAATTATTCATAGTCAATGAATAAGTAGGGTTAAGAGACAAAGGAATTTAATTTTTACCTTAATTTAATTTTTTAACTACAACACATATACCGGAAAGCCCATGGGGTGTGTGTATCCAGAAAATCGCTTCAAAAATGCAAAAACCCTTGGGAGTGAAATGGTTAAGAAAGGAAGATCTTTAAAAGATATGCTCGTTAGAGCAAAAGTATAAAAGGGTCTCAAATGTTTCACACCAGTAGAGATTGTGCGGCCTGTTGCGCCTTTCTATCTCCTAGCGTTAATTTCTTTGTCTATAAGCAGACAGACACATGGGATTATTATCAATTTTATGTGATGCATCAGAGAATGAGAAATTTGATAATTTGTTATAAGAGACAAATTGACATCAGTTTTTCATGCATCTGTCCTGTTATTAACAATGAATTTCATCATATATCATTGTCTGCAATCTGTAGATCCACTTGGCTATTGCCTCGTGGACCCACTGCAACTTTGACAATAAATAAAATAAATAAATAAATAAAATAATCAATTTGTTAAATAGCACTTTTGTTGGAATAAGACGTTGTGTATAATGTGTTATTGGCATGTAAGAGCTTAGAGGCAATTAACGCTGTTATAGTTAACTAGTATGCTGCATTTAGATGTTTGTTGCATTTACGTGCATGGGTTTATTGTAAGATATTTAATTTTCTTCATCTTTAAGTGCCCACAAGCCCTGCTATGTTTTAAAATAATTATTCAACATGATAATTTTTTTCTTTTGATAGCATTTCACTAACGTTTGAGGGAGGATCACAGATTAAGAAATTAGTACTCAGGTGAGAGAAAAATGTTGTAAAATTGCTTAGTGAGGTGTGATTGTAGGTGAAGTTAAGAGGGAAAGGAGCATCTTCAGTGTGTCAAGACCAGTAACACGATATTTACACTAACGCGTACAGGTGTTTTTGTTTGTTAAATTCATCCAAGTAGTATTATAAGAAATCCATTGCGACTGGTAAGAATCCTTTTTTATGTTGACATCAAGACTCAAAGGTTTGATTCTCCCAAATAATATAGAGACCAGTATAGAGACCATTAATGAGAATTTGTATGTAAATTTAGGTCAGAATGATTTCAACATATGTTAAAGTTTTTAAGTGAGTTTAATTTTTTTCACTCCTTTTGAGGGTGCACATCAACCATCCCGTTCAGTTCCTGACCCTGCCCTCCCATAAATTGCAAACTCTAACCTTAAACCCCACAATTTTTTTTTATTTAATACTTACATAGATTTGGACAACTGACCTCTGTCTTAATTGTAGTCCATCTTCATCTTCTCTAGGCCAAGCAGGCAATCGTAACAAATTTGCTCAAGTTTGTTGGTTGAATATGTTGTTGATGCTAGACTCCCCCTTCCCCTTTGACACAAATTAAACTAGTTTGAAACTATCATTCTGATCTAATGAACAAATTATGCAACAACATTGACATCACTGATCAGTGCATATATTATGTAAACTGGGAAATCAAATATTGCTATGTACCGATAGTAATCTTATGAGAGTGTGTTCTGACCTGGAGAAAAATTATCATGCTGACTGAACAGAGAGAAAACAACTGATCTCTTCTAGGCATTAATTGTATTAATATTGTTGTATTTTGGAATCATTTTTTCAAGTTTTTCCTTCAATGCCAATGATTCAGATGGCGATTGGACTTGCTCGGAGGCCAGCTTTGACATCAATGCCCAATATGGAGGGCAATTGATTAATGAGAAACATTCATACAACTGCAGTGACGCACTGACAGGTCCAACAGAGTTCTCCTATAGTTGTTTCAGTGTGAACTTTAAGGATAATGTCAGTTCCCTAAATTTTACAAATTTTCAGGTGAGAATTCTTTGTTAAATGATTATTATTGTGAGTGCAGAGCACGGGTAGGCAATGTGAACAAGAGAAGGGACTTGAAAAACCAGAGTGGAATATGATTCACTTGTCCTTGTCACTTAACCAGAAAATCCTTTTTCCAGTTTGATTGTGCACATGTCTTCAAGTTCAATAAGAACTTCTTAACATGTATCAAGAGAGCAACCACCAGAACTAACCCTAACCTAGCCTAAACCCTAACCCTAACCTGGGATTCCCAGAGCAAGATTGGTTTGGGCTTGTTCTTATTTGCACACAATTTGTCAGACAAAAGAGGCTACAGCTTTCTTTAGAAGTACTGGAAAATAAGTGTTGGAAACTCTATGAAACAGTTTAGGCCAAAGAATATATGGAGGGAGGCATTAGGGGGTTGAAAAATAAAAAAAACGGCATAGAAAAACATAAAAAACTACAATACTGCCCATTGACAAAATACCAAAACTGGAGTTGCAAATAAACTAGATGCTGGCATCAATACTTCAGGTTTACCATACCATAGAAATACAGCCTTATTTAGTCAATGAAAAAATACCTGGTGTTTACAACTTTGACACATCAAACAACTCAATTTTTTTACAAAGCATGCTTTCCATGATTTTTTTTCTGTGAAAATTTGTCAAGATGCTGGTTTTCAAGCTCAAATATACCAAGCATGAGCTCGGAAAACCCATTTTTTGTAAAATTTCTACTGCAGCAGCAATACATTATGGAGAGTTATAAAATGGTTATCAAACAGGTTAAAATTTCTGCAAAACTGCAGCAACAAAAATGATGCAAAACTGCATTACTGCTAACCCTTAGACCACCCTCAGAATGAAAAAAAGCCTTGATAGAGAGTGAAGAATGATAAATATTAAACCTCTTTGGAAAATTAATACTTTGTTAAGGAGACAGATAATGAGAACAAACAAAGGAAATTATCAGCAAGCGTCGCATGTTGCTGTATAGTTGAAGCCAGTTTGAATGCTAGCAGGTCCTCTGACGGTGTAATGTCAGTAAAGTGCGATTTGACTATACCAGCAAATTCTTGTAAACTGCACTGAAGGTTATATCGGATGGGGATTATGTATAATTGATATTCTGAGCCTAAGACTCGACCCTTGTAGCCAGCATTCTCGGCCAGGCCATGCAAAATCTACGAACCAGAGAATGAAAAAAGCTCTTCATTTACCTAGGCAAGGTTAATCGATTTGCAGGCTAGATTAATTAATGATACTTGCTCATTTATTGCAGGTTCAGCCGTTCAATGTCAAAAATGGTACCTTTGAGTATGCATATGACTGTGTAGGGTTCTTTACTATTCCGATCTTCATGGGTCTGATCACAGCTGGTATTCTCATAGTCATTCTGTTTACTGGTGTGCTGGCAATGTTCAGCTTGACAACAATGGACAGGTTTGATGATCCTAAAGGACCTGGCATCCACGTCCCTACTGGTTAAACAAGACTAAGCCCTCTGGGTGGACCTACAGCTAGTGTGGATTACTCTTCAATAGGCCATGTTCAATATATCAATATTCTACACTAGCTTCGAGGCTTTCAGGACAAAACTGCACATTTGTTAATTTCCTTTTGTCCCTCAACTCCCAAAACAAACTTGGATACAAAGAGGACACTATCAAATATAGTAGTTTGTCCCGAAAACCTCAGAGCCTTGTATTGAAATATCAAACATGGCTAATGCGTGAATTAGACTTAATGACTATCACAATGAAAGCATTGCACTTGTGCTACTCGATAATGGTTTTGGTTAATAACTCTTTCTGTTTTACATGTAGGTTATTCTCAGTATAGATGTTGCTGGACTAGTGTGATGTTTTTTGTGGGGAAATATGTTGTTGTCATTGTAATTTGTTGTTTTGGCAAGTTCATTGACATTGTCTTCAATGTGTTCTATAAACTCGCAAAAGGATGACACAGTATAATTTCAGTTATACAGGCAGGCCAATTTGTGGCCCTGGTATGACTGAGATTTGAACCTAGTGAGTCAGTTAGACACAGTTCTCACAATAGCATGGGCATTTTCTCCAATAGTAATAGCTGACTCTGTTATCCCTTTAGGGTTTTCATTCTAAAACCTGGTCTTTTTAAAAACAAATGCTTTTTGAAATTGCTTTTTTGCAGTACACTGTTTAAAATTGAGCAATTTATTGCTTTGTTAAATGGACAGTAATTTGGATGTGAAAGGAAAATATAATTGTTGCATTGTAAGATAACAGAATCAGTTTTCGTCTGTTGTTTGATAGCCTCTGGTCATGGAGGTGTAATAAATTGAACTTGCATTGTAGTAAGCAGTTAATACATTTGGCAGGTTGTTGAATGACAAGTGTTTAAGGAGGCTGGATAAATAAGTTTATGTTGTAATTTACATTACTTTTTTTTACCAAAAGCTAGTTTATTTCCGGTCATTAACTGGACAACTGAGTAATCAAAGAATATGATCCATTGCTTTGAATTCACAAATAATAACACAGTTATCACATACACCTTCATAATGAAGAAATACAAAGTTCTAATAAATAGTTCATGAACTGGGGTTCTTGTTGTCCCTGAAATGTTCTGTTGTTTAGGCTTGTGGTAATGCGCTTGTCAAAATTTACTACTTTGTTGATCCCTTTCAAATCCGTACAAGGTATGATTCATCCTTTTTTAAAAACTGCAGATCCAGGGAAGCGGGGGAGGGTGGGGGACTTCCCAGGCCCTTGCTTTGGGAAGTTTAACATCAACTTTGAGTAGTCAGTTCCTGTTCCTGAAATCCTCTGCATGTGGGACTGAGTTAAGATTATGCATAGTAAGGAAAGACCACTCTGTCATTCCTTGCATGAGGAAAAGAAAGAGACTCTCTGTAGTCTACACCCTCCCCACCCACTCCCCCCCCCAAAAAAATCCCATTACATTTTCTATCTAGGAGCCTAAAAGAATAAGAAAGCTCCCTTCTATATGAACCCTTCTCACAGGCAAGTGTACTGATATAGCTCTACTTTACAACAAGGGCCATCAAGCAGTTTGCTTCTTACCATAAAAAGGTGGAATGTGCATTGCACGAAAGAGTAGAGCATGTGCATATGTGTGGTAAAAGTTTAAAATGAGGGGTTTGAGGTTTCACACCCAGCTGTTATTGGGAAAGTTTTGTGGTGTATCTTCAAATCTCTCCGACATGTCTTGCATGCGAGTTTTCGTAATCTTGGCTAAGTTTAGAACTGTGTGTTTTACAAAAGGTAAAGAAAATAAAAGAACTCTTGATTTGAACAATCAGTGGGTCTTTAAAATTAATTTAAAAAATTAATCTCCCCATTTTGATGCCAACTTGCCTCAAACCTTGCTAGCTTTGGAATTTAGCGTACGTGGCAGCATAGGTCACCCAAGCATAGCATGAGACTGTACAGGGAACTGTGGTTGAAATATAAGAGTTTATATCGAAATAAGGAAATTAAATATGCAATGTCTTGTATTATGCTTGGGTTACCTGTGCATGGAAGGTGTTCAAAGGAGACGGAGAGCTGCATGCAGGCTGTTTGGGACTGCCATTAAGATTTGCCAATATACAATGAAGATAGCACCCACCTCGTTGATTTTAGATATTACTCATTTTACAGATCCACGACTAGAGATCAAGTGAGCAAGAGTTCACTTGACTTGTGATAAAAACCTTGTTGAGAGTAACTCTAAACTTGGCCTCACGCAGAGACCCGATTTCATTTCACGTAACCGTATAAAATGGCCTGCTGTTTATGTCCAAACAAAAGTTAATTACAAAATTCATGATATGAAAAATTTGTGGAGCATTATATACTTTAGGAATAGGGAGATAACAAGACCTTACAATTAACAATAGGCTGGCATATGCACGATATCGAGGCTAACGTTGTGTTGAGTCCAGACCCTCTCTTAGAGAAGAAATGGCGGCCATCTTAGAGGTGGGAAATTCGAACTTTTTGTTTAGTTTTTTTTCCGTTCTACACTGTCGAGAAAGTTACCATTATTATCTTCCGTGGTTCAAAAGTGTATCGCTTCTTTGTTTGTGAAGCTTCTTTTTAAATATATTTTCAACTACTTGTGTTTACTGTTAAGTACAAGTTGATTGCTTGGACATTCAATGGCAAAGTGCTTCACCGAATGGTGAATAGGTTCTGACTGAAGTAATCATTGTATAGTCTTAACTTACATTTGTCCTTTGATTCTTTTCCAAGGCTTAAAGAACTGCGATGTCTTCGATACATAACGGAAACGATTTTGAAAAACCCGGCGAAAAACGAGGCTATTCGATTCTGAGGCTATACCCATGTATCATGAATTGAACATCTTCGTCAGTTCTTTTATTATACCAGTGTGAATACGGAGAGAAAAACAGATGGCATTGTGTAGCGGATTTGATGGTTTTACTTTTACTTTACCTCTTAGGACGTACAGGTAAGTTTGATAACGCTAATTTGCTTAACCCTTTACCTCCCAAGAGTGCCATATGGCACTATAAGACCCACTGCTTTTTAAAAAATTGCAACTTTCTCAAT
>OMLO01004850.1_pt1 | contig 11269 bp, 7 predicted proteins | sample 1674811 | NCBI WGS metagenome assembly OMLO01 (sample SAMN06265003, study PRJEB25207) | coral metagenome | isolation source: Coral host | place: Mexico:La Bocana,Puerto Morelos, Mexico | collected 2008-11-13 | reverse complement strand
AGTAGGGATCTAACCTAGTTTTAATACAGACTACAGATTTGACCTAGTTGGAATACTGGTTTAACCTGAGAACAAATCTTACCTACAACATATACGCGTATTGGTATACGCACATACGTGTATTGATATACGCATATACGCGTATGAGTGTACGCACATACGCGTATACAGTACATACATGTATGCCTGATTAGTATGTATGAGCTAACCTATTGTGTTTTTTTTGTTAACAGGTCATTGTTGTATTCAATGGCTTGACAGCTTGCCACAGTATATACAGTATACGTACACAGTATACACGTGTATGCCTTCATACACTTCTAAGCAAAATGTTAACTGAAACCAACATTTTGCAATCTATTGGCCACTTGAACCTTGAGAAACAATTGTTTTGGCGAAAGAAAGAGCATTTTACTGTTTGAATGAGTGGTTTGTGTCAAATATAAGTGGAGATATCATTTTTTCGACAAGGTCTTCGGAATGCTTCAAACAATAAACATCTCGCAAGCGACTCGCCGTTGCATGGTTATATAACTTTTACTTGAAGAAAAAATAACTAAAGTTGAGCGACGCGCCATAGAAACTTTGATAAACAATTCTTTCGTCAAGAAAAGAGTATTTTACCATTTGAATGAATGGTTTGTGTCAGATATAACCAGAGATATCATTTTCTCAACAAGCGGAACGCTTCAAACAACAAACATCTCGCAAGCGACTTGCCGGCGCATGCCGAAACACAGAACTTTTACTTGAAGAAAAAATAACTAAAGTTGAGCGACGAGCAGGGAAACTTTGATAAACAATTATTTGGCTAAAGAAAGAGCATTTTACTGTTTGAATGAAACGGTTTGTGTCAAATATAAGCAGAGATATCATTTTTTCGACAAGGTCTTCGGAATGCTTCAAACAATAAACATCCCGCAAGCGACTTGCTGGCACATGGTTATATAACTTTTACTTGAAGAAAAAATAACTTAAGTTGAGCGAAGCGCCAGTGAAACTTTGATAGACAATTCTTTAGTTAAAAGAAGGGCATTTTACCGTTTGAATGAACGATTTGTGTCAAATATAACCGGAGATCTCAGTATTTTTAGTGAGGATCTTCAGACAATAAACACTTCGCAAACCACTTGATGACGTGTGCCGAAACACAACTTTTCCGTGAAGAAAAAGAACCAAACATGAGCGGCGCACTATAGAAACTTTGATAAACATTTTTTTCGGCAAGGAAAGAGTATTTTGCCATTTGAATGCATGATCTGTGTCAAATACAACTGGAGATATAATTTTTTCGACTAGGATCTTCAGAACGCTAATTCAGACAATAAACATATCGCAAATGACTTGTCAACCCGTTCCAAAATACAGATCTTTACTTGTAAAAACATAAAGTTAAAATAGGGACTTCAAACAACAGTTTCAATTTTCTTCCCATTTTTAGTAGCTTAAGATCAAGCAATAGTGTTAATAAACAGTAGGTTGTCGGTGAATTTGCGAAGTGATCGAATACTCGAAATGTGATAGCAGACTCTTTCTTGGTAAATTTGCAACGTGATTGAAAAAATGAACTATGATAAATAGCTTTATTGGTATTTTAACAATATGCAAATTTCACTTTGAAGCCTGGTGCTTTTTCATTCCTTTGTTTGACCAACAGTGCTTCACGTAAAGATACTTTTGAGAATGCATAACAAAGAGACATATACGTGTACATGTCCTGGTATATGTTTGCGTATTGACATATGCATAAATACACAAATTCGCTCGTATATTAGGCGTATGTTATGTTCGGGTATATCTGAGCTGCATTGTACATGTAGGTAACATAATTCTTCAAATAGTCTGGTTGTCTCTGATCACGCTTTGGTCTGGTTACAGCCGCTTGGATCTCTGATGGTTTGTTCTGTTCTGTTCTGGTCACCATAAATCTTGCAACTGCTTCACAGGTCTGGTTCCTAATAGTGGCTGTGGTGCTTAGCTTTACTCTGCTTGGTTGTAGTGTAAGTTTCACTCTGGACTGATTTGTCAGTGTTTTAAATTGGTATAATCCATAACATTCACTTCTGCTCCACTATTGGGCTCAGCTCTTACATCAACATCTTCTATCTTTACTGACACATTTCTGTTTTAATTCTCTTCTCGTTTCAGGTGTCTTATGGCTTGGCAAGGAGAACTCGTTGGAATTTGTTGAGTTGTCAGAATCTTCTTCATCAGTGGTTCTTTTTACACAGTGCTTGTGCCTTGAATTCTTTTGTGGCTTGTGATTGCGTCTTTGCCTGTTATCTTTGCCTGTTGCCTGTTACTGTTGAGTGTGCCTTTGAACTTGTACTAAGAACTAAAATGATTGAACTTCTGACATTTCATGCTTTTTTCCCATAATTATGCTGGATAGTTTTTGCCTTCTTAGTGTGTGTCTTTTGGCTGCAACATCCACAGGGTTGCTTTCCCCAACAGCATTGTTTAATCTGGGATGGATGCCACTTCTCAAACTGTCATCCAAGCTTCTACGTATCTTGATGAGTGCATTTTTCTTGTCAAGTGGTTCCATAATCTGGAAATATCTGAATTCCTGTTCTATGTCTTCGAACCTGTCATGCCACGCTTTCTTTGGGCTATTGTGTCATCTCCTGGGGTAATTGGTTGAGATTTTAGATTTCTTTTTGCTGTAATAACTTGTACTGGAGCATCGGCTTGTTCTGTGTCAGACATGTTTTGCTGATCAATCATTTCTCGCATTGTATTATTTTTCTTGTTTGCCTCACTCGCTGGGCTTCAAACTTGGCCTGCAAGGTTTCTCTGGCATTCTTCTCAGCTTCTGTTGCTTTATCAAGCATGTTTTCCTCGTTGCCAGTGTAAAAATAGCGAGTCTTTCTCTAAATAAAATGGCATTTAATAACAAAACACTTCGCCAAGTACATCTGAAAATGTGGCACTGTAAAGCTTTGCTTAGGCACTGCAAACTGAACTATACTGGAATTGACTGGATATTACAATAACTAAAGAGACTTGCCCATGTGCTTATGCCCATCTCATGTAAGCTCATGTAATAACTTTTTGTAGCCACAAAATCATTTAAATATTGAGCTTTCAAAAGTATTTATTTAGAATATCATGGTTTGCTTCTGATAAAGTGCCTAATAAGGCTAACAGAATGACACCTTATTCTCCAATTTCCTCTCTATTATCTCTCAAGTGGTGGCTTATGGGGGATTGAAAACAAAAGAAAATTTCAAACTTTTAGCTCTAAAAGTAGCTGCAGCTTCTTACAAGAGGTGGTTGCTTACAAGTGGTTGCAAATATAGTAATTTGACTTGGAAACATTTGGTATATTTTTGGAAAACCTCTCACTGAGGAGAGGTGTTCTGGTCACAACAGAGGTTATCAAAGGGGTAACAACAGGTTACTACTCAGTGGTGTATGAGCCAATGGGTAGAGAAAAAATTAAATTCATTTGATGCTACAGCTATATTTGCATTGATTTTAACCCCGCAACTGTACTTACTCTCTAGTACATATCAAGCAGATTCCTTATATTAAAAGTGAGCCAGCCTCATAACCTCTGCAAAGAAGCACAAACATAAAAAAAAGACATATTTGTTCTTAAAATAATGTATAAATAAAAAGCCCTCCAAAATTCATAATAGGGTAACATACCTCATAAGAAAAACTCTTCTTACATGTATTTTGCAGTGACCTGTCTTAATTCATAATGAAACTGACTGTTATACAAATTGTTACAATATTATATCATATTGTTTTGGGTTAATTATTTTCAGGAACAGCCAAACTTCAAACTTTTGATGGACCTCCTAGCAGGGAGCATTGCTGGAGCAAAGTCACTACAAACTCAGGTAAGCCATAGTAAAGTTAGGCTGGTTTGTGTCCAAATCAGAAGATTAAAATGGCAAACTTGAAAATTACAAATTATTAATGCAAGAATCAATGTTCTAAGCAACAACCATGAAAATACATGTAATTAAAGGGCAGGTTTTTAATTTGTTAACAAAATCTATCACAATAGCAACAACAGTTACTTTTAAAATGTTTTCGGAATCCGAATTTTTTTACCAATGTTTGGAAAATACTATGAATTTCAGTCGAGTAAGGTGCAACTGAATTGGTTACCAAGTTTTAATGTTAAAATTATAGTGTTGTCAGGGGCATAGTTTAACTCTCTTGAACCCTCTTTCAGGAACCACTTATACACACTGCCATAACTCTGTGAATCCTCTAAGATCATCAAAATTAATATTAATCCAACTTTCTTCATCATCCACATAATGAAGACACATTGTCCGCTCATTTAAAAAATCAAGGCTCGGACGCCGACTTTTGATGTCATGAACCAGTGATACAAATGAATACTGACCACAGTTCACTTTAGAAGCCAAAACCATGAAACTTCTCCATTTCTGACTATCTCCTTGTGTTCCAGTGTATTCCACTTTTACTTGATATTCCATAGTGTAGAACTTAAGTAAAACTGAGGCAAGTATGACCTTGGCTAGTACTACATGTAGTATCTCTTGCAATTTCACTCACTTTGCTGCTTATACTGCATGATGTCAAAGGCGAACAAGTTGCCACTGGAAATGGAGCAAGTTGCCCTTTACAACAACACAATTTTAACATTAAAACCTGGTGGCCAAACTTAGTTACGCCTTCAACTGATAATCATAGTACACTGTTCATTGATGGTGTCCACTTTTCAAATGGAATGCTGTTAATATTTCTGTGATTTCCACTTTGCTTATTGATGAATAATTTCAACACTGACTTGATCAGCTTAGCTCATCAACAACTGGCCTTTGACATATACCTGCCTATTTACATTACATGTACAATAGAGAAGTTACAGTACATTGTAGTCAATAGTCAGTAGCATTTGATTTACAAATCAAAAGCTTTTCCACCCTCAAAGACAAAAACACTCATGGACCACATACGACCTATTTTGGAGACTGTTTTTTTGGTGACGGCTACATCAGCAAGAAGGAATATGCAGGTGCAAGTTGCAGAACATTAAAACACATGTAATGACCCTGAACCTGCCGTCACCTATGCAAGAACCCTTCACATTCTTTTAGCTTGCGCATACAGTGAAACCCACATAAAAGAAAAGGGTGGATTAAGAACCCCCAGGCTGAAATCTGGTGAAAAAAACACCATTGTGCATAAGAATCAATTCAGCCTGACAAATTAAACTTGGTCTGATATATAAGGAAATACTGGGTGCCAGTACTCTTCATGCATATGGCCAATCTTTTGACAAGTGCAGAATCCAAGAGGGCTTAACAATTCAACAATGGAGATTAGTTAGCCAATTATGCATTTCATGTGGTTTTCATTGCTAGGCTGTCAGTGCTTTGAAGGAAGTCCAGCGGATTAACCAAGAAGAAGACAAAGAGCCTGCAGAGAACAGAACCCGTGTATTTGAGGTTAGTCCCTATGCAATGTGTGTCATATGTGACTAATTGCTGGTTTTCATGTGATGTAACCATATTCCAGAATTTAAAATTGCCTTTCCTTCTGAGGTTTTAACTTCATCCGATTATAGACCCTATAGAAACTTGGTGTTTTACAGTGTTTTAGCTCTCTTAGGGCTCCTCGTTTTGCAATAGGGCACGTTTGAATTTCCAAACTTTTGCGTTGCATGACTAAAATGGCTGCCCGAGAAGGCTGTTGTGTGGGTCAAAAAATGAGTAATCGCTTTAGTTTTTTGCTAACTGAACACTTCTGGCATTAGAACAAATATTTAATTCAACATGTTGGAGCTCTAGAGTAGTAAGGTTGCATTTAAATAGCACAGCACAAAGACAGATGTTTTTGTTACTTTACGGCGGCCATGTTTGTGCCCCTCCAAGGGTATGGCGTCTCCGTACAAAGCTCTTTAAATCTGGGTAAAACACTCCTCCGAATAACTCATAATGAAAAACAGCAGAGACCTAATTCTTGGCAGAGTTTTTTATATATTTATCATCTATCATATCCCGTATTTGTGACTTTATTTATCAAATGGTTACGATTTTTAGGTTGGATCACATGATAGGTGAAAACCAGCAATACTCTTGATTGCCTTGGCAAATTAGTCCTGGCTAGTAAATCATCCAGAGAAGACTAGGTTTTTATGTAACTAGTGAAAAACAGCCGGGACAAATTAAAAAAAATTGCCAAAAAGTACCAAATTGTACCAATGGTAAAATTGAACCACAACATATTTACTGGTCTATTTTTCCCATCACTGTAGCAAGATTGTCATCATTGAAATGCTCATAGTTCAGATCAGCTTGCCTTGATCATATTAAGTCTTTTACTAGAGATTGACTGAGAGCCAGTTCCTCATTAATTTCACAGTATTTCTGTTAACACCTTTTTATTACTGAAATCTGTAGGTGATGGTTCAAGGAATGGCAACATCCAGCTTTAAAAACAAATTACACATTGTAGTGAATTATGAAGAAGGTAGGTTGTTTATGTAACACATTACAAGTGTGCTGTCCATCACTCTCAACCCACTGTTACATAAAGTCCAGTCTCAAAACTAATGCTCTCAAACTCAAAACGTAGGATTTTCTTTTCAAAAGTAAAACACTTAAAAAAAAAACACTTTACTTAAAAAATGGATATCCTACTGGTGCTATCAATTACAACATTAATGATGTTCTGAACAAGCAGCAATTTCAAATCTTGTAATTTAGATTCTAAATCATTTTAAATTAATACATTTTATTTCTACTTTAATCTTAGGGTTATTTTCCAAAGTGCTCATTACATCAAGTTTTATTTCCCTACAAAGATAGGATAAACTGATCCAAACTGTCAAAAGTTGCATATATGCTAGTTGTAGGGACTGCTAGGTATTCTATATTGGAAAAACAAAATGTAGATTGCATGAAAGAAGAACTGAACAGTCTAAAGCATGAGCAGCTGTCATGCCTCTACTATTGCTGACCACTTCATGTCAACTGGTCACAACTTAAAATGGGACCACTTTGATAAACTAACAAAAGTTCGGTCAGATACACATTGCAAGATAAAGGAGACTCTAGTAATAAGGGAATTGAAACCCACCCTAAATGATAATGTTAGCAGCGAAAAGCTTTAAGTTTATTAGTTTGCGTCGTTTACATGCAAATGTTTCTCAGCTTCTGTCATTGTTATAGTTGATTAGTTAGTTACTTTAAATTTAAATTTAGTTGTTACTTCTATTCCAAACAGTCACTTCTAAAGATGTATAACAAAATGTATCAAATGTCAAGTAAATGAACTTTAATTGTTTTCCAACATGCACAGTATGTGTTTTATTTCTTATCAAGCTACACTTGCCAAAGAAAAAGAGTATTTACCTCATTACTGATTTATTCAATCAAAGAGACTCTTCTAATGCATGATTTTGCATCAGTTAGCTCATTAAATTGGTATGTCCATTAATGTCTCTTCTTAATATGTACCGGTAACCCCCTAAAAAATACATATTCTTTTAAGATCTAAAAAAAAATATGACAGATCTCTTGACCCTAAAAATACCAAAAGTGTAAATTTGCAACCCCAAAATATATCTGACCCCCCCCCCATCATGAATATTGCGACTACCCCCTCCCCCCAGGACTAAATTTAGTCCAGGTATACTGTAGGAGCATAAGCTTAATGGGACAGTATCAGTTGTTGATCTTAATCATTCATAATAATTGCTTATCAAAACTTTATTTCAGGCAAAATCTCATTTCTAAAGAATCTAAATGACACTCCAGATACAAACAACACTTGTGATCAAAGCAAAGGTAGAGGAAGGATATTCTACTTATTACTTGTCTTTACAATGCATCTGTTAATTACTGTATATTTTATAACTCATTAACAGGTCAAAGTGTAAACAAAGGGAATTATAACTGTGAAAATGTTTGGTTATTTGATTGTAATTAGTATAGGTTTTACCTTGATATTTCCCAGTTTTATCCTAAGTTTTATTTTGGATTGAGAAGAAAATATGAAACATTCAGGAGTCCGAGCACCTTAACTTGAAGTTCATCAAAATACTCTGTGTGGTATTTTCAGCTCTATAATTGTGTTTGGTAATGTGGTAAATTATGATCTCCCATGTTCAATACACACTGAATAGTGTCTAAGGTTTTGAAGTCTGGCAGCTTCACATCTTCTTTCAATTATGGTAGGCTGAAAGTGAAAAGAGTGAAATTTTAGTTACTGATAAATACTGAGGTTATGAATAGTTATTATTGCTTCCCAAGTACAGTGTACTGGTAATATTTGTTGCATTGAAACTCCAATTGACTAATGACTAGTAACTTATAAAAATTAATACCTCAAAAGTGCTACAACTGATACATGTAATAGATAATAGATATTAAGTGTTTGATTCTGTTTATCTCAATATCTAGTCACTCAATTGATTAAATCAAAAGATAACATCAGGAGATTGCGAATGAAGATGGAGCCAAAGCAATCAAGGGACTTTGAGTTTGATGATGGCAAGGTAATACAGATCAATGCTTTAGACAATGGTTTCTTCGTTGTGGCCCCTGCTACCATATAATACCCTATGCAGCCATTTTTGGTTCTTAATATGCATTGCTCCTTCTTCAGTAGCTGGGAGGTGCATAATTTGTTGGAGACTACCCAGCATATGTTATTTCCATGTAGGATACTGATGGTGGTAAACCTCTAATACCAGCACTGAAAATCAAGTATATTACATGTAGGTTGATGTATTCAAAGATTGATCAGTTTCTGAACATCATGTTGTTGAGTTATCTAATAAGCAAGCTTTTTGCAACTGTAAAGTAAATGATTTTGAGTTTTTTTACTTTTTTTTTAGTCACGTGAAGTGTTTTGTCAACTTGTTCAACAAATGAAACATCAGGATTCTAAAAACAAGACAAAGAACCAAGTGTCAGTTTTTATTGGGACATGGAACATGGGTAAGATGAACAGCTGCAACATACCTAATTATTCTCTTTACATGCATCCTGCTACTTGTAACCTGTCTTTTCACCCTGTCATACTAAAGTAGATCTGTTCCTAAGTACTTTTACCAGTATCATGTAGTAATCCCTTGAGCATTTGGTATCAGATTCACTCTTCCTCACAAATTTAATTATAACCCAGGGATCGCGTTACCACAGAAATCGTGCATTTTTACACAAAAAAATCCTGAAAAATGCATTTTTAAAATTTTAATGCATCCCAGGATGCAACAGGCTACTAAAAGACTTATCACATTAGCCTTGACAGGTCAGTTAGATTCTGTTGTTTGAAAAACGAAGAAAACTTTAAGAACGGATTGAAAAGGTCAGAAAATCGTGGTTGCCATATTGGATTTAGCAGAGTTGGAGACTGGTGACAATTAAACATCCGAGATGCTTGCATAAGCATCCGCCATTTTGAATTGAGTTCTCGCTCGAAGAAACACGTGTTGTGTATTCAAGTGATAATGGCAATGGGTGGTAGACACGGCAAATTTTTTTCAAGACAGGCTTACGAAACAGATTGAATGTGCAAAACCTAGACAATCTAATGAAAGTCGCAATTGAAGGACCCCGACTGGCACAATTCGATTTTCAAAGGGCAAAAGAAATCTTCAAAGAGCAGCGTCATTGCAGAAAATAGATCTAAGCGAAGCCTTAGTGTCCCTTTGCCCATCTAATTCTTTCAGTTGCCCCTTGTTTCATTATGAACTGTCAATGTGTCTAAGTGGAAACAACAGCAATAAAGACAAGTTTATATTTAAAATTCAATGGTTTATTTGCTATTCATTTGAAAAGCAACAAGTTTTCTTTTTGGAGGGCTGTCAAGATAATTATTGGGACCCACAGAAAAAGCTAGGGACCCATATTTGGCCAGATATTGGGTCCCTGGACCCAGACTAAAAAATCCTAGCGCCATCTCTGTAACCCACTTGCTAAAAAATTTGTAGTACCGGTACCTGTAGTTGTTGTTGTTGTTGTGATTTTAGAGGAAACTTTTTGCAAAGAATTTGCTGGGGTTCTTGGTGAGTTTTTGGTTCCAAGATCTCAGCAAGGTCATAGAGAATCTTAGGGGAGACTCCATGGAGATTCTGAGCAAGTTTTCTAGCTGTCTAGATAGTGAATTCTCATTGCCATCTTAGTGAGAATTAGCAAAGATCTTCCCAGAATATCAAACCATCAGCAACCAAACCTTGCCGACAATCGTGCCAATAGATTTTTCTCAGATATCATAAAGTGGCAAAATTCAAACAAATGAAAACTCAAAACAGTGGCAGAGGTTAGGGAAATTCTGGCAGACAAAGCAAACATACTGACAAAACATTATGACTCTGTTGTTTACTATATACAGTATGTACAGAAAAGGTTGTCCCTATACTATGGTTCACAGTTGTGCACAAGAACTTAGTTCAAGCTTTAATATGGAATGATATAAATGCAATACAGAAGGTGTTTTTGTTTTAATTCAGGTAATGCTAATCCTCCTGCTGATATTAAGTCATGGCTGAAGTGCCGAGGGGATGGTAAAATAATGGATGCCGACCTGGCCCGTTTTTCTTATGATATCTATGCTTTTGGAACACAGGTTTGTGATTTGTGAATATTATTTTACAGGTTTTACTATTTGGCAGTGCACAATAAGCACAAGGTAGATTACAGAAGAGATGTGATTGTCTTGTCTCATGCTTATCTCTTATACATTGTGCTCCTCTTACCCCTTATTGGCCTGCCTTTGACCCCTGGCCTGTGTTTTGCTGGGTATTGCCCTTTGCTTCTCTTCACCCAGATTTATAAATGGGTGCTAGCAAAATGTTCAGTAAGTCAACTTGACAAAATGCTAGTGCTATGTGTGATGAACAGATATTGCATCTAGAGGGAGTGACTCCTCTGTGACACTGATAAGCCACCTGGCTTTTCAGATCCATTGGATATGAAAAAGTCTAGAAACACAAGTACCATTGCAAGGGAAGACATATCATACATGTAAAACTTGGTAGAAGGACAAGGAGACAGTTGTTGACTCCAGTCGTGGCTGCACTGGCATGTTTTGTTCAGTGACTTCAGTCATCAAAGAACATGACATTGTGATGGTTGCATTGACATTTTTCATCACTGAATTAAGTGCCACAACTGCAGTAGTTTAACCCTTTCACTCCCAAGACCCACTATAAGCACTATAAGACCCACTGCTTTTTAAAAAATTGCAACTTTCTCAGTCGCGCGAACTTTGCTTTATCTATCAGTTGTGAGCATTGCCTAGAAAGTTCTTCCAATTGAGATACCCAATA
>OMLO01004849.1_pt1 | contig 11269 bp, 5 predicted proteins | sample 1674811 | NCBI WGS metagenome assembly OMLO01 (sample SAMN06265003, study PRJEB25207) | coral metagenome | isolation source: Coral host | place: Mexico:La Bocana,Puerto Morelos, Mexico | collected 2008-11-13 | reverse complement strand
TCTTGTGAGACAATTGTAAGACTCGGAGATAAATCTTCTCAAAATTACTTGTGTCCTACAATATTCTTATAAGAGACGCCAGGGAACGATCCAGATTGCATTGTTAACCTATTGTTTGCTTCCACTAAAGGACAACATTCGTGTCATGCCACAAGTAATTTCGCTGCCAGTCAGCCGTGGGTTACAGAACTTGGCCCCGGCACCACCCCCGTCAGTACCTCCCCCTCCTGACACCCCAGTATCTGTTGTGCAGAGAGCGGAAAGGTCAGTAGAAAAGGAATGCTTTAGTTGTAAGTGTCGCTATTGCATAAACCAAACTTCCAGATACATAGGGAGTTTGTTTTGCAAATGCGAGATTAAAGATGCTATGTCGCGGTTTGTGCATTTTGAAAAGCTTAGCCTCAGTTCGTCGTTTGTAATCCGTGTCAATCTTCTCCATCCTTAACCATCCTTGTTCCTTTATGGTTTATTTTTATCTCTTTAGTGTTTTTGTAGCTTGGTAAACTACTATTTTCAGGCTTCCTTTATTCAAGGTAATTTTCTACTTACCAACTGGAAACGAGGTAAAAGGGCACTAAATTATGGCCTTTACAGCTGGCTTAATCTTATGTTCTGTAATTCAAACGGGTATATGTGCATGATTGCACAATGCTAGTGGGCTGGCTAAGATCTGAACTACTTTTTCTGTCCATTGATGTATTTGTTAGTGCTCCAAGAACCCCGCTTGATGAGTCGATACTTGGTTTTCAAGTGGACCAACTGACTGACGCCATTCAAGGAGAAGCCAAGATTAAGATTACAGTCTACGAACACGATCAAGGACAGGTACGTGACCCTACGACAATCAATTGACCAGTCCGTCAGTCAGTCAGACAGTCAGACAGTCAGACAGTCAGACAGTCAGACAGTCAGACAGTCAGACATTCAGACAGTCAGACAGTCAGACAGTCAGACAGTCAGACAGTCACAGTCAGTCAGTCAGACAGTCGGACAGACAGACAGACAGTCAATTAGACAGTCAGACAGTAAGTCAGTCAGACAGTAAGTCAGTCAGTCAGTCACTTAATCAGACACACTTGATGTGAAACAATAGGGAACAAAAGGACAAAAGAACGAGAAAAACAATAAAAACAATAGGTTTGTGAGGCGGTGTTCTGTTGTGACGTACATGTATCCTGTGTCTTAAGGAGCCCTCAGTTCATCCCTCCGCCCGTCACTCAGTCGTTTAGTTTGTCTATCAACATGCATCTTTGTCACTGAGTCCATAAAACAAAATCAAAAATTGCTTTCAGACAAAGGCTTAACTGTAAACTGTTTCTATTTACAGGTCTTAAAAGCAGACAACAACAGTCCAATTATGTGTGTCACAAAGTCGGCTCGTCAGGACTTTCTTGTGGGAATATATTCCTTTGGACTGCAAGAGGTAAATTAATGAACTTTTAAAGATAGATCCTTTTATAATACCACACATGATAGTGATTATAACAAAAAGAAAAATACCAGGTTGCACTGATCTTCTGGCTAATTATGTGACGAAAATGGAACGTTAGTCATTTGGAAGATAACAGCACCATTTCTGTGTTTTTGTGTAAATTGTGCATTTATCGACCAATGCAAGTTTGTGGTTTTACATTACATGTACAAGGCAAAAGTTTTTAAACTAGTGTTACTAACAATATTTTATTTGTTTGTAGTGTTGCACAAAATTTTGTTCACTTGACAGTTATTTGCTTCTTGTTTATAAGAAAAACATTGTTAACTTTGCTCCCATTAGACTAAGGTCTGATAGTTGCCATACTGTACAAGTAGATATTGCCACATCAATCTCAGTGAAGCTTCAATTTTATATTATTTCTGGTGCATTTTTGCAATTGCTTAGTTTGCTTCCTGCAAATACACAGCCTCGCCTCCTATCCTCTCTCCTGGCCGCTTAGGACGTTTTCGAGAGAAAGCAGAGTTTGCATATTCTTGCAGATTTACTATAATTGTAAATTGAAATTGTCTGCTTAGCCGTCGAACATGTATAAATCCTCACAAAGAAATTTATGAAAATAGTGCTTGAAATTGGTATTAACTTCATGCGACATTTCAAACTACAGCATGGTACGAATTCTCTTTCGTGTACATATTTGTTGCTGTAGGAATTGGGTGAATTTAACAGGATTCAAAAAAAGTGATCATTTGCTAAATTCTCATGAAATGTTTACTTGAAAGTGTATCGATATTGTAAGGAGATATTATATTTTAATCACTCGTGGGTTGTAAGGGATAATTGAAGGAGTATAGTGACGATTCAATCATCAACACAAATTGAAGAAAATGGTTTACTAACATAGAAAAAGATCCAAGAATTAATAATAAAGGTGCACGCATGGTTAAGAGTAGAAAAGATTAAGATGTACTAAGAAAAAAAATTCTTGAACTTTGTGACCGTGAGAAGGCCCCTTACATCGACGAGGTTGTATCACACTCGTGTATCACGTTTATGTTATATTCCTGATGTGTCCTTAGGTGCACTTAGGTGTCCTTAGGTGCGCATTTTCTTTTTTCGCGACATTTGACCTCACGTAACTGTCACGATATGTCTCAAGGTTCGGTTACGAAGCAGAAAGATCAGTACGCCATATTGTCTTTTATTTTCTTCATTCTTCTTCTAACCGAAATGTCGATTTAAAATCATTTTAACCTCCGATGAATCCCGGAAAACAGCGAACAACCTTTTAATTTTTTTGCCTAACTTTTAACCCCTTCCCTTAACGTAGTTTTATTTAAATTTTTGTCGCAAAGTTGGGAAGATCATTCTTCCCTTTCGTGCTATGTATGTAAAAAAAGTAGTCAAATAACCAGCACCATTAGCTAAGGACCCGCATTTTTTAAAAAAAGAAAACGTTACATGTACTACATTGTTACTCAACCTCGACTCAGGCTCTCTCTCCTTTGCAAAGGAGGGAGAGCCTGGGATAGAGGTTGGAATTTAAACACTTAATTTATAATTGTCTCCTTCTTGACAACTGTGACGGGGGGTGCGTCACCGTTTCGACTTATCCACTTGATTTTCACTTGCTTCGTACGACTTCTGTTGTCATTTTCGCTGTCGTTTTTTCCTTTTGGGACCTCTAAGTCTTCGAGTTCTTCCTCGACGACGATGTACTCGCCATGTTGCTGGGTGCCGTTGGCGAAGATGTACGTTCCCGGGCCGATCATTTTGTCGTCGTGAAAATTCCCGATGTAGTTTTGTTTTCCGAATGTAAGTTTGCCTCTTCCTGAAAAGGTGCAGGCAAAGAATTGGTGAATGAGTGTGTAAACAAATAGACAATAAAGTAAACAAGGAAAACAGGCAAACAAGTAAACAGTTATGTAAAAATCGAGTAACATGCTAGAACATATGCAAACAGACAAGTAAACAAGCAAAGAGGCAATCATCAAAAAGGTCATTGTGTTCTCGGCAGTGGACTGGAACTAGCGTGCAGTGGAGGCACATGCAGGGAATAGCATTGAAAAGAGATTAACGTTATTATACCCCGCATTAGCCTCAATGTCAAGCTAGTTCCAGTCCAATACCGAGAATACCAATATGGTCTATCATATTACAACAGAAAACTCTTGGAAAAGAATTATAACCTATATTTTGCTACCATTTTTGCTGGATCTACGTTTTATTATCTGAAAGATGCAACATGCAGAAATTAATTGCTAAGTTATGTTTTTAACAATTTCTTTTTGTTGATTATAAAAGAGGTCGCAAAATATTACGCGCTAAAAGGGTTAGACGTTGCGTGAGATTTTGCCATGTTCGCGAGTTTCAAATTTATCCAGAAGAGGGTTTTATTAAATCACTTTTTGCAAGATAAAAAAATTATCTTTTGTAGACAAAGCCGCGAATGCAGAATGGGAAATTTGGCCGACTTATTGCAAACAGTAGGATATGTTAATGTTGTACTTAAAGAAAAGTGATCATTATTGCGATAAAGCCTTTTTTTCTTTCCTATGGGCGTAATATCAAACGGTTTTTTTTAATTAACGTATGTCTATAGGCCGACTTCATCAGTGTTCTGTTTTAGCCACTTGCTTTTGATTTTGTCTGATCCTTAGAAATTCGTAAATTTACATTATGGAACTTAGTTTCGTGCCCTGTGACATTTCTCATAAATAACACAATTTCGAAATATTCATTCCTGCGAGGAGAATTGCGCGTCATCGAAAAGCTTAGATGAACGATACAAATTTCTGTTACATTTTTGTCTTCGGGCCGTGTAAAGTCGAATTGTGATGTATCAAAATTGAGTTGCCAAGATGGCACAGATTTGTATTTTCCCTTGCTCTGATCTATTCATAAAATTTATTCGGTAATTTGCGCTATCTATTTTTTCGCCCTCAAGACGTAATACCCTATTTGCATTTCTTGATTTGCTGTCACAGCACTTACCAAGCATGTTATAAAAATTTTCGCTTTATACTGCCAATTTATCGTATGGAAATTGTCTTGAGGTTGATTTTCCAGAGGGCTAGATTCGGTAACGATATTATTCAGTGTTGTATCTGTTTTCATTATGTTTTTTCGAAGTCTAGGTAATCATTTATTTATGCGTGGCACACTTGGGTTCTTAATATTTCATGGACTTATTAAGGTACCTAGCAACCAAGAAAAGTTCTTCACACAGCGGATATTGAATAATATGTACCATGATATTTTTGACTGCGCGCCGGCCAAGTCGTAAAAATCGCACTAATTTCAGGGTTTTGCTGTCATTTTGAGATTGTATGGTTCAATATGTGTAAAGTTTCGGATCTGTCAGAAATGTTTACCCAGAAATGAGTTTTGTCACGATCATACTACTGGTGAAATTGGGCAAATTGTGATCGAGCCAATTTGAGCTTTTGATGTCAAAATTATCGTACCCAACAAAAATAAACCTGTTTTGTTGTATGACACTTTCAGTATTTCGCCTCGCTTTTTTCGAATTCAATGCGTTTTGTCATAAATATCTTTATTGTAGTCCTTTAGGGTAGAGACCTGAAAATCACGTGTATTTTAGTATTTAATTTACCTGATCTTTTCCCCTCAAACCACTGCCCCTCGTATGACATCCCGCTCGCAGCGTATGTGTACGATCCTTGGCCGTGTCTTCTATCGTGTTCCCACTCTCCGCGGTACAGGTCTCCGTTTGTGTAGAAATACGAACCGAATCCGTGCCGCAGGTCCTCTTTCCAGCAACCTTCATACTTTGCGCCATCGGGATACAGAAACGTCCCTTGTCCGTTTTTTTTGTTGTTTTCATAATGCCCCATGTAACAAGCATTTCGCGACTTGCCCTTCAGTTTTCTAAACACGTATTTTCCATAACCATTGCGGTATCCGTTTTTATACTCTCCCTCGTACAGATCACCGTTTGGAAGCCTTGCTTTACCTTTGCCGTGTCGCTCGCCATTTTCGTTTCGTCCACCTTCGTATGTATACGGTAGTAACTCGTTCTCCGAGTCCATTTCTTCATCTGATTCGCGCACTGTTTCCATGCCAGCGCAAATTCAAATAGGCGATTTATTTATTCCAGTGAGAAAGAAAAATAAAAGCGTTTAAAACTTCGGTGCCGCTTCGGTGTGAAATCTTCTACGCTTATCACCCGCTGCGCGAGTATAATTCTACAGTGTTTTGATACACGGAACAAAACTGAAAATATACTTTGAAACCGAAATGTTTGTCGAAAAACTTCCCGCTTGGTTTAAACGCCAGATAAGTTTAATTTTTAACCGGGTGTTTTTGGGGCTGGTCGAATAGCGTCAAGGCTCGTAGAAATAAAAAGCCCATACACGGCCGGCGTTAATATTTTAAACGCGCTTTTGTATTTGTGTTAGAAATAGTTTCGCTCAAGAGCAAGGTGTTGTATTTTGAAAATTCTTGAATATTTCAATTGGTGCTTGGCTCAAAAATAACAGAAGAGTGGAGGCAACTTAATCGCGCTTCTAAATTATTAATTGGCTCTGAATGTCTCTGCGGTAGCATTTCAAAATTATCGTAAATATCGACCAAGAGGAATTACTTACCAACTTGCTGGGACATATATCGCTTTAGGCGTTTGTTTTGCCTTTCTTGGCTAGTACACCGCCTTATCTTTGAAACCCTTTTAACGTCTTATTGGAAGGAAGGAAGTTAACTGCTGTTTGCGATTAAAGTTTACATGCTAATAACGAAAATCAAAATGCTGTAGATATAGAAAAACGCCAGTTATATAGAGCATAGACAAGGCGAAATTGCCGGCGATTTTGTGAACTGCGATGAATTCGCTTCACATTTAGATTCAATTGTGTTTTTTGTCAATTCAGCTGAACACAGGAAAAAATTAAACATCTGCAGCACATAACATGAAACGGAACCATCTATTTTTGTTATAGTTTCTGGTTCTCACCTCTCTTTACCTTAAAAAAAAAAACACTTCTTCTTATTTCAGTTTTTCAAATTTTTCTTTTTTTCTCATCGTGAAACAGTTTTCCCCCAGGTCGAAACACTTTATCGCAATGATTGATCCACCCAATTCTCAAATAATTAAACGTGTTATTAATATTACATGGTTGTAAAATGCGGATCATATTTTTCGTTAGTGTCTTAGGTGACTAAAATTAGACTGAACTATGCTTCTACTTGAAAATTGCGCTGTTTTGTAAATATGCCATTATTTTGATGAATGCTTAGCTTTAAACTTCAATACAATCTTAAATAACGCGAAACACTAACGCATTGGGAATTATTTCAAACCTTTTTGCGGTTAATAACGAAAAAAACAAAACAAAAATAAATTTAGGATTTTTTTACGTTTCGAAATCGAAAACTAATAAAGGTTGGGTCTCGTTCATGATTGACATTTTATAATGAATTCTTTTTGAGAAAGTTCCCAAATTTCTGGTTTTATCCTGTTTTGACTTCATCTGGAATATCAAAACGAATTAATCATTAAAACCTAAATAAAAACAAAGTTGTTTGTCGTTTTTATTTTATCAACATATACCGCAGCTCATCTGTTTAGTAGACATTGTTCTGTTCCTGTCTGGTTGAAAAAAAAAATTATTCCATATCCATAATTTTACAAGATTATTTTCTTTCTTTTTCACCTCACAGACGATAAAATACCTGATATATTCTTTTAATGGGTCGCATGCCGCTTAAATATTAAAAAAAACTACTCGTGTTATATAACGGCATGCTATATCGCTGATACGGTTTGTAACAAAATGGTTGTGTTTCTTTGGTGGTCAATTCAAACACTTACTGTCTTATCAATGTGGAGTTGACAAATGGTAAAGTTGAATTTTTTATAAAATGTGACGTTTGGAGCGTTATCCATTCATTGGGATAGGAAGTTTTACTTAACTGAATCGAAGGCTGGGCTAATCAAAGCGAGGCAGTTCCGGCCATTTTACGTCGCGTAGTATCTGGTTTCCATGAAAATATATCATATCAGAACCGCATGGTTTTGAGTATTTTGATTGGCTAATGAAGCGACAAAATTTAGCTGGGATTAACCTGGTATCACTTTACAGGTTGAAAACTTAACTGTGTCACATTTCAGTTTTCATAGCTGTGTTGTCCTTCAAGAGAGCCAAGTGTTGCCTCAAGACTTCTTGTGAAACGTACCTCTTCTCTACACCAATAGTTTGTCCCTTCCCACTCTGGGAGGGTGAGTCTCCCATTTGAAAAGGTCCAGAATGCTCGTCGGAAAATTTGAATTTAACACCCCAAGGTGACCAAACAGGGCGTGACTAGAGCTTTATTTGACCCAAGATACCACTTGAAACGGAAATGACAGCGTTTTATTATTTGTTCAGCGAGGCAGTGAGCAATCCCAACTTCTCCATATGGGTTTCCCCTTCTTCGGGGTTTTGTCATGCCTGTTGCTGTTAAGAATTTTTATTTACATACTCAGATCGTGCTTGTGTTTTTTAAAATATTCGAAAATCTGTTTTACTCTGAATTGCAAACCAATTATTTCTTCAGCAAGTTGAAAGATCTCTCGCTTGATATATATGAAATTTTCCAATGTTTTTTTTTTTTTTCAGGCCCAGTTCAGAAACGTGCCTTGGGATTTAAATTCCGTCGTGGTGTTTCGGTTGTACCTGCAACCAGGTGATTTTTCAACTTCCGGAAATTCCACAGCGCCTGCAGCCAATCTTTTAGACGAAAGTAAACTCGCAGCTTGGACTGCATTACCACTGGCGCTGACTACAGGCTCTCAGGCTTCCAGACGAAGCAGACAATCGGGAGGTAATCACTTTTATAAATATTGAAAATTTCTGTCTGGATTAATGGAGAAGACGAAGAAGAAGAAGAAGAAATGTCAACGAGAGTTCATGATTGATTGGAAATTCAACCTTAAATTGTTGTGTATTCTCTGGGCTTCACTGTTACCGACGAGATTGTAGTGCGACGGTGAACCTGAGAAACTGGTTCTCAGTAATTGTTATCTTTTTCAAGGAAAGTAATTCTTGCAGTCGTCTTTAAAGTTTTGTACATCAAAAAACGGGAATCAAGCGCTGTTTTCACCTTTACCTACGGTTCAATCCTTCATTTGCTTAACGGAGCTACGCCACGGTTTGTGCGTCTTGAAAAGTTTTTCAAGTTCGTCGTTTGTAATCCGTGTCAAACTTTTCCATTCTTAACCATCCTTGTTCCTTTATGGTTTATTATTATCTCTCAAGTGTTTTTCTATCTTAGTAAACTGCTATTTTCAGGTTTCCTTCAATTTTAGGGTAATTCTGTACTCGGCCAAAATAAGTCAAAATACTATGACTGAGCTTCTATAAAAGCCGCATCTGACAAACACGAGATACTCTCGTTTGATTTGTGCGTACAATTTTACTAATTTTTCTAGATAGCCGTGATGGACAAGCACGCCTCAACTTGGGAACTCACAATCTTCGACTGTTCTTTCCGCCCGTTGCTCCAGTTCCAAACATTCCACTACGGGTAAGAAAACTTCTGTACCACTTCTGTACTCTTACGTGGATGTCACGCAGATGACTCGTCACGCAATCTTTCGTATCCCTGTCTGTCCACTTTATGTTCATGTTGTTCTTTATCCATTTAGGGCCCTTTTCCGGATCAGTGGTCCCTTTATGGACAGGCCTCGTTGAGGGTAACCATATTTGCGTCTGGTAGTCTTCCACCAGAGAGGCCCAGTTCTCCTGAGGAATTTCTGCAGGAAAATGATCTTCCTGAGGTAAGGACCTGCTAAAAAATCAAGCCCAACCTTGCAACTTCGTTTTTCGTTACCTTTCTTAATGTTCTCCATTCTTCACCTTGCTCAGTTCTTCCGCTCTGGTTTTTAACACATCTTTGATGTTATTCTGCCTTAGTAAACTTATTATTTCTCGGTTATAATCCTTTTGACAGTGATTTCATACATCATACAGGTACTAAAAAGGTGAAAAGAAGAATAAAACTGGACAAGACTAAATCCAGTTTATTGAGTGAATCTTGTGTTCTGACTTGTGTCATCTTCATGCTAAAATGTGATTGTTTTGTTTTCTAGAATGTATGGATTAAGAATGGCCGTTCTGCTCTTCTGATCGACGAATTTGAAGAAGGAAACGGCTTTGATTTGTATATTGATGGGGCGCGATTTCTTCCAGATAGCGTCACTGTTTCTAAGGTGTGTAGACATGGCGTAGTCATCCAAGCTAAAATACCGTAAAGTAAAGTCTGCATAAGAGCCAGGTGGCCCATCAACCCGGCGCTTATCCCCAGTTTCTGTAGCATGAAGCGACTAGGAGTATTTCTACTCCCCCCCTGGATGGGATGCTAGTCCATCACAGAGTTACCCCCAGCATTAAATTTGCTGGTACCCCTTCCACCTGGGTGGAGAGAGACACTGTGAGAGTGAAGTATCTTTCTAAAGAACACAATGAAATATCGCTGACCTACGTTCGAATTCAGACCGATTGATCCGGAGTCGAGGGCACTTACCATGAGGCCACCGCGCCTCCAAAAAATACTGTAAACGTCGCCAAATTCAATGTTCAAGGTTTTACCTCGAGAGATCATTTTTGCCAGAAAACAATTTTTTTTGGATGCATCTGAGAATCGTAAAAAAATTTCAACGTAACGACTTGAAACTCTTCACAACCCTGAAAAGTCATCATGAACATCAAGAGGCTATGTATCTTATGTGGCCACAGAAGATGGGTAGGGGTAGGTAGGTAGGTAGGTAGGTAGGTAGGAAGGTAGGTAGGTAGGTAGGTAGGTAGGTAGGTAGGAAGGTAGGTAGGTAGGTAGGTGGGTAGGTAGGTAGGTAGGTAGGTTGGAAGGTAGGTAGGTAGGTAGGAAGGTAGGTAGGTGGGTAGGTAGGTAGGTAGGAAGGTAGGTATGTAGATGGCCGGTAGGTGAGTGCCTATAAGAAAACAACCTTGGAGCTTATTTGCACATGGGGTTATTTTTAGGGCGTTTGTTCTCTTTAAGAAGAGAACTTCTAGAAAATCTGTTTACACGTATTTGACTTGTTTTGTGTTGCATATTTCCAGGTGGCTGGACGAGTGTTGGACAAGAACTACACCAGGTAAATCAGTGTATGATGTAACAAGCCAACGTTGATTTCTTGTTGTCGCAAAGAAGCTGTGTCAGAGAATTGGCTTGAAATCCTGACAGAAAGCTAGGAAACACTTTAACATTAGGGATAAAACAAAAATGAATAGGTATTTTTAAGATTAGGGAAAATTACTATCACAGATCTCTTGTCATGTACTAAATTTTTCAACATGCGCCTACCGTTTAAATTGCGGTGAAGATAAGTTTTATAATTTTAGTAAATCTTCATTAACTTATGATCCTGTTGAAAAGACGCGATTTGAATTCTTTTTGCTCTTGGGTATTAAGTGACTTTTTTACAGTAATAAAACGACAAGTTTAACAATAATATATGTTTCATGTTCTATTTTACTCCCAACGATTGCCCGGCTCATTAGATTTTTTGTGATAACTGAATTCATTATCCTTAGAAATTTTATCTCTTAATGTTGTCAATGGTGTTGTTTAGAATTGGCGAAGATATCGACGTACAGGCTGAACTCGACTCCGACATTTACAACCCAGAGTACAACGCGAGACAAGAATTCCGAGAACCAGTCTTCTCGCCGTCTTGCATCATTATGTTGAAAGTATACACCGTGGATAGGATAGGCAGAAATCTCTGTTGTGTGGGTTACGGATTTCTACCCGTCTTCATTGAAGTTGGAACGACAAATCCGCCTTCTGTTACCAGTTCTGAAGTCAAGGTTTGTTTTA
>OMLO01004848.1_pt1 | contig 11270 bp, 4 predicted proteins | sample 1674811 | NCBI WGS metagenome assembly OMLO01 (sample SAMN06265003, study PRJEB25207) | coral metagenome | isolation source: Coral host | place: Mexico:La Bocana,Puerto Morelos, Mexico | collected 2008-11-13 | reverse complement strand
ATTCACGGGAGGCTTAATAGATACTGAGAAGCATAAACGCACATAAGGCGTACTTCCAAACTGGCAACTTACAATGTAGTACTTCGGAAGATACTGTATAAACTCTACTATTTAAAATAATGCCTCTCTAAAAATACAAACATTCTTTAGCAAATCTATTTTATAGTCTAAATGAAGACTTTTTTGAATAATAGACTGAAATCAGTCTCTCTTACAGTCTAAAGGTCCGCGCGAAAGAACGCAACGCAAAAAGTCTGAACAGACTAGGTCCTGGCCGCGAGTCGACCTGTTGTTTGGTTTGCCTTCTTTCTCGTGGAATTTCCAACGCAAGAGAGACTGCTCGCAGTCCAGCTTTGTAATTGCATTTATTTCAATAAGTAACCAATTTAATTGGTTACATTCCTCTCATTAATTGAAGACGCAATCAACTTGATAAAACTAAGGAAACCTTTCGGGAACATTTGGAAATTCAATGCGAAGGTGACATCATCGCAAGCGAATTTTTACGGAACAAATGCTTTGTTCGCCTCAAGTTATCTTTTCCTAATTTTACACTACAAAACAGTATTTTTTGTGGGTATTTTAATAATTTAGGACAATAATTCAGTGTTACCTAACTGCAACGGTTTTAACGTCATGTGATCAATTTTTCGGTCATACATCACAGCTATAAGACTAGGGTGGATCTAAGCGGCTTGAATTTAAAACTCAAGCACATAAAAATCTAAAATTAAATTTCGCAGTCTATTTCCCGAAAATCTAATTTTTGGAAACTTACAATAGCTCTTCCCACAATGATAAATTTCGATCATAAATTTCTATTATTATTTAAAGCGCGATAAAGCTAACTCTCAGATGCACGTGAATTTTGATTAAAAAAGGTGTAAATGTGTAACGAAGTCGAGGGTTCTTATTTTTTTCATTCTTGACTCATGGAACATGAGCAGTGTAAAGCACCTTATTAGAAAAAAACTAAAACTTTGATGCAATTTAATCCTCCACGTGTGCCAATCGGCTTTCGAGCATGAGGAACGAACTATCATTTTCGCTAATATTGCTTTTCCTTTGAAAGCGATTCTTGATTTTTCTTTTTTTTAATTTTTTTCTTTCTCATACTGTTCTTAAAGAACAGCATTCGTGTGTTTTGTCTTTAATCTTTATTTTATACAATTCCTATTTAACGGATCCGACACTCATTTTTTTAATCAACCGATGCGATATGCGTAAATCTCTATGCATTTTCCGAGTTGGCTACAATGCTCGGCAAAGTGATACGAAAAACGCGTAATGCCCTAATGTAGTCTTGGATCTAGCAAGTCATTAAATAACCATGCTTTCTTCTAGAAACATAGTATGAGGAGTGCAAAATATTTTTCATCCATCGCATGTTTTGGTATCTAGATCTCGCGCGGAAAACACTATTCCAAAGCAGCAAGCATTGTTTGAACACACAAAATGTTTGATATAAATGGACTCAATAGAATTCGATATTGGGTACTATCTAAAATTAACTGCCAAGAACGGCACAAAAAGCGTAAATACTGGAAAACAAGGTCAGCATGTAATCATTGGGGACTGATCAAAGATGTGCTCAGCAATTATGCTCGATTTCAGTCACATTTTATCCTCCGCCCTTTGCTAAAGGTGAAACGGAATTAGAAAATGACCTACAATCAAAGAGGATAGGGGTGCAATCTAATATTAAACAGTAGTGTTAAATAAAACGTTACTTACGGTTCACTAAGTCGCTCCATTTAACATGAAGTGTTGAGTTTGTAGACTCACTAAACTAATAGGGAAACGGCATTTCTCAAATCAGTGCTTACTAGCTCCAAATCACGGGCCGTAAGTGTCAGTAATTAGGAACAAAACTATCGAAACAAACAGATCTTAAGTACCATCTTGTTCTTGTTCGTGATTCTGCATGTGAGATGATAAATTTGAGAAGTAGCTGAAACTCTTACTGCAATGCCGGCATTGATAAGGCTTGAGACTCGCGTTGGAGTGGAGTCGCAGATGACGATCCAGAGTACTTAGCTGGGCAAAGCTCTTGTCGCAGAAATGACACTTGTATGGTCGTTGACCCGTGTGCGAGCGCAAGTGGTTGGTCAGCGTTGACTGTTGGGCGAACGCTTTCCCACAGAACTTGCATGGATACGGCCTTTCCTTGGTGTGGGAGAGTTCATGTTTTCTCAGCGTGGACGGCTGGGAGAACGATTTACCGCAAAACTGGCATACGTACGGCTTTTGGCCCGTGTGAGTTCTGAGATGGTTTGTTAATGTTGTGCTCTGAGCAAACACCTTTCCACAGTACATGCACGCGAATGGTTTATCACCCGTGTGTGTTCGTAGATGGGCCTTTAAGACACCGGACTGGGCAAATCTACGGCTGCAAAACTTACACTGAAAAGGTTTGTCGCCTGTGTGTGTCCGGAGGTGATTTTGAAGAGTGGAGAAGTGCGCGAACTTTTTGCTGCAGTATCGACAAACGAATTTTCTCTCCTTTGCGATAGGAGTCACGTGGTTTGCCCACACTTCTGTGTGCAGGTTCTCTTGCTCTTTGCTTGGCCCATCTATCCCATCTGTAGTAGCAGAGGCTTGAAAGGCCTGGAATGATCTGTCGCTGTCGTCTTTGTCGTGAAGGTCAGCCTCGTCGTCGACAGTAGTGCTGGAGACACATCCTTGGTCACTAAGTAATGATGACTGCTCATCCGATTTATGTTGTGGCGATTTACTCTTTGATGGAACAGCATGGTAGAGAAGGCTGTTTCTCCGGTTTTCACCATCAACTTCTCGACCACGAGCACTCCACGAAGACTCGGAATTTCTTTCAAAGTGCGAGTCGTCAGTAGACAGACTTCGTTCTGATGGGCCGGTGTAGCTCGCTAAAATTGGGGGCGAGTAGCTCCTCTGAGTACCGTCATAACCAGACCCGACTGCAAAGGGGTTCTCTGGAGTTCTCCTCCATGTAGGAGCATGGCGCTGCCGTTCCGCTGCATTCCCATATCGGCTTGAGTTAGAGGGATGTTCCATGACATCTCTATCTGAATATGAAAAGTATTTGTTTGGGTGCCTAGCTTGGCAATATAAATTCATTTGATATTCATGTGGACCGTGATTTGCTCGGCGGTGGCTGTCGACAGGTGCATAAGATGGAACTGGGCCTCGTGGGTACACAAAAAATTGTTCACTTCTGGGACGCCATGGTGAGTACGTGTCAGAACGAAGTTCACTTCGGCAAATTTTTGGTCTTGATGAGTTGCTCTCCAACACGTGATCCTTGCGCCTTGTTACCGACTCATGTTGATCTGTGGGCTCAGGGGTAGATTCAAATTTGTATATGTCACTCTCATTACCACAAACTGCAATGTCTTTTCTTCCAATGCGATGTATCTCTTTAGACATTGATGCGTCGGGTTGGAAGGGAGAACTTGCGTGATGATGGAACTTGTTGTGGAAGGAGACCTCTTGTCGACCTTCAGTATGTTGAATTGGCTGTTGATATTGTTTTCTTGCCAAAGCGGAGTCGTTTGTATTTACTCTCTGAGGACGTGGTTGTCGGCTTTTCCGCTTTCTACTTCCAACAGCAACTTCCCGTTGACGAGCACAATCTTCCTCCCCAGCTTGTGCGTGGAATATCTCGGAACTTTCCACAGGACTCCGGCAGCGCGGATCATCTTGATGCAATTGTGTCATACGGCCATATGGAGATGTGGACTTCCGATTACAGTGCGAACTCTCCACTGAGTAAGGAATATCTTGATAGAACTTTCCAACTAGAATTCGTCGCTCCTCGTAGTAGTCGTGAATTTTTAAGGCAGTCTTGCTCTCACTTGGAACTCGTCTAGTGTGCCAGTTGGTAAACGTCCCCCCTGATTCATGTCCAACGTGCAAGTCCCGTGGACGACGAGTCTTTTGGTGGGAACCACTCTGTGGGGAATGTAGGTTCGGCTCGGTCCACGGGTCGTTGTAAAGATAATGATGTCGTCTTGATGCATGGTGACCTGGTAGGCAATTTAGACAAGGAACTCCTACCGGAATGGCGCTACTTTTGTAAAACCGTACTGGTAACGTGGCACTGTGAGTTTGGTCTTCTTCGTCATCAATACCAGGCTCGGAAGTTGATGATTCGTCTGTCGTGTGGTTTGGTTGTGTTGTGAAATTGTGACTATGCAGGTTTGCGATGTTCCTTGGACTTGAAGCCGGCGAATCGTACACAAACTCTTCATTGTTTTGCAGGCGGTTGGTAGATTTCAAGCTTCTTGGAGAATGCTGCTGATATGAGCTGCGAGAATGACTCACGGAAACCGTTGGGACTCCAATGTTACGAATGTGGACGCTTGCGTCGTGTTTCTGTCCATTCGTAAACTGGGAATCGCTCATCGATGAAGCTTTCGAAGTGGGAGTTGCAGTTGAAAGACTGTAGCACTGTACAATGATCGGTGTGCACTCGTCACTCTGGGTCTCTATCAAGGACGAGCTTTCATGCGGAGAATCTATGAAAACAAATCACACATCACAGTTCTAAAACGATGCATAATGAAAGGAGTGCTACAATCGGCGCCAACAATTGAACAGCAAAGTCACAACAAAGCGTTCTTAGTGGAATAGTTTTTGTGTAAATAGCATTTCAGAAGCTAAAAAAAATTACGGCAGTTCAATTGTAACGCTTTCTAAGCGACAATATATTTGGACCGAATAATCTGTGCTACAACAGTTAGTCTTTACAAAGACAAAGGGCAAGTTCAGTATTTACTTAGTATTAACTGTTATAAACAGCAAATGAAAATACCTCCAGTCATCAGATTGAAGTTCATAAAAAGTGAAAATCGGCCGAGACTCATGCATCATTGTCGCCTCTGAATGCAATTGAAACCGTGCTAAGAATTCACCTTCCCGAACGCTGGAGTTGATTGACATACAATGGAGGAAAATTTAGGGTATTGCATTGTTTTATGAAAGAAGCGAATTTTAAAAAAGCCTTTCAATGCAAACATTGAAGGTTTCAAAGACAAATATTAACTATTCAGTTACCTCATTTAGAAGCCAGTGACTCACAACTACTTACAAAAAAGAATCGCTTTCCTTGTAACAAAACAGAGGTTGCGATTTCTGCGGCTTGTTAATGTAGTCTGCTTGGTGCTCAAGCTTAAAACTTTTTTAAAAAAATCTTTACATAACTTAAAATGTCAGTTAAGGCTCACTGCAAAGATAGTGCTGCCCACAATGCAAGCTAAACTAACAACCCTTTTGAACTCTTATCACGGATCAACTAATATTTCTTTTACGCACAAAGAAACATAAACACCTCTCTCAATATTGTTAGGTACATAAAATCAATTCTTTGAAAGAAAAATTCCCTCAGGACCTAACTTTTGTCTACCACCATCACGAAATCTATTTAAAAGAATAGACCTTTAAGTTTATGAAAAACAAGGTATGCACTTACGGGGAACAGTTTGGTTGTCTCTTTCTGCAGTTTTTTCCAATATAACGTTCCTTTCCTTGAAAAGAAAACAATAAATAATTTTAAATAGCGCAGTCCCGTAAGTGGATAAAAATGATTATTGTCGAAATTCGGTCATGTTATGGTTGGTAGATATAAAGCTTCAAGCAAGCTAAGACGAAAAAAACTCAAAATATTAACTAAAATCAGAGTTGAATTCACCATTTGACTAACCTCATGGCAGCGTCTCTGTCCATTTGGAGTGGTTACAACTGGCGGGCTCCACTCGCCCGAGAGACAAATGGCCTCCTGACGCAGATTACTTTCTTGTGAGCACATGGAATACGAAGACGAAGAGTTCAATGTATGATCCTCCAGTTTCTCTTGTGTACCCGAAGGAGACTCCTGATGAGTTCTTTCGTCAATTTGGTAGGTTGAGTCTTTTCCACTTTCAGCTGGTCCACGCAAATGATCTGGTAATCTCTTCCTGTTCTGTAAAATACTGCGATCGCTAGCACCTGTAACGCCCACTTCTGATTGACTCTTCTCTAATGTTTGGTTAGAAGGTAAGAGCTGACACATCGAAGAATTGCAACCCTTGTATCGCCAGGTGGGCGGGGACATCTGTTGAGGGCTATCCTCGTCTTTCCTTTGTAGTTCCCCGTTTATTTGCACTGCAATATACGGGGCTCGCTTTGTATCACAAGTGTTTTTCCGAAAACAAGCATTTCCATTGAAATATTGTTGGCGATCTTCTGGAAAATATTGGCAGCGACCTGTGCGCGATTGTAATTCTTCGGAATAAGATGGTCGCGCTCTAGCTTCACAGCTTTGACATCGGACCGTTATGGTCGTCCTGTTGCTGTCCTTTCTTGAAAGGTTTTCATTACATTGCCGAGTCTTTTGAGTCCATTCCTCATTCACTTTCCTGTCTATGTCCACAGCATTTCGAGAAGCCTGTTGGCTGCCCGCGTGTCGCAAACAGTGTGAAACACACAAATCGGGTTTTAATAATGTCTTTTCTGTTTGTTGACACGCTAGAGAACAGCTGTTGTTTTGAGCATGCAGCACTGAAGACCCAGGCGGTTGAAGCAATTTTAGAAGAACTGCTCTGCACTTAAATCTCTCATTTTCCTTCTCCGCGTTGTGATCAGACACAGGTTCGTAAGGTTGGTTAGGTGAACTCGACGAGCAGCCGCCATGCAGCTCATTCCGTTTGCTGGGAATGTTTGGCATGCTTCCGTGATTCCCGTGAGTCGACAAGTGAGAATTTGAAACACCATTCTGGCAAATTGTATCGTTCATAGCTCTGTCCTTAGTCTATTGTCCATGTTTTCATTGTTTCCTCCACAGCCTGAAATAAAATTCAAAAAGGTTAGTTTGAATAAATTAACCATCAGGCAAGTTTGGTATTACTGGTGGGAAGAGTTTGGTGATGTAGCGGCACGTTAGCGTGTCGAAGTCCAGTTTGAGAGTTCTACTTGCATAGAGGGCCATTAGATAATTTAAGTAGTGGTCTAGGATGGGAAGACCCAGTCTTCCTTTTTGCGTATGAAATGGTTATAATAGCGACGCAGTGACAATCTGCCAAAATGACATTCCATCCAGGGAGTGAGCATACTCTTAGTTAGTTCATAACTCTAATGATGTGGGCGTTTTGAACCGAGCTCTGACTTTATCAATCACTGTGGTAGGCCTTTCCACAAACATCACGCAAAATCACCGAAATATCTCTCGGAAAATTCTCAAACTGAAACTTTCTAAATATCACGGAAAAAGTGTTAAAAATGATAAACCCTCTAAATATATATTTTTTTAATTTTAAGATAAACCAATTTTGAATCACACTTTCAAACTTTTCTTCCAATAGTACGAGTTGGGGAGGAAGAGTTTGGCGCTTTGATGTTTCCAGCATCCGCCATTTGGAAAAATTGCTGATTTGACGCTCTTTGTATTACAGAATACATTTTCCAAGGGGGAGTCGATGAACTGGATTTTTTCTGGCACAAAACTAAGGATTGTTTCAAGCAAATATCAAGAATCATAGGGCTAAACAGGAAAAAGCTATAAATATTAGTAAATGTCCCGAAATTTTCAAAATATTTGAAATTTTCTGATATTTATTTTCTCTCGGAAACTTCTAAATTCCCCCTAAAAGAAATCAGATATTTCTGGAAAAACCTAAGTGACACTCAATAGTTATTTACTGAAACTAAAAACGCAAAAAAATCCCAATAATATTCACATTTGCTCTGTGTTTGCTCCCCTGGCCTCTGTAGATCGACTGGATGAGACTGTACGTTCTGCTGTAGCTTACAAGCGCAAAATTTACTCTTAACTTCGTTCTGATTTTAGCCGGAATTTCTTCATAGTATGCTTGATAATGTTTTATTTTATTTCGGATACTAAAGATCGATTGGCCAATGCGCGTAACAAACGACGAGACTAGAACAAGAGCGGGGATTGAGTCAATATGCAAGCAGGTGGCAAGAAAGAGATGGACGTGACTAGGTAACTTCCTTAGAATAGATAATCATTAACATCCTCGAATCGCTTTCACATGGGTACCAGAAGGTAGAAGGAATCGCGATTAAAAGCGAAAGACAGAGAAGAGAACAGTGGAAAGGAAGTTTATGAAGAAAGGATTACTGAAAATCTCGGATAGAGGCGGCATCATCTACAGAGGATAGGACAGCCTGGAAGCAGAGAGCGACAGCCCAATTCTCTAGTAGGAGACCGGAACAACGATGAATGTTCTTTTTAGCTTTATGCTAGTGTACAATTTGATCTGAATACCTGCGGAAGTATGATCGAATTTTCATTTCCGCTCCGATTATGTATGCAATGTCTTGAACACAGGTGGAAAGAATGGACAAATAAACTTGAGGATGTTGTCTTCATGTGCTACCAAGTTCTCAAAAAGAGCCTTATAATAAAATGTGCCAATCAGTGAGGAGAATTAAAATATTGAGCTTAGATTCACAAGTTTGAGTATTGCTACTGTAAAAGTAGCAATAAAAAATTTTCACATAGTTAATTAATTTAATTTCTACGTCCAGTATTTCTAACATTGAATTTCTCCAAACAATATATATATCTTGTGAAGCAATAAAAATGCAAGTTGGAATTTATTCGACATAATTATCTATCTATTATGTATTAACTTATTAACAGAAAACTGGTTTCTTGGTGCAGAAAGCATAAATTATGAGGCAGCTATAATAGAATCGTGGGTTATTTCAAGGTATATTAAAAAGTTTACTTAAGGCTAGGTTTCTGATCTATGCTTTTCTATTTCGATGCTGATCAAATTATACTTTCTCCTTACATTATGTTACTATGCAGCTGATACATTAGAAGAAAAACTTGAGCTCATTCATATTCTATTGGGCACCAAGGTTTCCCAGCTGTATTTGTCGTTGCCTTTATCTATTTTCTTACGGGTGGCAATCAAGATAATAACATTTATGTGAGGTACAGTTTTTGGAAACGCTTTTCCTGGAAATAGTGATTCTAGATTCCATAACTTATCAGTTTTTTTGTTATCTTAATTTCTAGCTAAATCTAATTCATTTTGTCGACTTTTCTGGACAGTTTGAGGGATCGTGCTCTTGCCATGCAAAAAGATGTTTGAACTTCAGAGCATGTACAAATAATGATATGGAACTAAACGGGAAAGGGAAAGGCCAACGCATGAACTTAGAATTATACTATCACTTTGCTTGTAACACTTATGTTACAAGAAATTTATGACAACAACTTTTACTTTAAAACTTAGTGTAATCCTTAAGTTTTAATCAATAAAAAGCAAGGTTTAACGCCTATTTTACTCACGTTCTTTTATTTTAGTCAACCACTTAGGAATAGTTGGTTAAAATGGTTCAGTCAACTCATAATTTAGCTTTGAGTTGAAATATGCTAAAAAGCTTTACGCGCAATCGCAATATTACTTCATGCGCAGTTTGCGCACTGCGCATGATTGTACGTTAGTCTAATTTACAGTTGATTGATAGATCATATGGTTGTCCTTTTAGAGTTGCTGTAATCAGTTGAGCTGTTGTGAACAAGAGAACAGAGACTTATAACCAAACGAGATTGTGTTGGAGTTGCCAGCTAATTTCCCCAAAGGCTGCTTTAACATTGTTCAAATAGACTAGTGATAAGTAAAGAAAATCATCAACAAGAGGAGATAGTTGTGATGTATCGCCATATTAGACGCGCTTCCCGTTTGACTTAAAAAAATGTATCTACTTCAAGTTTTGATTGGTTCACTAGATTGTCTGTGTGTGATTCGCTGGAGGTATTACTACGATACTCAATTGAAGAATATCATTTACTGAACTGATTATAGAATTTGTTTGCCGTTCAAGAGATCTTAAGATTTGCTCAAATCCAAACGAAATTAAGGAGCAAAAGGTGTTCCTAAATTTATAAGAAGGACATGACACTAGCGGCAGTATCAACTTTTCAAAAGACTTAAACTCGTCTTATTTTCACATATAAAAATGATGAAAGGTCGTCCGTCAATAGAACAATTTCGATATATTGAAATTCAGCCCAACACACTAGACCTCAGCACAAGGCTCTGGGGAACTAAACCACACAAATTCTGTTGTTATTCCCCAGAGCCTCGTACTGTGGTCTTTTGTTGAGGCTGAATTTTAATATATCCAAAATTATTTCCCTAAAGAGATTTGGATTCAAAGACTAAAACACAACCAAATATAGAAGTTAGAATATTGATAATGAACTGAAGTACTATGCGATCTCATATTAAACGTCGGCACAAACAAAGGGGATAGGTTTCTTTGACAGGCCCCTGCCACAAGACCTTGAATAGTTTCCATGGTTTGGCTGACTTTGTTGGCTGCTGTGAAAAACCTTTTACGTTACCGAGGAACAGTAAGATATAGAAAACATGAACCCTGTTTGTAAATACGCTACCCAGTATCTATTGTGATGTACTGACAGTGAGTGGCCTGTTACAAGATGGCGGCCACTTTTGCGTTTTCGAAGTGTCTGTGAAGAGGATTTAGATAACGTTTTGAACGACTAACAGACTTCTACGGTCTTCTACCCAGACAATTAAATTATTCGCTCTCAATTTTTGTTGCGTGAAAGAAATCTCGAGTTCATAATCTAATTGTTAAACAGATGCATGCCAGAGTGACTAGAGTGGAGGTTCGACAGAACGAGAAATGCCGGCTTTTTAGAGCGCGCATTTTCTTTGGTTTGCTTACTAATGGCGTAGATATTACAATTATCTAAAAAGCAGATAGCGATTTCTAGAACATTGACGTATTTGTGTGCGGTAGCCAGTGGCAAATGGGCAGAATCGAGCAGTTAAAACATGATAAACACATCCAGAGAATAATTTACACACAGCACAGACAGGCTTTGAAAGGCCTTTTTTGCCTTTTGAAACAATGGTCTCGTGCTACAACAATAGCGAATAAAAATTGTCATTTTCTAAAAGTATAAAGCGCGCTCTTAGGTTTTAGATGAAAAAGATCTTTGTAGACCAGTTTATGGTTTTTTGCCTTTTCCATGGTAGCGGTGAATAAAACATGGCTTACAATATAATAATGATCATAAATTTGATTTATGATTACAATTCGGGCTATCCATACATAAGCTGGTGACAGAGCTTACCGATCAAATTTGACCAGGTTGCAAACTTGCCAAAAACAAATTGCAATCAGTTTTTTTCGGCGGCACTTGAACTTGCAAAAATTTTCCCCGAAATAAACACACGCACAAACAAACTAAAGATGACATGGCAGAGTTTTGTTTGTCCAGAAACCTGAAAAAATGAACTTACATA
>OMLO01004847.1_pt1 | contig 11272 bp, 15 predicted proteins | sample 1674811 | NCBI WGS metagenome assembly OMLO01 (sample SAMN06265003, study PRJEB25207) | coral metagenome | isolation source: Coral host | place: Mexico:La Bocana,Puerto Morelos, Mexico | collected 2008-11-13 | reverse complement strand
ACAGCAGAAATGGAGACTTTTTCTATCCCACCTTCAAGCGTGTGCATACCTGAGACATTGGCTCTGACGTTTTGATTGAAACGAGAAATTCCCTGAGCAGTTGGCAAAATATCTCTAGGCCAACACCTTGCAATACATCGCCCTGGGTGAGTCTGCTGGATCTGCAGTCTGAGATCTGAGTTTTTGGTGGAAAAATCATCGAAGAACTGGATGATTGGAACGGTTTTTTCCATATCTTTGGTCTCAATTTTGAGGCATACACACTTAAACAAAGTTTATCCCTTCCAGATCTTAGCTTGATGTGTTTTGAAAGGTGTTGGACATGCTCATCATTTTTCATGCCCTTGGTCAGTGGCAAGGAAACCAAGAGGGGTTGTGTAAAAGCATGGGGAACGTCCAGATGATCAGGGTCGGGTGAATAATCGGCTGAAACCACGAGACTTCAGGCGAGTGTCCAGCTTTTGTTCTATGTATCGAAAGGCTCGGCAATCGAATCACCATGACGTCACATGACCTGCGCAGCTCTTGATCCGAGATGACAGGCTGGTCTGGGCCGTTGGCTCATGCGACGCGTGTCCCTGGGAATGCAAATAAAATAGACGACACCAAAGAGGGGCCCTTTTCTTGACTTTGAGGACTTTGAAACTTATCTGGAAAAAATCTACCCAAATATCATGCAGGATTCCTGAGCCATCAAAGTGTATTTTTCAGAAATTTGGGCGCAGCCGCAATGCCAGGTTTTCCCTGGTGGTTTCCTTGTGTGGAGCTGCCTGGTTTGGGAGGAACCAATCGACCTGGATTTGGTTTCCAAAAATCTGAGCTGCCAGGTGGGGCTGCAGTGGTCTTTGAGTATTTGCACATTCAGGAACTGGGGCCTGGTTGGGTTGATCGATCTAGCAGGCTTTTCAATGAAACTTGCCGCGCTTTCCCGCAACTAAAAACCACCGGACAGTTGGAGTTGATTTGCTGCAGTTGTGAAATTTGAGGAAATTTCTTTTTGCATTTCACGTCTCCGGAGACGGAAGAATCCTGATTAGGAGCTAGACATGAATGCCAAGAAGGAGGACACTTTTGCAAAACTCGAATCGAAAGCAAGCTTTCAGTCAAAGTCATTTCGAAATTGTCAGCAGTACCCCCAGTTGTTAAAGTCGTGGCGTTTTCATATTTTTGTGGCCGTGCCTATGGGGGGAGCTTTCTGGGGAGTGCGTTTAGGTGCAGATCTATGAGTCTAAAGATATGGTAGGTTGTTTGTTGGATCTCTTGTTGTTGCGGTGTTTAATTGTTGCTAGTGTATAGGTGTGAGTTCTGAAGATCAAGAAACAAGAAAAAAGCAACATGAACCAAAAGAACAGGCACAAAACATTACCCCAGTAACTTGAAAATTGTTGCATTTAGGTGCTGATAAGCATAGGAGGGTACATCAGTACAGGAATCGAAGCGATTGTAAGATGCAACGTGTACATCAATTTGTATGTTTTTTTCTAGGAGGCATGAACATCAAAAGAGACTTTTCCAGCATCGGATCAAACAAAATACTTGTGTTCTTGCCTACTCCCAATCCTCGCTGTGTCCTGGCCCTTCCTGTTCCTTCTGTTCTTCTTGCTTCTCTAGACTCTAGTTCCCTTTCCGGCTGGTGGTCCCTGCTCACTTGTATGATCTTCTTGGTCCTGGTCCTTGTCGTCGTGGCCCTGCCATTCCAACAAGTCTTCTCTTTTTCTCTATCCTCACCCAGGATCGCAGAATTTGATAGTATACAGGTATTCACACAGCCTTGGCACTGGAAAATTCTGATTGATCCTGCCATGTTTTCTTGATTCCTTTGATTTGATTTAACTTTGGAGGTTATTGTTTTGACCCTTAGGATACACAACATGTCTTTCCAAATTTTCCTCGAGGATAATAAGGAATTGTGCTGCCATGACCTGCTTTCGACCTCAGTAGTCACCATAGGTTTCTTTGTATGGAACTATTTCTATACGTGGGGATCTCCGCAGCTCTGTATGTTGATGTTTTAGTGGGTGCCAACCAAGCCAAACTGTGAAATATTGTTGAAATTCTAAACCACTTGGTGTGAGCCTACTCGAGTAGGCACACCATAAGTCATATTATGGTCGGATCATGATCGCCAAGCAGCAATGATTAGCCTTTCTGGGAGGGAGAAGATCATTGCATTTTTTGCATATTTCCCATGAAGCATTTTTCCAGAGTCTTCGCTTCTTCATTTGTCTGCTTTCCCGGGCGTCTGGCTTTTGATATCAGTTTTGAAAAGGTCATCATCATCATCAGCAAGAAATAGCAAAGGTGGGGTTTGCCACCTTTATCCCATTTTCATTCAGGACATCGATGAGATCAAAAACGGTTATGGCCCGGACCTAGAGAAGGCTGGGTTTCAGGTTTCAACATACTGTATCTTTTTGTCTATGGCCTGTAGCGATCGGCACCAGGCTATCTATGCTTCAGCTAGTGTATCTTCACTGCAAATTTTTGAGAGGGACCAGGTATAAACTGAGATGAATTGACACAACCTAACAAGAAAAAGCGGCCATTTGAGCTTAACTCCTTCGCTCCTGGTGGAAAGCCAAGGTTCTTCTTGTCCGGTTTCTGTGCTATGCGCTTACTACAAGGAGAATGAAATTGAGATGATGAGACAATCCATACATTCAGCCAATGGGCTTGCTGTGTGCAAGAAACTGAATCTTGCCAGTGGCCTTCTTGAAGCTCCTGAAATTTTTGTGTATATGAAAAATCTGTTAGTTTGTGTTAAAAAAAACTCATCGATTTCCGATCAATTATCAAAAAAAACATTAAAAAAAACACCATACACAATAAATATGATATGAACAAACATACATAGAATCATGGCATCTTGCATCCAATGGATCTCTGCATCAAATCCAGGGGAAAAAAATGCACACGAAAAAATGGAGTGGAACTCCTCCCCTGGGAACTATAGCCCGTCGTCGCTCTCCAGCTCCGATAATAGCAAATGTCTGGGGTTTTGGGACCCTGCATGTGATTCACAAGACGATAACGACAACAACAACAACAACAACAACAACAACAACAACAACAACAACAACAACGAACAACAACAACGGCCATGTTTTGAAAATACCCTCCAGGGAACTAACATATCCCCCCAAAATGGCATTTTGAAGATGATTTTCCTTTCCCAAGGTGGGATATGTTAATTCCCCTGAGGATAATGCCAAGGAACAGGTTCAAAAGCTCCTTCAGGGAATGCCGTCGTGGTCGAAATACCTATGGACAAATATATGGACACATCTTCACACGGTTGGTAGCAATGTTATTAGTAACAAAACGATCATGTATTGTACGTATGAGCAAGAAAATGCACATTACAACTTTTTGAAATGGTGTAAGAATATACTAAACATGTGCCGTATGTTTTACAATGACACAGCTGCACTAGTAATGAGAAACACAAAAGGCTTCCCGAACTTGGTGACAGGAGATACCTTGAAACTTCATGATTCAAGATCCGTGGAGACCCTTGTCATGAACAAACCGACGGATACAATAGCCAGCAAATAGTACTATAGATTTGAAAGCGCGTTGATATGAATCGAACATCATTTGCAACTGATTGCAACATCTCTTGGGAGTAGTACTTGAAATCTGCTTGACAATAAGAATGTTACATTAACATCCAAGCGTGGACGACAAGTTATGATCATTTTGATCAATAACAACATAGATCATCAAGAGCCTCAAACAAGGCAGACTTCACCATCGTCATCTACAGCTACATAATAATCCCTGAGGATCTTGGGGCATGCATATTTGAGGTCATTTGTTGATGTCATTGTTTTTGGGGATCAAACCCCAACGACCATGAATTTTGATATCATTTGCGGTGAACTGTTTAATGGTAAATTATGTCACTAATAGTGATCATGTACTTATCCATCTTTTGGGTAATGTTCACTCGCTGTCCTCGCCGTCCATCCCATTTTTTTTGCCACCAAAGCCTGAGTTCCCTCGCTTGAGATGCAGGGGCCAAGTTATAAATATATGATCTTTAGATTGGGGGATTCTATATTGCAATATCATGTTTTTATGACCCAGTCCCTGGCACCCAGCAAGATACACGAAGAAGCCAACGACAGATGATTCTGTACTCCATCAAACTGCCAGCATGCACTTTGCATGCCAGCCTCTTCATGATTCCTACACAATCTTCATCTTTGTAACAATGATGATATCTGATGTTGTACTTATATCGTACAATATCTTCAGCAAAATGCCGACAAATATGCATCTTTGGGATCAGCTTGAAGCGGGATACATTTTTCTGAACACACAACCGGGCCAGTTTGTCATAGCCTCGGATGAATGCTGTGCAAGCTGCTGCCATTTCATTTGCTTGCTGATCTGAAAGATATCTTCCAGCCCGCTCCATCCGATCAAAAAACACACACAAAGCCTTGCAGGTACTTGCACACAGTAGTATTTCTGCATCATTAATTTGTGCACTCAGGGTATCCAAGCACCGTGACAAAAAAATCAAAAGAACTCTGCCGTTCCATGCTTTGCAGCTCAACGTCGGATACCCATTGTCATGGCTGATCAACCCAGTGCTAAAGAAGTTCTGTGAATGCCTTATTTCAATGTTGGTGGTCAATAATTATTTAAAAAATATATGATTAAACTTTACAGTGGGGAAAACATATGTGTAAAGCTGATCTAAATAGAAATATCAAGGCACTCAAATCTGTTGATCCTGGCCCATTGCCTGAACCTTGCAGAACATGCACGAAGTTGCTCGTCATTGGGAACTGTGCCAACATCAAAGAAACCTGAGCCACATGTCCCAGGACCACAACACTAGGGTCTAAGATACTTCCCAACTGATAATAATGTTTCAAGTTCGGGCTAGTTGTTTTTTCAATACATATCCAAGGGACTGTGAGAACACAGCAGCTCAATAACACTTCCATTCAAGCTTTGCAATACACCTAGATTTATCGAGTGCATAGAGCAGAATCGAAGTTGATTTGTCTCGAATCCCGGCACTGTATGAAGAGGATGTGGATGCCTCTAGGGCCAGGGTATCAAAATCACAATGCTTCCTGCTAGTTTGAACATGTTCTTTTGGACCCCTTGCCTGAAACAATTAGCAAGTGCATTGTCTGGTGACCGGCGTTGAAAAGTGTGGCTTAGTTGCGTCCACCTTACAGATTGAGGGAACATCGATGGTAATGAACCAAAAACATATCCATAAAGATGTCCATACTTGATAGGCACAATCAGGCTTTGGTGGCATTTTGGGGGTTCAGGAAACATAATGCATAAACATCACAATGCATAAACATCATCAACAACAAATGACATCAACGTATGACCTCAAATATGCATGCTCCAAGATCTTCAGGGAATATCGATTATGTTGGATCAGCATTTTTTTAATAGCAGTCAAAGTATCCGAGACCATCTGTGCGGGTTCTTTCCACCGCGAGCAAAACAAACATGACATATATAGTTGCCAGCAGACCAATGGGTAGATAGACTATAGGCCTCACGAAGCCACTTCCAATCTCCTCGATGTTCAACGAGAAATGCTCGGCCACCTGAGCCATGGACCAGGACGTGAGTGAAATTGTCTACCTTAAATATACCAGGCATAACCCCAAAAAAATAATATAAATTTCACTCACTGAACGGTTGGTGCGGTTTTGGCACCCCTACGAAACATCAGGCGGTGGGTTTTGAGGAATGGGTGAGTTGTCTCCAATACCCAGCCTGCAATCGGCTTACCATTCCACTTAGCATGTAGACTTGGCAATGGAACTCCCTCAAAGTCATCAGAAGGATGGACGCCATGGGATAGTACCTTTCCAATTTGGGCCGGACATATTAAAACCATATCCCCACTTCCCACATGTTATTTTTCGAGAAAAAAACACAACCCTAATTTTGTGGGTCATTATAGCTCCAAGCAAGCGCGTGTTTTTTTTCAAAAAAACAACCCTAATTTTGTGGGTCCTTGAAGCTCCAAGCAAGCACATGATAAACCCGGTTCAGTGTGTAGTCTGGGATCATTCGACTTGCTCGTAGTGCAAACACCGGAAATCTACAAAGATCCAGACCTGATTTGTTTGTAGTCATGACGAAGAGGATTGGGGATGATGCTGATCATGATGATGTATCATCTTCCCGACTACCAGGTACTTAATTTAATCAAGGTAGATTCCTATAACAAACTACTTTCAAAAATATACATCAAAACACATTGCCAATGGCTGTCAAGATTCTTTTGGGTTCTTGTAAAATACAGTTGATAGTGATGACGATTAACTTATCACCTGCTTTATTGTATCGACAGTCGTCGCCGTAGATGCCCAACACATTTTCACCCCTTCCTGGATGGTCTCGTGGTAGGAAACCAGTTGCACAGCAGTGATCCCAAAAACGGCGAATTGCAGAGTCATCTCTAATCAGCTTTTTTGAATCCTTAGATCGATTACGGATGATCACATGGGTGTATAACATCGGGCTTGGTGGAGGTGGCTTTGTGAAAATAATTATTTTAAAGAAGAAAAATGGTTGATCAAAAAGGGCAAGTTTCGAACAGGTAGTGGTAATACTGATGGGGCAAAACCAGTGGGAGAGATGCCACTTCTACAGTTTTCCGATCAACATCCGATCTTACAGGGATGTCAACCCAATAAATTGGCACTGGTAGCTGTAGCGCATGGTGTAAATCTCGCTCAATGTTCGCTGGATGTTTCCCCGATGTACCCAATCTAGCCAACTTCATAGTCAAAGGGCTCATTTTACCACCATTTGCCTCTACAGGGCCAGTCGCACCTAACTGAAGGAACAATCCATGCGTTTGCATGTTGATGATGCTGATCATATATTGAGAGCACCCTGCCATCTCTTGGTGCGCCTATGCTATGTCATATGTACACGATCAGGGGATGATCCACCACCCAGTCAAATGATTGCGGGTGTTGACACAACTTTGTTCTTGGAGGAGATCGAAGTGGACTAACTTTTTTACGCCCAAAAGATCTTGAAGCACATTTCAGTGCAAATTGTTCCTACACCCAAAAGATGAAGAACAAACTCGGCGCCATGCACCGGCCCGAACCGATATTGAGATTGAGGACAACAAGACGGTCAATTTTGACATGTGTAAACCACCCTCGGGTATAGCACTTTGTCTGTGCAGTATTCAGCCTATTCATGAAATAGGTCTTAAGGGATCCCTTCAACCAATTTGTTCTCACACCGGCCTTTGCTTCGGCACAGGCTGCTGCGGCAGACGATTGGAGGTCTTTACAACTGGATGCCTAGGGGACGTGGTTGGATATCAGGAGTGATGATGGTAGTACATAACATTTTTTTCAATATGCATATGGAAGTATTATATGTGCAGTAAAAACTGTCACAAAACGATTCTATAGACATGTGTTCGAATTCTATTTTGAAACTTCCGGTTCTGCCTCGTACTGAACTATACGCGATGATATTAGTGCAACTCAGTACTCATGAGCCAAGTTGCTCCACGTCCAAGTGAACCTATTAGATGGTCTGCAAAAGCTCTTTCTCCAGAAAGATCACCTGCGGGGGGGATGCAATACACCCACCATACTCTGGCTAGTTTGGTGATTTTCGGAATATCCGGCAATTTATTGAATTGAAATCCTTGAGGATATTGGCATTAAAATGCCATGTCTCATGATCATATAGGGTCCATCAAATAATGATGATATCCAGATCGAATTCAAATTCAGAATCAGTGACGTATTAAATATAGCATGCATGCATATCACTTTTCCTGGGAAAGTAGAACCCACAAAGAAGGACATAAACAGTTTGCAACATCCAGTTCACAAAATTTATACCCAAAGCAGGGTTATGTAATTCCCATTATTCTCAAACTATTGTGGGGACATTGTGGGCCTTAACATTTGGGACCAGGATTTATCATGAGAAAAAATGCAGAGTCACTGCAATATTTAATTTCACTCGGGGTTCTGCAAGTACGCGGTTCTTCCTTTTTGCTAGCGTCGCGACACATTGTTTGGAAGCACTTTCCCACACAGATCCCTTGTTTCAACATATTGCTCGGCTACTCCAAGTCCAATGGCCATACAGATTGAAAACAATTTATTTAAGGTTGTCAAATTTGATGTTTTAAGGGATGATTTTTTTGGAACGATAAGCTCACATGATGGACACATCGAGTAGCAAATTGAGCTCCCCACAAAGGCTTTTGGTGTATGGGTACTAGGTGCTATAATAAGTTTGTCGCAGACCGAGCCTCATCGATCCAGGAGCCAAAAATCTATGTGTGGCTTCCAGTTCCAGGCCATCAGTAAAAAAAAACTGGATTCGGACACAGGTGGAGAATATAGTCTAGGTGATGGTTTGCTGAACGGCCCAATTTGACTAATATTAAAATGGGTGTGAGGTATCAACTAGTTTTATCAGGGTGATATTAATCCCAACCCGGCATAAGGTAGCCACAACACACAGATAGCAAATCCTACTTTGCAGCTGGCGCTGCCTTTGCTTTAGCCTTAGCAGTAGGTGCCTTTGGCACTGTGGTATGCTTACGAACTTGGATACTGTTTTTTTTGTACATCTCATTTGCAGCATCCAAGTTTGCTGTAACATCTTTCAAATCACTACCACCAGCAATTGCAGTCTCAAGAGACTGCTTTGCATCCTTCAGCCTCGACGCTTCCTGCTCCATTTGCTGCACAAACGCATCAGCCACCACTGCAGCCCTTGGGATCATGGGGAATGGTTTTAAGTTATTCGAATTCAATATTGTATTCCAATGTGGCCATGTATGGTGCACAATCATTTTCAATGGGAACCATAACTAAGGGCATCACACTCCAGCTTTGACAAGCCGATAATTCCATTGTGATATCTCCAATAGATTTGCATTGGCCTTTGTCACTGCCTAAGTTGAGATCAGAAGTTGTTGCAACCTAATTTTTAAATTCCATCACCACCGATACCAAAATGAAACCACTATTTGTTCAAACACGGTGTACCACAGAGATCAATTAGTTTTTGGAGGGAAGAGGTAGTTGGATGACAGTGGGAAACTGAATTTCAGGTTTTCCTTAAGAAATACGTGCATGGTTTTGGTGAATCAATATCACTAAATAAAAACAAGGTACGGCCCGAGCAAGTTGGTCATCAGTTTTGGGCTTTGGTGCTTTCTTGGGCTTTGGATCAGGTTTCCCACCATTTCCACCCTTTCCACTACCCTTTGGATCGGAGGGGGTAGGTTTGGGAGCCGGTGCATTCGGGTCATGCTCATCCTCCATCTCCCGAACCCTTGAAATCCCACGGCGATTGATGTTCTCATCAATGTTGTAGAACTCCTGCCAGCATTTGTAGAGCCTCATAGCCTTGGATGTAAGTGAGCAACCCTGCAGGGGTGTGGTGACTAAAGGGTGTTGATAATACGTTCATCGAGGAAATGTCTCCAGAGATAATATTAATGTTTGTTTGACACGGTTGCGCATATAGAAAACCAACCTCAAGTCGAGTAGCTTGATTTCCAACAAATTCTGGATGTTCACAAAATCGTCCCTGACTCACCTGCATGTAAACAGTGGCCACAAATACCAGCCCCAAGAACTAAAGAGATGGAAAGTCTAATTATTTTTTAATGTGTGCATGTGGGCAGCTAATATGGTGAAATAACACCACAATCCCCTGCACACCTTCGAAGCAATCAGCTCTTCGACTAGCACCACATTTCCATGATATTTGGAAATGAGGTCCTTGGATAAGATATCGATGGGAGTGGAAACCAAAAGACAAACACTATAGTGTTTTGAAACTTCGGATTTGAGTTGGGATCATGTCGTTGTTAAAATCCTGTTCTGAAATCATTTCGGTTTTGAGTTTGGGATCATGATGGGGTACCAATTTGCACATACAATTACTCAAATGACTCATTCAAGATTCATCCCTGTTGAGAGTAATAACTAAGTGTTTTGAAATCATTTCGGATTGATCAAAATATAATCAAGATTCGTCACGAGTCAACCAAGACCAACGACCTCCTTCGGTTTCATCATGACTTTGGCTGTCTGAGAGCACAATTGATGATGATAGCCAGTTTTCGCCAGACTCGATGTAAGCTTCGAATAGTTCACGACCTTTTTTGCCACTGACATCAGACATGGCCTCCCTAAACTTTATAGCTACTGCACTGGGGGCCTTAGGGCTGCGTACAGACCTATAGTACCTCATGTATGTAGCCCTTGCAGTTTTCTTATCTTCCACATCCACCTCATCGGTCGGAGCATGTGATTGGGAGGTCACCGAAGCATCACCGGGACTGTCGACAGGACCAGGTGCAGTGGGCTCTGGAATTGGTGGTGATGGTGTACCCCCACTTCCAGATTTGGGGATAGCATCCACAATTGAACTTTGAGGAGTTGGGACGATCGTGTTGGCCACCCTAGCATTCCCAGACTGCAACCATAACTCAAACGCCAACAGGGTCTTGAGGGTATCCCCCAGAAGTGACTCTTGGTGAACCCCTTGTAAGAACTCATCCCACTGTGGGTGGGCTTCAGCACAAGACAACTTTGTAGCTAGCTGCACATCATCCATTTTCATCAGCTGTTGCGCAAATGAAACTGGTGCTGGTGGCGGTGTGCTTGGTGCTAGCATTGGGGTAGCTGGTGCTGGTGCTGGGCTTGTTGTGGCGCTCAAGTCATCGGTGCTGGTTCGCTTTAGCAACGCCATCCATGTTCTTGCTGCTGCTGGTGTTACTGGAGTAAACTTAATTGGTGCTGATTCGACAGCTTTGGGCTGTGCAGCCAGTGACTGTTTCAAAGCAACTGGAATCGGTGTTGGCACGGGTGGGTGAGCTTTCGGTGCTGCCGCTGGTGCCACTGCTGTGTTTGCAGTTGGTGTTGCCATGACTGCATCCGGTGACGGTTCAACTGGTGCTGCCGCTGGTGCCACTGCTGTGTTTGCAGGTGTTGGTTCTGCCATGACTGCATCCGGGGACGGTTCAACTGGTGCTGCCGCTGGTGCCACTGCTGTGTTTGCAGTTGGTGTTGCCATGACTGCATCGGGTGATAGTTCAACTGGTGCTGCCGCTGGTGCCACTGCTGTGTTTGCAGGTGTTGGTTCTGCCATGACTGCATCGGGCGATGGTTCAACTGGTGCTGGTGGCTGTTCAACGGCTGCTGCTGCTGCTGCATCCGGCAGGGGTTCAACTAGTGCGGCTGCCATTGGTACCACTGCTGTGTTTCCA
>OMLO01004846.1_pt1 | contig 11274 bp, 11 predicted proteins | sample 1674811 | NCBI WGS metagenome assembly OMLO01 (sample SAMN06265003, study PRJEB25207) | coral metagenome | isolation source: Coral host | place: Mexico:La Bocana,Puerto Morelos, Mexico | collected 2008-11-13 | reverse complement strand
TGTTAAAACAGTAAAGTTTGTGTGGATAAAAACACACCTTACCACTGCCTAAGACCACTTTCTTTGCCAATGCTGTTTCACACTCCCTCTTAGAACCTTTCTTGAATGGTCTGTGGGAAAATATGTTGGAAACAATCTGACCTCCAACACGCCTAGTGCAACTCTCCAGGTTGTAAGGTGATGCACATTTTGGACAAACTGCAAACTTCACAAAGCTAACTCGCTTTAAGTTCACAGACTTTCGAAGCAGATACAGTGAACTTGGAACCATTAGTGCAATTTGACAAAGGTATTCACTATTGCAAGTGATTCCCACCACATATAAAAACTGGAACATAAAACGCAACAACCACTCTAGATCATTGTCATTTAGCTTGCAAGTGGCTTGCCAAAGTAACAAAAAATAAATAAACCACTGTAGTAATGTAGTCAGTGTCTGTGTCGACGATTGGTGTTCGATGGGTTCTGGTAGGCGTTCATCAGTAGCCACATCTTGAAGGAGATCTTCAACATCTTCATGCCATTCTTTAGGATCTTCTTCGTCACTACAACCACTTTCATGGCAACCCTTTCGCTTTCATGGCAACACTTTCGCTTTCAGAACCATCGGGGTTAGAAGATAAGACCTTTATAAATGAAAACAAAAGGTTTATAAACACATCAAGTGGTATAAGGAAGCTTGAGGACCTTAAACTGCTTATTTTGCTGGTAAATATAAAGGAATTTATCTCTGTAGTTAAAAGGCTAGAGGCAGAACCAGCCAATCTTGAATTTTCAGATGTGCATTTACAAGAATACCATTCAAATGAATTATAGAAACATATGTCCAGAAAGCCATAAGGGATTAAAATTGTGTAAATCATGTTTGTGTGCTTGGAAGGTAGCCTCTAAACGTTCATCGTCCAGTACTTTGGAACACATACGCTTTGTATCAACCCATTAAGGATTTCTGATACAATTATGTGTAGCAATTAATACTTATCCAACACTTATTTATGCAACACTCCAGCATTTACATGTAAATTCCAAGTTTAACGTTTATTTTAAATTTTTTTATGCAATGTTATGCATTGAAGCACTGAATTTTAAAAAAAAATTGTTGCCAAAAAAGGTACTGATTCATGTGTGTGAACAAACACAGCCTAACATTCAAAATTTTTATTAATTCTTTTCTCTCATTTCAAACCCTACTCTACAAGTGGAACATCAGCAAATTTGCTTTCTTCAATGTCATCATTCATTGCACTTGAGAAGTTTGCATCATCATCCAAGCTGGACATATCTTCATAATCATCAACCTGGTGACAACCTGTCAATGTTAAAGTGCAAAGCAATGAGATACATGCTACAGATCAAAATTAACTTAACATCATTTTTTTTAACCTACGGTATACAGGTTATTTCTTATTAACCTAGCTTAATAAAAAACAACTACATACTACCATCAACCTCAATCTTATTTGTCACCCTTACCCTCTTAATAGAGAACTTAAGCACCAGACGTTTTCCGCACGGCGACGGCAACTAGATGTAAATTTCACTTCCGTTTCACCTTTCCTGCCAAAATGGTCAGCCATCGCCTCTAAAGTTCCCTAATTTCATGCACTCCTCACCTCAAACAATCCTCTTTTTCTCCCTTTTTTTTATTTACTGAACTCACCGAAGTTTGATCTTTGCGTAAAACAACTTGGAGTTATCTCAGATTTTTTGGAGTTATCTCAGATTTTAGGCAGCCCCACTGGCACTTTTATATTGTCTATGGGAATCTCCCTTAACACTGCGGCACAATTATTGTAACTATCAAAAAATTTAGGTTTCGCAAAAATGTTAATTAACATCACAAACTCTGTAGTAATTTTTTTCATTTTTTTTAAGCAATATACATGTTGTGACCCGGTGTGAATTTCTATTAAGACAGTTTCAAATAATTTTTAGACCGAAAATAATCATTCTGTGTTTGCAGGCAAATGTTGTTGTTGGTGAAGATTTACACAGTGCAGGCTGTGTGTACTGTAAATCAAATGCAAATTAAATACCTCGTAGTTGATGCATAGATAAATAAATGATATACGACTCACGGATTAAAAACCACTATTTACCGACAATCAATTTCCATGTTGATTGGCTCATTACTATATTTTGAGTGAACTTAATTCTGTACTTTTTTTTATGTAGTGAAGCTAAACCTTTGTCTTTATTTCCACAGTCGCTTTTATCTTGACATCAAGAAAGGACAGGAAGTAGATAGGATATGTGGCTCAAGGACGGGATTATCAATTCTATCGGATTCGTCTTTGGTGCTTCGTTACCACTCGGATCGTTTTACAAGTAGGGTATCCGGCTTCCACGCCCGATATTACATGCTTAACGGATCATTAGCCAAAGGTCAGTCCTCCAAATTTGCGATAACCTGGGTAGAAAATAAGTAATTACTCACTTTTAATTACGATGTCACAGAGTTGCCCGCGGAATTGTAAACGTTTTAAACTGTTATTGCCTAATTGAGACGAAAAGAAAGACCGACTGGGTAACAATCGATTATCTTAATTTATTTATAGCATGAAAGCACATGCAGAATTAATAATTACCTTTCTATCACATTGCTGTTAAACAGAGCATTATATTAATTTTTTTTTCAAGCATCTGAGCGGCCCGGAATCCTAAATCCTCGAATTTGATTGGCTAAGCACTCGCACGTGACCGGTCCAGCTTTTTACGATATAGCCAACGGGCCGGATTTTTTCTCCGCTGTAGCAATCAAGGCGGCTCGTTAATAGTATTAATGTTTACAAAGTTAGTTGTAAATATCCCTGTGTAGTGAAAAATATGCTACCACTGTTAAGGAAAATGGAATCTGATGAGAGCGGACACAGGTCTGTCCGTATGGGAAAAGACTGTGCCTTCGGCCTCACGCTGTACTCAAGACCTCGGGCATAATAGTTTTTTCCCATATGGACCTCCCGCCCGGTAAAAAAAAAACATATATATATTTTACACCGCTAAGGGAAAACGCAAGCTCATAGGGTCATAATCGTGTTTCTATTAAAGAATTAGATCTAATTGTTTTAGAATAAATCTACCAGTCGTTCAAAATTTTATCTAAATCCTCTTCACAGGCACTTCGAAAATGTGAAGAAGCGTCCGCCATTTTGTTAATAAAGTTACCCTGCTACGCTGACTCACAATCTATCAAAGAATAGATAGTGAGTATCGTAGCCAATAAGAGAATGCCATTCGTGCAGAAATGCTACTAGATAGAATAAATAGAATCTATCAATCTATTAATCTATCAATCTTTCAAGCTATCAATGTACCAATGTATCAATGTATCAATGTATCAATCTATCAATCTATCTATGTATGTATCTATCTATGTATCTATCTATCAGTATGGAAAAAGTTATACCTTCAAGATATGTTCGTAACACAAGTGGACTAAATCTCCTCCATTTGACTGTTTTCTTGCCCTATAGCTCCTCAGTTAAATGGTTGGAACATTACTGCCGAGAGCATTACCTCAACAACAATATCAGTAATGTGGTCCAACGTGACAAATGCCATATCGGTTCAGGATTTGCTTATTTTCGTGGCTGTTTGTACTGCTACTGGAGAAAATGCCACATCGCGTGTAGCTACAGCTAATGTTTCTTCTTCAAATTTACTGGTGGGAACTCTTAAGCCTTATTCAGAGTATCGGGTTCAAGTCGTGGCCCTGGTCAAAGGGGAGACAAATCAGTCAATTGCAATGAGAAGCAGCGGTGTTGTTCTGCTTCGAACAAAGGAAGATGGTAAGTTTTTCACAATCAAGGTTACCATAAATTATAAGATTCTCCTTTCAAAAAGTATGTTTTAGCTGCAGTTAACAACAGCTTAGGCTGAGGCGGATAGCCCAACTCCCCACTCCCGGGGGAGTACTCCTTTAAATTGGCTGTTTAAGTACGTGCGGCCTTAAAAGAGTGTGTTTTTTGAGCGGACTTGTTCCCGAAAAGGTACGTTTTGCACTCTGTGTTACCACTGCGGTTAGACTTGAAACGCATTGTTTATTTTTTCTATAAGAAACTATTTTCTGCACGTCAACTTTGGGAAATTTGTAGCGCTTTTCAAATATTGAAGCAAATGTAAGCCATTTCTGGTTAGTTACAGTCATACATTAGAGTCCCGTACTAATTTTAGAGGAAGAAAATTAAGTATCGACTTTTCGCTCGGGTCTGAAAATGAACATGGACAATCATAGATTTTGGTCTGAAACAGGATACAGGTTTCAAGGTTAGGGCGGCCAACCCCCACCACAAGCTTTGGGAAGTATTCACCGGGGACGCAAACAAACGTTGCCGTAATCCAGTGTTCAACACTACGTGCAAAGTCAATATCTTTACGAAATATAAAAACCTATGTGTTCTCGAAGCAAACGTAGATTTAACTTTTGCTCTAAACTGTTTCTTTTATCCATCCACAGTTCCTTCAAAACCTCCTGATAATATAACTGCCTACAGCACTAGTTCTTCTAGTATTATGATTACGTGGTCTCCCATAAGCGATGAAGACGCAATGGGAAAACTCTTGGGATACCTGGTGCAGTATAAGGAAGCATGGACACTGGAAAGTTATTACAACACTTCTCTCCAGGCAACAGCTGTATCTGCGGTGATTAAAGGGCTCAAAGTGTTAACATTATACAAGATCCAGATTGCTGGTTTTACTAGTGCTGGCGTTGGAGTGCAAAGTAGGCCACAGTATGCAAAAACAGGTACTATTTAATTTACAACGAAGCTTATTTATCAAGGTCGAATCTACAGATTTATAGGTCTATAGAATCTATATAATAACTGAGTTATATATCCGAAAATTATAAGCCTGTGGAATTTTTAGTAGGCATATCATCGCAGTTGTGCCCGCAACATAGAGAGTATTTAGGCTTAAACGGAATTTGTGATTTGAACCTATGACCGTTAAGATACTGATGTATTGCTCTACAAACTGATCTATCAAATTAACTGAGAACTGGTGAATTTTTGAGTTCGTAATACACCCACAGATGATGACGATAGGCAAGTGAATATAGGGAGGTGAATGCAATGTAAGTATTGCCCTATTGTTTCCAAATGCAAAATTCTGCTTGGTTCCAAAAGTCCATGGTATGCCACAACGGTCACCGTTGTGGCATACCTTGGGGCTTTTAATAACAAACGCTATAACTGGTTTGATCGTATTTAAACACTGTTCTATGATGTTTTCAGGCTGTCTGTTTTTCGTTCCCAACGAGGTAACAGAGTTTACCAGTCCAAACTATCCGAACAAGTATCCGAGTAATTCAAACTGCACGTGGATAATAGGTCAAGGGATGGATTTAGCAGAAGCAAAGATCATAGTCCTGTTTGACTACTTTCATACAGAGGGCCCTGACAGTCCTTGCAGGTAACGTTTCGGTCAGTAGTTTATGTACGTAAAGAATTTTTAAGTTCAATGCCAGGCGCAAAAATGTCTAAACTATTACAAACATTTATCAATAGTATAATCATAAGTTCTTTGGAAATGCATATTTTATTAAATTCCATCGAGAGGTGATGAAAATCATATTTTTCCGAGCAAAGGAGCTTTGCTACACAATTACAGTGAATGAATGCGGAAGTGAATGAGTGTTTTGTTTTTTACAATGATGTGAATGTTCTTCTTTTCGTCCAATTTTGCAGTTCTGATTTCGTTCAAGTAAGTGACAGTTCTCAAAGTTCACAGTGGACATTCTGTGGGAAAATCTCACCGTTTGCAGTTACCGTCAGTCAAAGCTATGTCACTGTACGCCTGAACTCAGACAATGGAATAGAGGAAAATGGTTTCTATGCTCGTTACCTTGTTGTCAAGAATGCATTAAATCTTGGTACGAAATCTAGGTTTGATAGTACTTATATGCTGCCGACTAGCAAGCCTTCTCGTGCATATGTCTTAACGTAACCATTTATATGCTTTAAAGTTCAGTGAAATTAGAGCTTTTTTAAATAAACAGTCCGCCTGTCGAGATAGGCTCATCAATTTAGTAGCCACTCATTGTGGAATAAATTGACAGTGACTGAGTGAGTCTAATCATATTGAGGTCTTTAGAGCTTGATTCTGAATCTCTGATGAAAAAAAACAACGAACATGCCAACGAACACAAAATTGTAAAACTCTTGCTGTGAACATTAATTTTCATCATTACTGATTATTATTTTACCTCAGATATTGCAATAAAAGAAGAAAGCTCCATTTTAGCGGCAGTTACATTAGAGTGGCAAAAGCCGTCGTTTAACACTGGTAAAGCGAAGAGTTACATCGTGTTGTACAAGCTGTCTCAACCTTCAAACTATTGGAATATTGCAAGAACCAACAATACCCAAGTATCCCTGAGAAACATCCAACCAAAGACAGAGTATACCGTTAGAGTGCTTGTCCTCACCACCTCTAACATCACCTACGAGAGCCAAACATTCACCTTAGAAACTGGCATAGGTACGTCAATGCATACTTTTATCTTCCCTAAGAAACCCCTAAGAAGATTCCGAAATTGGAGCGCATGATAGGCACCCCTTTGTGAGCAATTTACATCAAGTTTGAAGCCAGAGCACGATGACGCCACAAAGTATGATAAGTTTGCGCGCGGGAAACCTCTTAATTTATGCGGGACACATTTGGCCCGGATTGTTCGAAAGGTGGATAACGCTATCCACCGGATAATTGATGTAGCAATATGTTTCCATTTCATGACAGAACCCACCGGGGAGCCAACAAATACATCAAGCACTACTACTGCAGGTAACCGATCCGTTTGTCGCTTACTTTTACAGTAAATTGTTATGGCTCTGTCACAGGAGTTTAGGGTGAAAGTTTCTAAAGAAACTGTGGTGCTGCGTCGGTGGGCGTAACAAGGTAATCTGGTTATATCAACTAAGTTGAAAATGTAAAATGGTCACCGTAACGAGTTAGACTCGTTACGGTGGCCAATTTACATTTTCAACTCTGTCTCACAAGGACTGGGAACTACTGAATTCACAAATTTGATTGGCTGAAATCGATATTGACAGCTGTTAAGATTTCCCAATCTTGACCAGCATCTAGAACGATTTCATTCTGCGTTGAATAAGTACCAAACTAAACTACAAAAATGTTCACCATTTTCTTCTTCTTTCTTCTCAATCATTTATGGAAGTGCCAAAAAGCCTGATGACAAAAGAAAGTAAATTGGTCTGTTTGAGAGAATCATGACCTCGTACAGATCTCACTGCGTTGGGTCTGTACTCACGACCTCGGCCAAGATTCTCTCATACAGCCTTCCGCTAAGTAATATCATTCCTCAGACTTGAGGTGGCTAGAGGTTGCTACATCAGGACGGCAACATGAAACGTGAATATTTTACAGTAAAGAAATGCAAAGAAGGATTGAAATAAAACTGCCTCTTTTATTGAATTAGTACATTCCCGTTTACTTTTACAATCAGTAGTATTTGTGTAGATTTTCCGAAATCAGGATGGTGATGTTTTTGAAAGGAAGGAATGTCTGTATAGTGGGTAGATATGTGTTGAAGAAGAGAGCATTTTTGAGTGAACTAATATAAATCCTGAGACTGCAGTGTGAGACGAAAGAAAACGCAAAAATGATTTAAAAATTAAAACTTCCTCATTTATGGAAGCCAAAGATTTTATTCAGTACTAAATCGGTTAATCCGCTCTCCCTGTATGTAGCCTTAGAATGCATTCATATGTAGCTTTCATCTCAGACCATTTGTACGAAATCAGTTAATTCGCAAATTCTTTCAGTGACCCCACCGTGAAACGAGATCATTGTCGAGATCACTGAATAGCCTTAGAAGCTAACCTTTTCTTTCTTGTCACACACAGCTCCAATAAAACGGATGTATCCCTACGGTCCTGCGTCTGGGGATTCTGTAGTTCCGAACACTGATGAATATTCGTGGCGATGTTTTCAGATCGACATCCCGGACGACGGCATGCAATTCTTCGGAAAACGTCACTATCATGCCTACGTGTGTATACAGATATATAGTTTAAATGACTGGAATTGACACCGATTTAACGTAACTGCATGACATGAACAGGCACCAGGTAGCCGGCCGAAAATTCCAAATTTTACCTCTTGGCATTGACGTGTAAATAAAGAAGTGATCAGGTTTCTGTCAGTTTATATTTCACGAATTTGATTTACCTGTTTCATAGGCCTGGCATGTTTTTGGCACATAGTTTTTCGGTTGCCTTTCAAGCAAGGTTAATTAACGAGCCTAAACCATGTATTACTGTTTTATGCTTCTCCAAATATTTTTTCTTCACCGTCTTACGAAATGAATTTCTAGGGCAAAACAGGAAATCACGTTTGCTTTATACCCTTTTTAGTCAATCTAAACTGATTTAAGACGCCTGTTACAGCATAGGTTTCAAATATTGAGCATGAACTAATCAAACCACTTTCTCTTTTTCAGATCTGCCGAAATGGACTGTTGCTCTTCGATTTTAAATGGCTTCCTTGGTGGCCATATAACTTTGGAGAACGCTGGTGGCTGAAAAAAAGGGCCATGCTTGCACCCTATTGGAGTTTGACTGATACCTATGACTCTTTCACGAGACATGGTGTGTCCAGAATCTACTATCATGAATATTCAGATTCTGATCCGAGTTCCTTTCATATGTTGAATACAGCTACGTCCGATGTTAAAAGGCTCGTAATGAAACCTTTGCCGACAGACTTCAAAGCATCTTGGGTACTGGTGACAACGTGGGAAAAGTTGCGGGCCTACAACTATCCAGCAAGCATGGCAAACACTGTAAGACTAAAAGGACAGGATCTCATTCTCAAACAACAAAATCTCCTTTTATTTATAGTCTGAGCCATTTGTAACGACATTCGCTCAAGCGTTTGTGATGTTTGTTTTTTAATCGTTTCTTTCAACTTCTTCTATTGTTCATTAGTCTTTAGAATTTTAGAAAAAGGCATGTCTGCTTACATTGAATAGAGTTCTAAGATTTGAGGTGAAGCTCACTACAAAATGATGTGGTAGATTGGCCGTTGTCTGCACATGAATTTTGAGCATGGAGCAACATGCAATTTCAGAGACCATAGGGTCGCTGTAGAGCCATTTAATGGGCTTTCATTTCATGCAGGTAGCATTATCGTGTTGATTTTCAGACGGTGGAGGCAATATGCTGCAATATACATCTGTTTACTAGGACGGTTGTAGGTATAAAAAATGTAATCTCGTTTTATTTCAGGGAAACACTTTTCAGCTGGTTTTGATCACAGACGGTGTTTATTCCTTTGCGATGTTTAATTACCCTAGCGGTGGCTTGCAGTGGTCGGCTCCCACACTAAGGTAGGTGGCTGTTATTCGAGAAATGGTAAGCGAGTTATGGATGCACGCGAGAGGTCATTAAGCTTGAAAGAAGAGTCCCACGAGGGAATAGCCGAATATTGAAACAGCTAGAGAAGCTAGACGAAAAGAATTACAAAATTAAGGCGCGATTTGTGTGGGCTCCCCTTGACTGCTGAACAGTCGTGGATGAGACTAAAACAGGACAAAATAAATATATGGTTAAAAATTTAACAAATATAGCTTCTCAACAAGAGCTTTTCTTTGAACCAAACTATTAGATAATACCTATTCACAGGTGAACCTTTTATATTGTTATTGTTCCCACAAACAGTTTGTAAACTTCTTATCGACGTGTAAATGAAGTCATCAAAAACACGCATATACTTTCGCTGTCGGCTAGTGGTTTACGTGTGAAGGGCCCGGGCCATATGTGGACAGTTAAAACAAATACAAAATCAAATGTATTAAAGTGGAAGCACGCTTTTCATGTCTAGTGAGACAAGTTGACCGGTCAAAACACGGTTACTACTTGTAGCTACTAACTACCAGTAAATTAATAGTCGTAAAGTATGTATCACGCACATGTCGTTCCAGCTGTTTTAACATTTCAAATCTCTTGCAGATCGTACTATAAATATTACTACAATTCGCGTGGTTTACCTGTGGTTGGCTGGAATGCTGGTGACAAGCAAGAAAACAAACAAAATGTGCAACGGTAAGCCTATTTCGAACGATATCGATACCTTTACTTCTTCATAACGCGGAAGTACAATTTATCGCACTTTGGTCCGACGTCCGAACGTCGGTTCGGCTTGATGTAGTGGCCCAATGACAGTGGTGACGTGAGAGAGATTCACCTAGCCTGTATTGTTATAAATTATTAAAAACCTCTTGCCAATTTATTTTGAATATTTTACATGCTGTTTTCTCAACTAAAGGTCTGGGACTGTCAACATAGATAGCATCGATGGTATAAGAGGCAACACTGATATGGTTGGAAAATGGTTCTTTAGACTGGAAGACTCTCTTGGGAAACATAATGAAAGGCAGGAATGTATAAAGTGGTTTAAAGCGCAACCGGATCCTCGTTTTTTCACTGAATTCCTTGAGCCTTGTCCTTGCAGCTTTCGACAAGCCTGGTGGGACGAGAGGTTCACCGTAAACTGGAGAGATTGGCCAAGATTGTGTGGCTACGCTCAGTTTCCTTCAGCGGACGGGTGGGGTCAAGAATGTTGCTATTCTTCTGACTGGAACAGCTGGGGTGCACTGCTTGTGGGTAGTCCGGGGGGAGGTTCTGCGCACAGATATCACAAGCTAACGCAGAAGTGGAGGGCCAAACACGAGACGAGCGATATTCTGGGTTATCAAAAGTGTTGCGTCAAGACAGACATGTGTGATTTGTATTACAAAAGACGTCCCTCTGATGACTGCGGAAACTACGAAGTGCCAGAATGGAGTAAGAGATTATCTAGGTTTATTTTTCAGCTGAATAATATATTTTAAGGCAACAGGGCGATTCCAGCGACTTCTTGAAAGTGAATAGGCACATTCATGACATGTTGCAATGCTACTTTTTGACCCTAACGTAGAAAAAATCATAATAACGAGAAGTGTCTTTTAGCTAAATCCATATTCGTAAGTTTTTTGTAGTACATTTTTATGAACATCCAAACGTTACGTTATAAAGCTCGGCCGATGTTTACTTTGGTTATCCACAGAAACATCATTAACGGGAGATAAGTTACATAGTGTTGGTTAGGAAGTGGCTTTTCGCGTGACTGAAGTATTTGTCTCTTTTATTCGCTTTCCTATATTGCCATTAAATAATCTGTAAATGACAAGTTATAAGTTCTTTTCTGTTCTATAATTTTATTTATAGGTTGGCTGTGGGGCGATCCTCATTTTGTCACTCTTGATGGCAA
>OMLO01004845.1_pt1 | contig 11275 bp, 7 predicted proteins | sample 1674811 | NCBI WGS metagenome assembly OMLO01 (sample SAMN06265003, study PRJEB25207) | coral metagenome | isolation source: Coral host | place: Mexico:La Bocana,Puerto Morelos, Mexico | collected 2008-11-13 | reverse complement strand
ACTCTTTTTTAACTTTAAGAGTCATTCTATTATATGTTCAGCCCCAGACGCCTAACGTGACAACAGGCTCGAAGGTAATTCGTAACAAGTAACCGCCTCAGTCACAAAATAGAGGTTCTTACATAAAGGTGCTATCCTTTTGTCTGTTTATAACAGTTTTGCAGTTTTGAGTGCAGCCAAGATAGTTGAAGAAGCTGGGTAAAAAATGAGTGATGCGGCCATAATTACTGACTTACCATGCGTGATATCTACGAAAGCTAATCAATCTCAATTTATCAGACCACCTGACGAAAACAGCTAATCAAACATTTTTTTTATGATACTAGGCGACTTTGAACAATAAAACAGCGCCATGGATCTGTTTTTTCACAACCGAAAGGTCTTCAACAAAGCCGTTTGTTTTAAAATTACATCAAAACAGGGGAAAAAATGAAAGGATAACTAAATTTCAGCTCTTCTAAAATATCTCTATGATGCACACGACAATTTAATCTTCTGAAAACAGATTTGCTATGCTCATTCCTGAGGGTTTTATCTTTTCTTTCTCTGTGCAAAACTTAAACCATAGAAAATTAATGACGACCTTTTAATTAGAAATCAAACCTCTAAGGTCAATAATGATTCGCAAGGCACAATAATCCAGGCAACATTTAATAAACTAGTCAAATAATATTTTGCATACAACCTTATTTCTCGGCGCCGCGTGTCACAACTTGTCAACATTTTGATTAACTTTTCACACTTAACCAATTAGTTCCGCAAGGTCTCAATGTTTCTGTTCTTTTGTTTAAGTTTTTGAAGATGCGGTGCGAATCCATCTTAATTAAAAGATAACATTCAAAATTTCGCCACACTCAGCAGTCGAGGTCTAGACGAAATCTTTGAAGTGTGTATCTTGAAAAATGAAACCTGGCTAAAGAAACGACCTTGGCGCTGTTCCATGAATGAAACTGAGCAAGCCAAGAGAGGTCACCAGTTTGTCTGTGTTTGATTTAGTGTTTTGTTTAGAGTTGTTTCCAAGGGTTGTCTTTTGTGAAGTATGAGCTTGTTTTGTCGGAAATTGAGGTCAGATCCAAGAAAACACGCTGCTCTTGTTAATTAAAACTACCTCTGTCTTCTTTGTTGGTTACCGACTCCATTCAGCTACAAATTAAATCGTCGGCTTCACTGACCGACAGACAGAAGTGAGTAGTGCTTCGCATGTGATCGAAACACTGCATTATCGTGACTTGAAGCTCTAGTTTAGCGGCTCCTAAATCTCTCTTTTTAGGTTTTTAAGAGGGTTTTCTTCGAGGCGGAAATGGGACCTGTTGAACGAGAAAAGGAACTACACTTTTGTGTGGTCAATTGCTCTCAAGATGGGAGGATTTCGAGATACAAAAGGTAAGCTTTCATTTTCAATGTCTAGTGAAAGACAATTGCCAAAAAACTCTACTGAATGTTGCGAGTGGAAAAATCTTGTCAGAATCCCACATGACATACAAATGTAAAGCAGAATGTTAGGAACTGATGCTCTTTGTATGTTGCAAGGCGTAGCTGCCAAACTCGTAAGGCCCGCCAAATATTCTCAAGTTAGCGGATGAGTACGGTTTAGCTTAGTGGGCCCGCACATGGCAAATATGTTTGCTTAACACGAACAGTGACAAAAACCTCAGAGATTATGGAGCAGGAAAAAAATCCGACTGTTTTTGCAAGTTTAACCTGTGGCATCGTTAATGAATTATTTGGAAAAGTACTGAAGGGTTTTATTCGCCATGTACAGGAGAACAAAAACTATAAAGGCACATTTTATCAATTTTATCATTAATTTTCACTTTGAAACTCTTTGAATGTCACTTTTAAATTTATATCAAGCATCTAACAATTGATTAAAATACAAGAACAGCGATTTTAACATATTTGGAAGCAACACGCTGAGCCGAGCCAAAGAAAGCACTGTGTGTGTCGAGTGCGTGAAACGATTCTTTTTAGCTGTGAAAACATTTTTAAGCAGAAAAGTCAATCTGAAATGAATGTATTAATGAATGATGAAAGAAAAATGAATGAATGAAAAATGACTAAATGAATGAAAAATGAAAAAGCGAATGAATGAATGAATGAATGAATGGATGAGTAAAAATGAATGATTGAATGGAAAATGACAGAAAAATGAATGAATGAAAGGAAAATAAATAAATGAACGAACGAATGAATGAATGAAAAAATAGTAAATTAATTAATTAATGGATGGATTGTGGATGGAAGAATAAATAAATGAATTATGGGATAGATTTAAAAAATACTTTTTAAGGATGTGTACGTAATATAGAGGTTTTTCTCCTCTTACCTTTATTGATTCACTACAGGAATTATATCAGTAACAATGCGTTTTTTCACATAATCGTAGAGTCTTCCATTTTCCCCTCGCTCGGAATTGGAGGCAGATGATTTAAGCGAAGAGAGGGAGATGATTGTTGGGAAAAGAAGAGGAACCATGATTGAATTTTGTCAGGGATTTAACGAGAAAACACGGATTTCTTAAATTTTCTAAGAAAAAACTGTTCAATTCAGTCGGTAGTGTGCAACAAGGTTGTCGAAAAATGCTCTACAACTCTAGAAGGACATTTGATGAACGTTTTCTGTAGTTCTAGTTTAGTATCAGCAGGATATAACTGACGTTCAATAAGCAAATTTTCTCATTTCTCTTTCATACATTTTCAGTCTGTAGCTCTCCCTGTGAGAATTCGGGCTCCAGGACATAGGACACGTGACAATAAAGCACTGTCTAACAAAACCCTATTGTTTTTAGTGTTTTCCTCGTTCTTTTGTTCTTTTGTTTTCTTTTGTTTAACGTCAACTGTGTCTTCTACACCAAGTAGGAGCCAGAATTGAGTTTTTATTCATATGTTTTTACGATGTGGTCAATTCCCAATGACTTGCGCAGTTTTATTTATCATGCATACAAACGTTAGTGGAAAATAGGAATTTATCACTGTTTATTTGTTTACCATAACAACCGAGTCAAGTACCAATGAAAATCACATTTCCGTTCCACAAGAACTCTCGCAAAACCTAAGTTGTTCGTTGAATTAGTAACATTGTCAAAATTCCTCTCACGAGCAAAAAGTGTTCTTTCTCAAAGAGTAAATGTTCAACAGGTTTTAACAGGATTGACAGGGCGACCTATTAGCAGCAACAGAAGATGGGCTTGCACAAGAGTGCAAGCCGGAATCAAAGTTTTCTCAGTCATTGTCAGTCCTTTCTTTAACTGATATCTTTTTTGCTTTGTTTCGTGTGTTGTGGACAATAAGATCCTTTATAAAGCACTCTTGCAATATTTGGTAAGTGGTTCTGTTTTCTGTGGGCCGTACTTTTTTTTTTATATAGAACAGTACTTAAGCATGCTTTCAAAAGGCAGCTAAATCTGAATATCTCCAACATCCACGTTTTTCCTTCGGCACCAGTGTTAATATCAATTGATTTCGCAATGGACTAGTCAAGAAGAAAGAAGTAAGCTTTCAACCTTGCAAGAGTGGACTTGTTTTTAAAACATCAAGTGAAAACACAACACAAGAAAGTTTACAAACTTTTCTAGGAAAGATTTAGTCAAGTGAACTTTGTATAATTACGTGCTCATTTCACTAATAAGTAATGAAGAACAGAAGGTCAAATATCTTAAATTTATTGACCTACTTCTTAGATTAATAGGACTTGTCTGTCGCACCCTTAAACACGATACTCACTCAAAGATCGTATTAATCAAAAGGATAATTTGAATCTCGGATGTTATGTGGAAACATCAATTCAGCTCGGCAAAATCTCGTCCTGACCATTCAAGTTAAGCGTTTTAAGTAACATAAAAAATGTCACTAATTCGATAAAAGGTGGTTCATCTGAATAGCGGAGGCAGCAGTTATTCGTGTCAATTTTGTTGTCCTCAGACCCTTGAAGTGAATGTCGCTGACAACTGCAGATCTCTATCGATTATCAATTACGAATCTGGCGAGCAAATACAATCCCATTAATGCGTGGTTAACTTTCAATATCGAATCTACTTAGATTCCTTTGTGATACTAAAGACATTTTATCACGTTTTACTCCAGAAATGATTTCGGTTAAAGGAATTGAACTCTCAAGCAAAAACTAGAATAGCTTTCCACGAATCTTTAGATTATCTCTCGAGGAAAAACTGTTGCAAAGAAGTTATCTTTTATCAAGTAAAAGTATAGCGAAATTAATGAAATTAAATGAAGTATTTCAACAAGTATATGGTAGATTTTAGGGTAAGGATGATAATATAAGACCACATCTCTGTGTAGATGGAACTAAGCAAATTAGCTCGCACAACATGAACCGTGAGAAAATCTGGATGAAGTAAACAATTGTATTTCCATTGAGTAATTAATCAATTATTTAAAGCAAGTTTGTGTTGTCAAATGGGAATGAATTTTAACTCAACTAAGTTTATACCGATTTTACCTGTTTTAATGTCAAACAAGAACGGTAACAATAAGTCAAACAAGAACAAACTGATGTGATATATCAGTAAATTGTTTCACGGATTACCCAAATCATTGTCCTGAATCAACACGAACAACTTATTAAAGTGCAAGAAAAGTTTCAGAGAAACGTGGCTTAAACCACAATAAAAATGATGGTAGTGTAAAATATTTGCATGGTGTTTTAGAACTGAAAAGATCGGAAATTTCAACTGAATTAAAATTCTTGGACAGGCGGCATCTAATATCCATGAGCGACAGAATATCTCGACTGTTCACCCATGCTTTCTACTTTTGGCTCCGCAAAAAACTGAGATAAAAGATTCCAAGAAAAATGACTTGCCTTACAATCAAACGATCCTAAGATAATTTACTCGATGTTACACGACCACATTATTTTAAAAGAATCGGAAATTTCAACTGAGTGAAAATCCTTGAATGGGCGGTCTCCAATATACAAGAGTATATCCGGCACATTGTAGACAAGCGCAAGAGCGCAACTTTATATAAAAAAAATGAAACCAAAAAAATTTGCAAGAGGCACGACTTGTCCTACAAATAGAAAGATCTCACGATTAGATGATACAGCTGTATCAACACGAATCGGAAATATCAACTGAATGACAATCCTTCTGTGGGCGGTCTCGAACACCCATTTGCAAATGTGACAATATGTTCATGTATCACTCAGAAACTACTCTCCGAAAACCGAAATGATTTTACCAACTAGAAGTTCTATGCTCAAAGACGAGGAAAGGAAGGGGTTAATCAGTTCTTTTGAATAGTCAGTAGTTTATGGTCTCGTTTGAAACTGATTTAGGAAAGTTTCTTCGTCAAAATTAGGATCCATTTAAAATAAGGTTTTCAGGTCCCTGGGTCTTGTTGTCAACGTTCCACAGTTTCAATAAAAGGAATTTAGCAAAACTGTATTCCAGATAAAAATGTTGTCATGACTCGACTCTGTAAATAGCATCAGTCAGAGGCCATGCGATAAAAAGAAAACTGATTTTAAAGCATTTTATTTAGCATATGCTTTACTCTACTTTCTAAAAAAACCGAATAATGGTTGATCTGTTAACAAAGTTCGTTATTGAATGACAAGGTACGGATTAATAATGCATAGTGCTTTTTTGGACAGTTTGTCCAAATACACGTTGTAAAGAAAAACTCTGTTACAGAGATGTTGTCAGTGGCTGTCGCCATTTAATTGCATATTGTCTTATCATTATCTTGAAGAAACGAGGAATTAAAGAACTTATACCACAGCTAATTTCCTTTCATGTCTGGCTTTGTTCCATTTAGCACCTTATCGCAACAATTCCTTCCTTCCTTCAAGTGGCAAAGGAAATAATCACTCAAAGACTGTCTTTCTGACAGCAAGATCATCAGGCAGAAACTATTCTGGGTAATTCAGTAGAAATTGAAGTCACCGCTGGTAAACACAGCTGTGTTGTTCATTGAAGAACACAAGGGAAAATTTTATTTATATTTCAAGAAGCAGCTTGCCAAGTATGTACAATTTACGTTATATCATGGTTTGAATTTGAGAGGTAGATCTTGAAAGCATAGGCCACCTTAGACCTGATTCATTTTCTTGGTGTAAAATCTGAAAAGGTGGAGGCAACAATTTCAAAAATCTAATGATGGAACTCTTCAGCAAAACAAACGCAATCAAAGTTTATTGCCAGTTAGTTTATTTTGTGTAGAAAAATATATCAGTCCTTTCCGAAATCCCCATACTCCATCCGTGAATTGAATTTAATAAAATTTAATGCAGCTTTTCTGCCAACATTCAACGAAGGCCAGTTTTTTAAAATGACTCAGAGCTTCGGCTTCACAGAATAGGTTTCACTGTTTCTTCCTAGAGCCTCTTTTAAACAGTTCTTTTGCAGTGGTTTCTGTAGCATTAAACGGTCGACTGTTAGAATATCAGGTTGCTTTTGAAAAAAATATCTTAGTTATTCACGTAGACACGTCCCTTCAGTTTCTGCCACGTATAAATTCAAAATGGCGGATCTCATGCTGTGAACCGTACTGAAGATTGTGCAAACACTTCGCCCTGGACTCTGGAAAATGATAAGGTAGATAGGTTAAGCTTAAATCCACGCAGAAGGAAACGTGGAAGTTCCTGATATAAATTGAAAACATTTCAGTGTCATATTAGTGAATTCAAATCCATTGATATCAAAATGAAATGGCTATCTTGTTTGGTTGATGTTTTCGCAAATTAACTTCCTCGAGTTTTACTCGCAAGCTTGTCTCTGAATTAGATATTCCAGAGAAAACCTGTTGGCAGCAGTTTGCTTCTATTTATCCGTTAAGTTCTAGCATTTCTTACATCATCGTTGTATCACTGATTTTAACGGAAACGAAGACATTCCGGTCAAATTCGTTTTGTTTTCTGAAGCCGGCTTTGAATCGGTGCAACAAATTTAACTGGTGCCGTATTCATTACGACCATTTGTCTAATCATAAGATGCGTGTGTTTTCGCAATTTCGTCGACATGTTTTCTTGCTAAACATTTTCGTAACTTGTCCTAAACAGAATTCTAGTGTACGCATTATTTACTTTTACAATTATTGTTTTTGTTACGGGTCTGAAAAAGAGAACATTGGGAATTATGTTTCTGCTTTAGTTCGAATCTTCATTAACCGTTGATCAAACAGAATTGTTGTCTGATTCCCAGAATAAAAGCAGAATTCGTGGTACATCAATGATGATCTTGAAGCAGAACTTTGAATTTATTTTCTGATTTGTGGAACGTGTGTTTTGAACTAGTTCATGGGACAATGTGGCAAAAATAAGCCTCAGTTTACCATGAAAGCTATTCATCTTGTCAGGAAATTGTATCGTTCTGTGGATGAATGGAAATCGAACGTTTGAGGTACCGTAAACAATCAGCAAAACCGGCGTTTATCGAAACATGTTAACAAGAGATTACTTCAAACTTAACGGGGTTTATTTTGAATAAAAGAAATTCAGGTCGAAGTGTTCCCTGCATAAAACTTGCCATTACTGTATTATTGATCGAACGATGGATTTTTCTTGTAACCTAAACATTTCTTTGTTTCGGAAGGCTAACAGGTCATAAATTTAGCATGTGCCTCGTTAACTATCCAACTTTGGACTCGTTTAGTTTGTCAGGCAGATTTTTACGTTAAAAAGGTGAAAGATGAACTCATATGTGTGACAGAGCGAAAGGTGCGTTTAAACATCTAAAAGTTGTCGTTTATGTCAACCAAATGTATAGCATAAATTTTATGTGATAACGAATATTTCTTGTAGTATCTCTTGTAAATGCCATATGTCTTTCTGAGACTCTTAAATTCGCAGCGTATCTCTTGTCAAACATTATTTGCAAAAGCACAAAAATGATTCCCTTTGGCCTAGCCACGGAATTTTAAAAAAGGAATAGTTACGTAACTACGAAATTTTCAGTTTCAAGACGGCATCAATTTATCGCAAAAACCGTGAAGATTACCAGAAGAAAACCGTTGAATGCATTACGAAGATTTCCTAGTGAAATAAACATTTAATCCGATGCATACAAACATTCGAAAGTTATGAACGTGGACAAAATGCAAGAGAGTTTGGTCATCAAGCATTAGCTTTCTTTTTCGCTTGGCCATGCATGTTTCCTTTTCTAAGCGAAATAAACGAAAAGAAAAACGGTAGGATTGAGACACAGTTAGTTATGCAGGGTCTTACTTTCATCTGGCAATTGTGAACTTTTATTTTTGCCTGCAAGGATGAACAGAATATAATATTAACTGATCATTTAACTCCAGGAGAATTTGTCATTCTATTGATCTCGCTGAAAATACCGCTGTGTTTTCTCGAGGCTCTCAGTTCCACCTTCTAGTCGTACTTTCATCGGCAACAAAAAAAAACTGAATTAAGTGATATACTGAGAATATCAAACTTTAGTGAGAACTAATTTTTGGCTTCTGGAATATGCATGAAGGTTTTACCAACTGCTCAATCTAATTTCGGTGGCTAACATTTTGAGGAAGTACTTTTGCCCTCGAGTCATACACGGACGTGTTTGTGGTTAGATAGCTCACCACAAACCCATTATGTCCTCGCCTTGTGCGTAACTGAGCGCGTAACTGTTATCTAACGGCACATGTAGAAATATCGGAAATTGCTTCACCGCGCGATGATAAATCAACGACCTGAGCCTACCTTCCGATAGATATCCCTTACAAGACCATAGAATACGCATCGTATTTCCAAAGACAATCACTTTTGATCGAGGACCGCCCAAATCATTTTCTTCACCGGCCGTTTGCTGTTACGCTTTGGATAGAGTTAGCTGGGAAGTATCGCTGTGTTGATTTAGCAAGATAAAGATACTGTAGTTTCCTGGTAAGCTTTACTAGCAATTTTGGACACTCTTCATTTGTAGGCAGTAACTATTACTAAAGACCAAAGAAAATTAGATAAATGTTGTATGTGGTCTGCAAAAAAAACAAGATACCCTCTCATCCGTTTGGTAATAAGTCTCTCCATTTAACTGCTTCATTTAAGGCACCAAGAGATCACTGCTTCTTATGTAATAGCCGGTAATTTCGTCAAGCACAGTATATTTTTTTGGTTTAAGACTTTTAGACGTTCGATGTTCGTCTGGTGAGTTAAGGTCATAACATGAAAAGGGAACTGATTCAAACGGGTGCTACACTAATTAGAATATGTTCCTACTCAGTAGAATCTATGATGCAGGTAAAAACTAACACAAACACAAATGGTGATTGTTTATAAATGGCCGGAGATTTGATGAAAAAAAAAACAGAATGCACGAACAGGGAACGATTTCGTTGCAGGGATTATGTCTTCATTGTTTCTGTTGCAAGGTTCAAACAAGAAAGCACACTCCTGTCAATGATTCACTGCATCAAAAGGTGAAAAAATGTCGTTAACAAAACAACAAAGACGTCGAAGATAAAAATGTAACCAGAGTGCTAAGTCAGTAAGAGCCTCTTGCCTACAAAAGTAAAACCAGGATCGATATTCTCGATTTTGCAAAATGAATAACACATGGTTCAAAGGCCGACATGTACGTAAAAATGATTGTGGTAAAATAATACAAAGATCACCAGATTGTATTTGATACCTCGACAATAAATTAATTTTATTTTTGGATTTGGGGGTTAACTTGAAATGGCAGAAGTACTCCCAAGACGATGGACAACAAAGGTGAAACCCACGTCGTCAATATATGTATATTGAGACACTTTATATCAATACACATGAAATACACAGCTACAATTGCAGCTTTGTTGGTTCTTTGGCAAAAAAAATTGAATTAGTCAGAGAGGGCGAGGTCTGATTATTTAACGAGAAGATTCAAAGAAAATTATATATCCACGCGCCATTGTCGTATTCGGCTTTAAGGTTACAAAAAATAATGAAAGCGACAAACAAGGGATTGCCTAATATTGATCAGTGACTAACGAACAAAGGAGTAAATTTGAAAGTGTCGCCGACTTGACAAAGAAACTTAAAATAGCTTCACCAAGCGACAATTAAACGAAGCGTAACGAAATGCAACATTTTTAAAAAGGGAGACAAAAATCTTCAGTTTTGGGGAAACTATAGTGTATTACCAATGATATTAAACATATAGGCTGGTATCTGTCGCTGGGGCTACTGAAAGCGAATCTCGATAATTGTATCCAAAATATCAAAGAAAGATTTTAAGGTGAACCTGTTCACTTACAACCTAAAGCCAAAAGCTGATATAGAATATAAAGACGTCACAAGCAGAGAATGAGTGCAGTCAGCGACTAGAGATGAATATAAGAACACAAATGAGCCGCTTTTGATAAGAAAATTCCTTGCTATTCAGTTAATATAGAAACGAGAAGTAAACCAATACATTTGGCCTTTTTTGAATGACTAGACGACAATGTAAAAGGATTGTAAGACGGCGTTTGTCAGCCGTAGGGTAGGAGCCCATTTTTTATCTTCACAGTTATTAAGCAAAGGCCTACAAAGTAATTAAAACTTCTTAGCAGAATTTTTCTTGTGCTTCTCAAATTTCAAGAAAGATGGAAGGAAACTGTCCTCAGAATAGATCTGGGGCCTTCAAATCTGTGGGAAAGTTCTTTTAATGCAAATTTGAAGAAACCTGTCATGGCTATTCTGAGATACAAACAAAGTAACAAATATTGAAACTGATAAATAAACTATAACCTGATTGCTTTGCTTATTTAAAAACAGCCCGCCTTTTTATTTTCTATAAATGCAAGAATTTTAAAATTAAACTTGTGAAAATCAAAGATTCAAATTGAATATGGGCAAAGTGTTTTCGTGTATTCAAAAAAAAATTATCAAGTTTTTGACCGGTTGCAGTACAATTCAAGTGTTTTGCAGGAGTGATTCACAAAATGGAATATATATCAGTTTGGCAGTAAATGCTGAAAAAACGGCATCATTGAAGCCTTACGATGAAGGAGCATAAACACAATTACTAAGTCGAGAAAACTCTAGTTCACTTGGTTTGAATTATGTTCAAAGTTTGTTTTTCTAGTTATGTTCTATAGATCAGTGCAGTTACGAAACAGGTTCGTGTGTTGAAAATTTTCCCTTCAACATGCAACTGATCACACGAAATTATGTAAAATTGTTTGACATGTTCAGTTTTAGTTTCACGAACAGCTCCACGCCTCTAATTTGGTTACTTGCCATCGAAAAGACTGAGTGCTAACTTCGTTTAGGAAAATATAGAAAATGTCCGTAATGGAAAAAACCTCACTCTGTCAAATTTTTCAGGCAACGAGCAGTTATGCATCTA
>OMLO01004844.1_pt1 | contig 11275 bp, 17 predicted proteins | sample 1674811 | NCBI WGS metagenome assembly OMLO01 (sample SAMN06265003, study PRJEB25207) | coral metagenome | isolation source: Coral host | place: Mexico:La Bocana,Puerto Morelos, Mexico | collected 2008-11-13 | reverse complement strand
GCTGTAGCCCCCAATGCCTGGCTCATGCCTGCTCAAATGATAATCAACACCCAAAGCACAGTCGGTTACAACAACAAATTGAAAATAAGATATGAGCAGTCGGACGCATGGTGATCTGGTTCAATGCAAATTCCACAATGCGGGTCTCGATCGCAGTCTGACGCCACGTGACCAGGGGACTCACAGTTGTAACAACGAGGTTTTTTACATTCCTTGGCCACATGGCCCTCCCTACCGCACCTCCGACATGTCTGATAGGAAATGAACACTAACTCACCGGCAATTCTGACTGATGAAGGAATGGAAGTAGACAGCCGCATGGGCGCTGTCCGAACACCGTTATGTAACCGAGTAGCGGCCTCATAATCCCGACAAAAGGACAATACATGCCCGTAATGGGACAGCCGATCAATGATCACAGTATCGGGCATCTCGGGCAGAGCCTCATAAATTTTAACCATGACGGTCTTAAAATCGGCATCACCGATAAAGACCGCCACGTCACCGAAGAAGACCACGCCCTTCTCAAGAATTCGCTCTTTGGCCGCCCTAGTACAGAAAGAAACACACCAAGCCTCGATATTAAACTGAGTTGATCTCCTCCGCAGCTACACCGGTATTACAGGAGGCCTTAACAACCTCTTCGCTAGAAAAAATCTGGTCCACACTAAACGACACCGAGAGTGTCCGGCAAAGCTTAGCTGCATAACCATCTATGTTCCATGTGCTGTCGGGTACTGCAACCAATTTGACGTTACCAGTGGTAATCAGCCGACGCAACGGTTGTGGGAGTTCAAACTCGCCCTCAGACCCGTTTGGGATGCGTTGTTCAGTGATGGCACCATCAGTCTGGTCATGGTCAGCGGTAGCATTCACAGCAACAGCTTCCTCAGCAGCGGTTTCCTCGGTAACAGACCCCTCAGCTAACTGATTGATCCACTGAGAATCTATTCCTCTAAGAGCACTATCAGAAACTTCACTCGACATTGTTAGTAATACACAGAACAATAAAACTTTGAACAATATAACGATTTGGGGGGAGTCACGAATTTGAGTAGAAAGAACTTCCAAAACAAGGATGTAGAGGAGGGGTGAGAGGGGACACCCGTCTCACACCCCTCCCAAGAAAAATAGGCTGAGTTAAATTTCCGTTACAGATAATTTGAGAGAAGACATTATTGTAAAAAAGAGACACCCACTGACAAAAGGTCGGACTGAAACCAAATTTTGCCAGTATGCACATGAGAAATTTGTGATCGACACAGTCAAAAGCTTTCTCTTGATCTAGAGTGACTAAAATACCGATTTCATCTGTTTTATCAATCATGTCGAGTACATCCCGTACGAGATGCAAATTAGAAAAGATCGAGCAGCCAGGAATGCTACAAGTTTGGTCTTGATGGACTATAAACGACATAACGGATTTCAGACGTTCAGTGATCGCTTTAGAGGCCAATTTAAAAGCGAAATTGGACCTCAATTTTTGGGTAAACGCACATCTTTTTTATGAATGAGCCGGAGCAGACTGCCCCGCTTACTCTTAGTAAGAATGCCAGGGCGAAAACGTTCGTTTAAAACGCGGGAAAAAGAATCCTCCAAATCATCCCAGAAAGCTAAATAAAATTTGGCGGGAAGATCATCAGAACCGGGGGCCTTGCCGGTCTGAAGGCCTTTTAAGGCAACAAAAAGTTCTTCAGTAGAAATAAATCCCTCTCAAGAATCGCGTTCAAGTTCGGTAAGAGAAAGCCTTAGATTGTCGATTATTTTGGTCTGAATTTGCATATCAATTGACGGATCTTTAGTAAACAAATCAGTATAAAAAGGGGTGAGAATATTTTCAAAGTCGGACTGTGTGGATTTTTCAACGCTGTTCGCATCGAAAAGGGAGACAAAAGAATTTTTAGCTGCTCGTTTGTTTTCAAGTCGAAAAAATAATGGGTAGGCTTTTCGCCTTCCTCGATCCATTGAGCCCGAGAACAAATCTTAACGCCCTCCGCCTCTTATAATACAAGAGCCAAAAGGGCGTTTTGTAAATATTTAATTGTAGAATCGCTTGTGGCACCAGTGTGAAAGTCATGCTTCACACGTATCGATTGTTTCGTAAGGATAGATCTAGAACGATTAAGAGCCCGCTGCTTGTGGGCTGAAAAATCAACACACAATTTTCGGATTAAAATTTTTAAATTATCCCACCAATCCCCTAAAGTATCAAAACGAGAAATTTTAGATTTTTGATCTAAAACTAAAGTAGAAATAGATTGCCGAAAATCGGGGTCTTAAAGGAGTTTGGCATTAAATTTCCAAATCCCACAGCTGCGGGTAGAAAAAGCTCCAAGCTCAAGACAAACAAACTCGTGGTCAGAAAAAGTACAGGGCAGAACCCGATTTGAGCAAACCACTTTTAACAAAGACTGGGAAAAAAAAAAACGATCCATCCTAGAGGCTTGAGTATTGTTTTTGTTGGACCAGGTGAAGGAAATCCCACGAGGGTTTAGTTTACGGTAAACATCAACAAGGGAAAAATTGGCTTTCAGAGCGGCGAGACAATTTTTATCTGAGGACAGAATATTATTGGATTGAAATTTATCAATAGCGTGGTCGACAGTTTAAGTCGCCAGCAATTAATTAATCGCCTTGGGAGAGAAATTACTAAATTAAATACTAAATTAGGAGCATAAATATTAATTACATTCAATTTAGATAAAGGACCAAAGGTAAATAAAAGGCTCAAGATGCGACCGTCGGAATCAAAAAGAAAACGTTGCACGGAACCGGAAAAGTGAGGCAGGAGCAAAACGGCCACACCAGCCGATTTACCGATACCGAAGGACCAGTAACATTTGCCCCGCCAAGATTGTTCAAAAACTTTTGCCTGTTTAAGACAGGAGAAATGTGTTTCTTGCAAAAGGACGATATCAAAGTTTAGGACTTCAAGTTCATGACACAGAGAATTAACTTTAGTGGGCGATCCAAGCCCACGAACATTAAGAGACAAAATCTTTAGTCGCATCTCGAGCATAGAGTAAAGAAAAAATAATTAGAATTAATGACTCTTACAACTTCTAGAGTGACGGTGTCGATGCTTTTCATCTGAGTCGGTGTCTGGGTCGGACATAAAGGCGGTGAAGAAACACAAGAAGAGCGTTCACAAACACAACGAGTTTAATGTTGTGATTAGCACGAACAACCGATGTTGACCATTCATCTGGATTACAACCTTGTGGCAAGGCGTAATAACCTACGGGACACCACAAAATTACCTAGCGAAGCGAAAATTCGATACAACACAGTCTAATAACCTACCATATGATGAAAGGACTCGGTATAAGCGGTAAGAATTCACAACTTCAGCGTTTAGTACACAAGCGCTTCACCACGTGCGTTTTCCTACTTAGAAAAGCTACCGAAGCATCATGGTCTTACGTAGTTGAAAAACAGGAACGGTGGGATGGACTTGTCATTAAAGACCTTTGTTGAGGAATAGCCTCAACAGTCGGAATCACTGGAAAACAACGGCGGTGATTGATCGCGGTAGCGTCTGCGATCGGAACTACAACGCCGATCGTGATTGCCCCCGTGGTTACGCGAGGAGCGCTCCTGCGGGCGGTGCCCTTCACGACGCCGCTCCTTCTTGCTTTCTCTACCGCGATCTCTCTCCAAACGGCGATTCTCATGACGTTCTTCTCATTGATGACGGTCCTCATAGTCGTCAGATTCACAATGGGGGGTATCTCGGCCACGATCTACGCGAGGTTGGTGATCTTCACGGGTACTCCTCTCGCGCCGTCTGACCTTCCCTCGCCAGGCTGAACTTCGCTCCGGGTTACCACGGGGGTCTCCCACGGGGGTATCTTCAGGAGTCGCATATCTAACGGATTCGTGATCAGCTTTTCTCTTCCTACCAGAGTCCACAGGGGAGGCAGCAACGGGACTAGCTGGCCTGTTCTGTCGGGCCGCGTCCACATAAGAAGGCACCGGAACAGGGTTCCCAATGGGCTCCAAATTCGCGCTGAAGATTAGATAGGGACAATCCGCCACAGGGTGGTTGGGCTTCAAACAAATCCCACAAAGGGGGTCCAAATCACAATCCGACGCGACATGCCCCAGGCACTCACAGTTAAAACAGCAGGGCTTTCTACACCCCTGGGCCATGTAGCCCTCCTCGCCACACCTCCTGCAGGTCTTAGGTTGGCCAGGGTAAGAAACAGAGACCAGTTCACCTGCAATTCTAATGGACGAAGGAATAGTGGACGAGAGACACATGCGTGCCGTTCGTACTCCAGCACCGTAATCCCGGCAGAAGAAAAGGACCTTACCATAATGGGACAAGCGCCCGATCACGACCGTGTCGGCATCTCTGGCCTCATACACTTTAACTATCACGGTTTTGAAATGCATGTCACCGACAAAAACAAACGAATCTCCAAAACGGACAACGCCTTTCTCCTGGACCAGCTCTTTGACGATTCTATTTCAAAAAGAAACGCACCAAGAGCGGTTGGAACCGCGATATTGGACCGAAACGATATCCTCAGCATCAATACCTAGATTGCAACACCTCCAACACCTCTTCACCAGAGATAGCGGAGTCCACGCTAAAGGACACCGACAGGGTGCGGCGCAGCTTGCCTGCATGGCCGTTGATATTCCACGTGTTATCTGGAACAGATACTAGCTTAACTCCACCCGAGGAAATCAAATGCCGCAAGGGCAGTGGGAGCTCGATCTCTGTATCCGATGTTAAGTTTGGGATCCGATGCTCGGCCACACTAGGCACTTCTGCAAGGCTCGGCTCTTCACTCAGAAGAATACAGCAGGGGCGAGTGATCGCGATGAGGTCGGTCATCGGGGCTACGGCGCCGATATGAGGAGTGCTCCCGTGGGCGGTGCCCTTCACAACGCCGCTCCCTCTTGCGACAGCGATCCTCACGACATTCTTCTCAATGGTGTCGCTCTTCCTGGTTCTCATGATCCTGATGACGATCCTCATGGTCACGGCACCTGTGTTCCTCTCGATCCCACGCAGGCACTCTCTCGACGTCTAACTTCGCCTCTTTCCTCGGGGTTAATGACACAATCTCGGTCCGGGGTAACGGACCTGCTCTGCTCGTGGTCCGCTTTCCTCTTGCGCTGTTGTTGTTCGGCAGGCGGAGGGGCTGCAGGGCTGGCAGGCCTATCTTGACGGGTGACGTCAGCGTATGATGGGGACGAAGCGACGTTAGGCTCAACGTTGGCACTCAAGATCAAATACGGGCAGTCAGATGCATGGTGATCGGATTGGAGACACACCCCACAAAGGGGGTCGAGGTCACAGTTGGACGCCACGTGCCCAGGGGCCTCACAGTTGTAGCATCGGGGCTTTTTACACCCCTAGGCCACGTGACCTTCCTCACCACACCTTCTACAGGTCTTCGGTTGCCCTGGATTAGAAATAAAAACGACTTCGCTGGCGATCCGAACTGACGACGAAATCGCCGACGAGACTCGCATCCACGCAGTGCAGACACCATTATGGATGCCAGTTGCCACTCCCACATCCTGACAGAAGGACAGGACCCGCCCGTAATGCAACAGACGGCCAATGATGATGGTGTCCGGCATCCCGGGCGGGGCCTTGTCAACTTTCACGGTGACCGTCTTGAAGTCAGTGTCACCTATAAAGACTGCTGTGTTACCGAAATGGATAACACCCCTCTCGAGAAGACGGTCTTTGGTGGCTCGAGAGACGAAGGAGACGCACCAAGAGCAATTCAACCCGTGATATTGAATTGATTTAATTTCATCTGCCGCAATGGCAGCATTGCAGACACCCTCCAACACTTCCTCACTAGTCACGATAGCATCAACGGAAAACCTCACTGAAAGCGGTCAACAAAGTTTTGCTGCATACCCGTCGATATTCCATGTACCACATGGGGCGCCCACCAACTTGACGCCAGCAGTTGCAATAAGCTTCCTCAGCGGATTCAGTAGCCCGTTTAGTTCGGCCTCAGACTCGGGAATTCGATGTTCGGCCACTGGAACTAAACTTCCGGCACTCGGAACTAGATCTCCGGCACTTGGGACCAGGTCTCTGCTCGTCTCCCTGGTCTCAGCATGAGTATGGTCAGCGATAGCAGTATCTTTGGCACCAGTCACTTGATCACTCCATTGCGAGGGCATTTCGTTGCATTCCAGTACCTCCTGGATAAGGCTATCTGAAATTTCATTAGACATAATATGTTTCCAATATTCAAAAAAACAGTATGGGATTAACCAAATAATCTCTGGATCGCAAGCCCTTCGATCTTTGCCAAAAGGCTGAGAAACGATACTGAACCTTCCCTCCCCTAAGAGGGTGGTGTAGGGGAGGGTCTGGGCCCAAGAGCAGGCCCAGCAGGGCCTCTACAGTACCGGCACCGGGTGGGGCATCGTCATTGATGGGCTCCAGGGGAACGTATATGGGTTCAGCTACACTCTCAGTTTGATGGTTCTTGCGGGAGGCAGGACCAGGGTCCGAAACCACAGATTTTCCGTACTAGGAATACGGGCACAGGCGAGCATTGTGCTCCTCACTTTTACAAATGCAGCAGTGGGGCACGTGGTCGCAGCTACAAGATTCGCGCCCCAGCTCGTCACAATTAAAACAAACTATTGTTGCACTCATTAGCAAAATGACCAGCTCTATTGCAGCGACAGCATGTGTGTTGTTGTCCATTGTGTGAGAGACGCACGAGAAACTTGCCGAAACGTAAATAACTCGGAATTGGCTGTTTAATTCGCACGCAGAAATGACGAATACCATTGCAAGTATTTGTCCCCAGGAACTTGCCGTACCTCATTCGAAAAACTTCACAGAACTCACTCAGGCGAATTTTCAAAGCTTCATCAGGCAGCTCGTGTGGAGCGTCATATAAATTATGTTCAAGTAGGTTAGGGGCATATCCTCGTCGTTGATTACCGCCGTTGAATTGTTAAGATAAAAGAATACGCAGCTTATAAATTTCTTCTTAGTGTCTTCGTCCACAAAAGTAATTAACATGTCGCGCGAAGGGCAGCGCTGTAAACAAAGAACCGCCCCCCGCGGGAACCCCAGTTGCTCGGGCTTGTCAAAGACGGCCTTTGAATCGGCGAAGAAACCTGCCGAAAAGTACGCTGTACACGGTCTACCAGTGGTTACGTTGTCCAAACCAAAGTGGGTTTTTTCAAATTGAGTCACAACCCGTCCGTGGCGGAGAAAACTTAGGCACCGGCACTCGCTGTTGACTTCGTTGCTCCTGTCGTTGCAAGATATCAGTATAGGAAAACACTTGTGAACTCTCGTCATCCGTTCGCAGAAGGGTATCCCCAGATTGGTTTGACAATGAATCCTCATTAACACTTGCTCCACAATTATAAATTCCAAGATCAGAAATAGACATGATCGAAAAAAAATGGCAGAATTACTTACGGAGCCAAACGGCAGGGCATAAGGCCCACTAGTAGCGAAAGGGAACCACCAGCAATCCTACTGAAAGATCAATCGCAGGCCTCCTGATCGTAGCCAAAAGGCCGAGAAGCGATACCGAACCTTCCCTCCCCTAAGGGGGTGGTGCAGGGGTCCCCTCTTTTAGATGTGGTGGTCAATATGCTGTCGCTGATGGCACTGTTCTTGGAAGTAAGGGCCTGGAACCCACTGTAGGCCCACGGTTTCCAGTAAGTTGCCGACATATACACACTTGTTATATAGCACAATTGCCAAAAAATCCGCAGCAAAGTTGATAACGTGCCTCCAAGAGTGAGTGTAATTCAACACCTTTTTCCTCTCCAAAACAAGGCAATTGCTCTTGCATGGACTGGTAATGACTGCCTCATTGGGACATAGGCAGAAAGCAGCGGCTACCTTACCATTATTCGCTCTCCACGTGTACGCAACTTGCAGAGACGTTAAGGGATGCCTAGCACAAGATTCCTGGTTGGTTTCGTATTTTGTGCTTCATGAGTTGCTTTAAAACACTAAATTTTTAGCCCTTTCTCTTCTCTACGACCATACCACAGGGAAAGCACCGGTTCTCGTCCGGGTTTTTTGCGTCCTGTGGCACCTAGTTCAATCTTGAGCTTTTCTAGGCCATCTTGCCTTCAAAGTGTCTCAATCTAAGTTGTAAGAGTCTAGTCAACCTTTTTGACCGGTTATTTCGGCAATTCACTGCCTAATCGAGCAAGAAGAAAGAAGCTTGCTTTCCGGTCAGCCCACACGGCAATGGCCAACCGCAAGGGAAGAAGCATAACGATCAAATTTCCCTGCACAGCAACCCTGAGCGAAGTCAGAAACTCCATAAAGAAAGAAAACGAAGATGCAAATCTGACCATGATACAAGATCTAGGAGGTGGTGAGTTCCTAATCGAATTTGCAAGCAAAACACATGCCGAAGAGTTTATCGATAGTGGTATTGATTTCAATGAAATTCACCTCAATTTCAACCCGCCACATGGCTATTATGTGAATGTAAGCATCTTAGGCCTCAGAGCATATATCGATGACGAGAAAGTAATTGAAGCCCTCTCCGAATATGGGGAAATCAAATGTGAAGTAATCCGCTTGAAATACAAAATTGATCATGAATTGGCCGGCCTGGAGAACGGAAATTGCCTTGTTCGTATGGTTCTCGGCAGATCATTCCCTACTCTCTGAATATCGACGGCCGCTAGTGTCGCATTATTCATAATTATCAACAATGTGTTTGCACAAATTGCCATGTGCTCGGTCACTCCAGAAGAAAATGCCCGGAAATCGAGTGCAGTAGATGTAAAAACAAAGGCCACATCGCTTCAGATTGTGAAGAACCCGAACCAACTCCAGACATCCCGCAGACCAACAAAGCCATCCCGCAACACGCTCCAGAAGATATTTCCGATGATATTTCCGATGATCTTTCAGATCCATCTGAGGATAACCCATCCCAAACAGAACCAGATCCGGACCTTCCATCACCACCACAGGAAAACAACACTGAAAATCCTCCACCTGAAAACGACCTGTCCAACAATCATATGGAAGACGAAGAAGCACAGCGAAGCGGAACGAAACGACCGCATCAGACTGACTCCGACTCAAACAATTTATCACGGCCTAGAAGATCTAAGATTCATCCTACCCCCAACTTGAATGCAGCCAGACCTCGAGATCGGAAGTCTAAGCAGAAAAACAGAAACCCGCCCACAGAATGACTCTATTATTTTACTGTCAGTCTTCATCTTCAACTTCTCTTTTATTTTAATTTTAGCCATGTGTAGTCTAATTAGCATAAACAAGCAAGGTTTGCGATTAGCTGACCACAGACAGACCACTTTTAATTTCTTTAAACGGAACAAATACGACATAGTATTCCTTCAGGAAACCCACTGGACCGAAGACCTTCAAACAACCATCCAACATAACTGGGACGGAGGTATTTATTTTAGCAACGGAACTGAAAATGCCCAAGGCGTTGCAATCCTAATTCACGGACGTCTAGATTACACCTTACAAAGATCCAAGCGTGATTCCCACGGCCGCATTTTATCAGTTGAAATCAGCATGGACGATACTATAATAAATCTGGTGAATATTTACGCCCCTAGATCCGACTCAGAACGCCGACAATTTTTTCAAACATTAGACTCCTATTTATCTACTAACAACGACAACATTCTTGGAGGAGACTTCAATGCAATTTCTGACCCACAACTCGACAAACTCGGCGGAAATCCCGAAGCCAAACATTACGCAAACAAAACACTAACAGCAATTTCATCTCGCTTTATGCTTACTGACATCTGGAGACAAATGAATAAAAATAAACGCAACTTCACCTGGACTGGCCGTAACCCAATAGATAATTCCTTGATTCGCACTCGCATCGACAAATATTTAATCAGCCGCAACTTACCACCCAAGATCACAACCACAAGCATTCAACCGTATCCACACTCTGACCACGACTCAATCACGCTATCTTTGAATTTAACAGAACAGCCATGTGCAGACGGCTTCTGGCATTTTAATAACTCTCTACTACAAGATCCTATTTTTTCCGACGACATTAAATTATTTTGGCAAGACTGGCTTCTACAAAAACACAAATTCGACAATCCGCTAATCTGGTGGGACAAAGCCAAAAAACACTTCAAACGAATTGCAATTCACCGATCAACAATACTACGGAAAATTCAACGGAATGAACGCAACCAACTGGAACGATCTCTCCACTTCTTACAACAAAAAGCAACCAACGGAACATCCACAGACATTGAACGATACTTAACTGCTAAAGAAAAACTCAAACAATTCGAACTCTCTGACCTTGAAGCTGTGAAAATCCATTCAAAAGCTCGTTTTATAGAAGAAGGGGAAAAGAGTACCCAATATTTTTATTCATTGGAAAAAAGACAGAAAACCAACCACACCATAAAAACACTCACAAGAGACAACCTAGACACTATCTGAAACATATTTAGAAGAAATTAAAGTGCAAATTGCTGAGATCGAGATTACTAAGCCACGAAATAACCTGCCTTACCAAGAACGTATAGCACTGAAAGATTTGAAATCTAACACAGAAATAGTTCTCAAAAAGGTAGACAAAGGTTCCACAACGGTCATTATGAACAAACAAGATAAGATAACAGAGGACCAAACTCAACTTGATGATAGAAAGAACTGCATGCCCCTAGAAACACCAATGGTGAAGGAGACCTCACAAAAGGTCAAAGGTTTAATTAATGAACTCCATTTAGGAAATCACATAGACACAAAGACCAAAGAATGGCTTTCTCAAACACCTAACCCACCGCACATACCAGTGTTTTACACACTAACAAAGATTCACAAACCTACTCTTACTGGAAGACCAATAATTTCGGGCTGTGAAGGTCTGACAGAACGTATATCATCATTTATAGACCACACCCTCCAGCCTATTGCCAAAGCGCAAAAATCGTACCTCAAAGATACCACAAATTTTATTAACTTTATAGAAAGGACAAAAGTCCAACAAAATACGATTCTAGTTTCAATGGATGTTATGAGCCTGTACACCAATATCCCCCAAGAGGAAGGGATAAACACTGTATGCATAGCATACGAAGACTTCTATAAGAACAAAACTCCCCAACATGCTTAGACTTATACTTCAGGAGAACTCCTTCCATTTCAATGGAAGGAACTATCTCCAAACCCATTGAACCGCAATGGGGACAAAAATGGCAGTTGCTTTCGCGAACATTTTTATGTCCGCAGTAGAATCTAAAATTATCGGTAAAAGCAAGATAAAACCCA
>OMLO01004843.1_pt1 | contig 11276 bp, 9 predicted proteins | sample 1674811 | NCBI WGS metagenome assembly OMLO01 (sample SAMN06265003, study PRJEB25207) | coral metagenome | isolation source: Coral host | place: Mexico:La Bocana,Puerto Morelos, Mexico | collected 2008-11-13 | reverse complement strand
CTTTAGATAGTGTTCAGCTCTTTATTTTTGGTTACTCTACCCAAGTCCAACGCGGATTCCTTGTACATAGAAGGATGCCCACAGGTTGTTCAAAGCTGACATGGCTTGAACTTTGAACGATATTTTCAAAATCTTTACATAATTTGTGAGTCAATTGAAATGAATCCAAAGCAATGAGTCTGCCAGCAATCCAAACTTTAAACCATCCGAATCCACCCCACTTGAATGATTGTCCGATTTAGTTGTGGTTAGTCTTGCAAGATTTGTCCCACATTTTTGGAGTCACGAAGCCTGGATCGCCGAAGCGAGAAATGAGGCACGAAAGCTCTGCCACAGGTCGGGAGATGGGGTGGAATGGTGACTTGATGCCAGTGACATCAAACATCACCCTGATCGAGGGTTGCTCTTATGCACAAGCGCCTCTTCTTTCTACACCTTGATCAATTTTGACAGTTTGATGAACATATTTGTTGGGTGAGATATCGTAGTAATTAGTAGTTTGTAATTACTATCACTAAACTTGACCTAATTTTCCATTCCGACAAACACACCAAAAGGTCTAGATTCACTCCATGAGATCAAATTCATTGGACAAACAATTTGAAAGAAAGCTCGACCAACCAACACAGGTTTTTTGTTGGTTCAAAATTGTGAGGACTTGTTGCAGATCTTAAGGACATAGTTATAGTGCAAGACGCAATTACTTTCAACTCTTTGGACCATTGATCTTATGATTTGCACAGATTCACAACCTTAGAAGTACGGTGCAGGGGTCAGCCCAGTGTCCAGGGATCGAATGAACCATCAGCACCGGGTTGTTGCGGATTTTTCTCCAACTTGGGAATCTCCATCAACGAATCAACCAGCCACTGTCTGAGTTCTTACTTGCTTTTCCTGGAATTGGTTGCCCCATTCAATGTTCTGGATGCAGCAGGTTTCGGTGCCTTCAGGCCTTATGTGTCTTTTCGGGAATGCAATGAATATGAATGATTGAAGTAAGTCTGACTTGTTTGCACTTTTTTGTTCAAGCTTCATGTTAGGGTTGTCCCTTCGCTCTGTTGTTGAGGGTTGGACCTTCATCCACCAGCTTTCTTGGACCTTCACTTGCCCTGTCCATTGTTCTGCTTCGGTTGCCCCTTGGTTCCTGGCAGGGCTATCTCTTGGATTTGTTCTTTGCTTGGTCGTCTTTGCTGTTGGATTTTGTCTCTTCCCCTTCAACTTGCTCTGGACTGATCCTCCGAGGTCCTCCTCTGCTCCTCACGCCTCTTCCAACAGAGTGCGTACTCTGGCTCGTTTGCGTGGCTACTTGCATGAGTAGTCCTCCCAATCTTGCTTTCAGCGAAACTGATCTTTTCCTGGCTTTCCGACATCTTTGTCGTGTTGTGGATTTGCTTTCAGCTCGAGTGAACCAACTCGAACTTCAGCTTGCTCGTCCTACTGGTGGCTGGGATCATCTCACTGAGGAGAGCATTCCTCTTCCTACCGGGATTCCTCATTCCCGTTTCGCTGAATCAGAGGAGGGCCCTCCTACTCCCCCAAACGATATCGTTCGTCTGTGCCGAAACCTTCACGCTCCTCCTGGGGCCTGGGTCCGTTGCTATCGTTGTTGGGAAGGTGGATTTTGGTGCGGGATTGCTCTTCGTACCCATACTACTTTTTACCCTTTGAATACTCTGGAGGTGCCTGATCGTTTTTGGGTTGTGTGGCGTGCTGCTGGCATCAATCGTCCTTTTGGTGTCGAAAGCCGTGAAGAAGTTGATCGATTGCTCGCATTGCCCGGCCCTTCTACTCTGGCCCCGATCGTCATTGGGTACCCAACTATTGCTGAGCTGCAGGTCTTTTGTGCAGGTGGGGCTCTTGTGTACCCTGCCTTTTATCAATGGAGAAATCCGTGATCCAGTTTGCAGATTCAGGCCCTCCAAGCCTTTTGATCTTGTCAGTGCCTGCAGATCTGTCGTTTAGTGGTACAGCTGTTGAATGCTTTGCGGTTCCTATCCTGAAACGTTCGGGTGGCTTCCTTTTGAACGTGCCTCGGGGAGTTGTCTCTGAGGATGCCTTGATAGATGCCCTTTCAGGTGAGGATCGTGACAGCATTCTTGGCCCTTCCAAAGGGGTCGATGTTTCGTTGCATGAGGAAGATAGTGAGGGGAATTTAGTAGATATTGGTTCGAGGGCAAATACCCTTTTGATTGATTTCACTGATGATTGTTTAGCATGGCTTCGTGATTACGATCCTCAAGTCGCAGATGATCAGATCGTTGGTTTTTCGAGTGAGCACCCTATAGCATTGCCTGTGTTTGCCGAAGTTGTCGAAGCCGCATCCAATTGGGTTCAGCAACAGGGCTCGGATCGTGTAAATTTTTACTCAGCTCTAAAAGAGCAGGATTCAGTCGTTGCAAAAGCAGATGCAAAAGGTGTGGCAGGAAAAAAGGCCCCTGTCGTGAAAAGGGTCACCAATGCACAGGTCTTGGAACAGATGTCGATCCTTGTGTCTCAAATGAAGGCTCTTGCAACTCGTCAGGACAACTTAGAACAGGCTGCAAGTTCGTCTGCCACAGTTGTTCCAGGTCCAGCTCTTGGAAATGTTTCTGGGGTCCCGGCTGTATCGGCCGGTTTAGGTGCTATGAGCAAGCAGGTTGGTGCTCCTCCGGTGGCTTTCGCAAAGTTCACAAACCTGACTGGTCCACCTCCAAAGGTGAAGCAAACGCCGAATGTTGTGCCTCCAGTTGGAATTCCTGCAGTGTCGTCCCCAGAGGCTCCAATAGATCCAGGAAGCATCGCCCAAGCTCTGACTCAGCAGAGCAGTGCAGTGTTGGCTCTCGTGTCGCATCTGGCAGGAAATGCAGATCCTCTCATGGAGATTCCAGGCGTTGGTGGTGCTCTTTCTACTTCCACCAAAGGGGTGCAAAAAAGAGAGCGCATGCAGCAGGATCTCGCATCCGGCTCGTCGAGCTATTATCTGCAGGTAATGCAACAGCTTCACAAGAAGCTTCACCCGTCGTTGCCAATGCCGAAGTCCATCAACGAGCTTTCTCATCTGTCGTTCCTCACATATCTGGAGCGGAGTGGCGGTTTCCGAAACGCTCGAGATCAAGGACTTTTGATGTGGCTGCTCGGCCATGTGCTGGACGCTGCGGCTCAAGAAGATTGGCATATGGTGAGGGAAAGATTGGCGCTGACCATTGTTGCGGTCGACCAAAGCGTTGTGGATGGCAGCTGGAATCTGGGGTTCCTTCTTTCGTTAGCGGAGGATCCACCAATTGCAATGTTTCAAGATCGAGCAAGCACCCTATCTCCATTTGGCAAGCCCTTTTCGAGTCTAGTACCTCCTCAATGGGCTTCGAGGGTTTTAGCCTATGTAAAAGAAATGGAAGTGCTTCAATCGAAGAAACCCGATGCAGTGCCGAAAAAGACTCCCAAAGCAAGTCCAGATCCCGACAGCCCATCACCGAAAAGAAGGCCTCGTTTTCCCAAGAAGCCGATCCGGCCAAGTCTCAGTGATCAAAAAGAAGCAAAAGTTAATTGACATTGGTGGTCCCGTTCCGGACAATGTTTCTGCAGACCCGAATGTCGTTTGCATGCAGCCGCAGGGGCATCGTGATGATGCCTTTTTTGGGAAATCCCTTTCGTTAGCTTCGTGGTGTTCTCAGCTGGTAAGTGCTGTTTTCAAGACCCGAACTCCTTTTTCTGCCTTCGTTCGCAATTCCATCCGTTTGACCCGAGACGATGCTGTCTCGCATTCATCTGCTTTCCCTGTCCCTTTGCCTTTCTTTGGTGTGTTTGACAGGATGCCCTCAGAGCTGTCTAGCCGTAGTCGTTGCAGGATTCACTTTCGTCGTGCAGTGGTTATCATTGTTCTTGCATTAAACTTCTGGTGGTCAGGCAGCCGGTTCATTGACATGGCCCTTCTGAGGAGATCTCCCTCCGTCGGTCAAAGGCAGATCATCCGACGTGTGGTGGATTTGTTGCAGGTGGACGGCCCCAAGATTCCTTTCGAGATTTCTTTGTCGGGTCGACGCAGCCCCCAATTAATTGCAAGGTTGGCCGAACTTTCAGAAGCTTTAACATCAGCCGGTGTTAGGAGCTCCCCCTATGATCGTGTGTTTGGTGGTAGGGATGTGAAGTTCCAACAAAAAATGATGTGCTTCCTGAGCTCGAGCCTTATCGTGCCCTTGACGCAGAAAGATTGAAATTGAGTGGAGAAGGTCATTTTGATCCCCTTGTTTTCCTTGAGGATAATTTGGCCATGGCTTTTAGATATCCGGACTGCCTTCTTTACGATGCTTCATTTGATGGTGTTTCCATTCCTAGGATCTCAGACCCACCTGAGGAACTCATCAAACTTGCTCGTGTATGGGATGCTAAGGGTTTGCTTTGTCTTCACAAGCATGACGTACCTTTTCATTATCCTTGGGAAGTTGTTCGTATATTTAATTGTTACAAAAACAGCCGATGCGATCGGCAAATAGGAGACCGTCGCGGTCGCAATCATTGCGAGCGAAGACTCGAGGGTCCATCGAAAAGATGGCCGGCAGGTCCAGATGTGTTTGACTTGTTTCTTGACCCTAAGACGGAAAAGGCCCTAGTTAGTGTATCTGATCGTCGTGATTACTATCACCAATTTCAGACCACATTTTCCAGAGCACTTTCGAATACTTTAGGACCAGGAATACCAGCTCATATGCTGAACGATACCCAAGCATATTCCGCCCTTGTCCTGCGCAATCACAAAAAACCTGCTGGGAGACTGAAGTCCGGTGATGGCCTTTTCTCTATGCCTCGTTTTCCGCCTTGCAAGCCTGTCGATGATGGTGATGTATTCATAGCCTTCAACAGCATACTGCAAGGCGACCACGGCGGGGTCGAGTTTGCATGCCAGAGCCACGAGGGGCTTTTGTCATCTTTTGGACTTCTCGCTCCACATGAGCGAGTCATTGCTGATAGACCATTTGAAGGGACCACTCTCATGCAAGGTCTCGTCATAGATGATTTTTTCGCTATTAGCATTGTCCCAAAAACCCTAAGTGAGTCGTCGCCTGATGAAAAATGTTTCCAAAAAGCAAATTCCGCATATGAAGAATATGGGCTTCTCGGATCACCCGATAAAGATGTGATATCGCAGCCCTGTGCAAAGGTGATAGGTGCAAGTTTGAACAGCAGTGATCGTGCGTTATCAAAAGGCCTCTGCACGCTGGGCAGCCCTGCCCAGAAAAGATATGCCCTTGCATGGATAACCTTACAAGTTTGTTCACTTGCATTCACGACCGATGTGTTGCACCTTTGCTTATTGAGGGGGTGGGTTGCCATCCTCACCTATCGTCGACCTTTAATGAGCATCCTAAATGAGTCCTTCAAGCTTGTAGATGCAAATACGGTTTGTTCGACGAATCCAAAGCTCATTAAGTTGCCCAGAGCCGTTGCAAATGAATTGTGTCTTCTCGCCGTCCTTTGTTGCTTTGCTGTCAGTAACCTTGCAGCACCAATAGCAAAAAAGATCTATGCCACCGACGCTTCCAGCCGGAAGGGTGGGATATGTGAAGCGCCTGTTGATGAACCTTTCGGTAAATTCTTATGGAGGATCTCTAGATCCAAGGGGGCCTATCATCGTCTTCTTACACCCATTCAGAGCATTGCCAAAAGATTGGGTATACTTGAGGAAAAGATTATTGATGACTCCATTGGAGTTCAAAGGCCCTTGGCGTTCCAGTACGACTTCCTAGAGATTTTTTCAGGTGCTTCGAAAGTCACAATTGCAGTTGCAGCCCTTGGATTGGTCGTTGGCCCGCCTATCGATCTTTCCATAAGTGAAGAATATAATGTAGAGTGGTTGCATGTCATCAGCTGGATTTCGTTCATGGTATGTGAAAAAAGGCTGCTTGCATTCATATGCGAGCCGCCTTGTACTTCGTTTTCCTTGATGAGAAGACCGGCTCTTCGGTCCCGGCTTTGTCCCTTCGGATTCAATGTCAAAAATCTTCAAACTAAAAATGGAAACTTGTTGGCACATCGGTCGCTTCAGCTTCTTAGCACTGCTAGAGTAAATGGTACTGCAGGTTTGCTGGAAACACCTTTCGGTGCTATGACAAGGTACCTCCCATCGTTTCGCAGATTGCTTGATCACCCAGAGGTCAGCCAGTGTCGGACCGATAGCTGCATGTTCGAATCCATTCACATGAAGCCTTTTAGATTCTTGGGAGTGAACGTTGATTTATCACCTGTGATGAAAAAGTGTTCTCGTAATCATACCCATGAAAAAATTGAAGGAGCCTACACAAAAATCTCGGCAACATATACGGATTGTCTTGCAGCAGCCCTCGCCCAGGTTGTTGCAAAAGCTGTCGTTAGTGTTAAAGAGAGGTTCCAAGTGCTTGATCAGATTGACTGCAAAGGTTTGGAAAGCCAGGCTTTGAATTCCGTGGCCTCTTCGTTGCCTTGGACCGTGAAAAAGGTGTGGAGCTTCAAAAAGGAGGCTCATATAAATATTTTGGAATTTGCCGTTCTTGAGAGACTTGCCTAAAAATTGTTACAAGAAGGTGGAGACGTTCGTGCCGTTTCCCTTGCTGATTCTTTTGTGACATCCGCCGCAGCCAGTAAAGGTAGAACTTCTTCCTATGGACTTGCTCCTGTGTTGAGAAGATATAATGCTTTGTGTGTTGCAGGGGGGCTCTTTATGAACGTGCCATTCATCCCCACGAGGTTAAATATATCTGACGATCCTACCCGTGATGCACCTCTTCGTAGCAATTCAGGAAATTTCGATCTTTCTGCTTGGCCTTCGGACACTTGGTAAAGGTTGCCTGGTTGCCTAAACTGCGCCGTTGGTCATCCAATTGGGTCAGGTTGATCCTCTCCCTTCTTGGCCCTAAAGCTCTTTGGATTTCTGATCGCTCCTTGTACCGTCAGTGCTGGCCTCGTCTCGGCCTTCCCTCTCCTCATCAATCAGACTTCAGCTCGATGGACTTCGACTCTTGCTTGGGTTTCCCTGGTGAAGGTCCTTCCCTGTTTTGCTTGTTTCATGTCATGCCCTGTTGTGTCGGCATCGCGTGGACTTCCGCAGCTTTTATTGCCATGGATGTTTTCTGTGCCTCTGCTATGTTTCCTAGGAATGCAGCTGACTTTTCACGGCAACACAGACGAATGTCACGTCCGCCTTTGCCTAAAAGACGTCCGGTGCTTACAGCAACAAGCAACAACAGGGATCATCTTTTTGACGCTTTTTCGAGTTGGGTCGCAAATGACGGAGGGAACCTTGAGACGATTCTGGAATCGGCTATGGCGAACTTGGATGTTTTGAACAGTCTTCTTGAGCGGTACGGTCAGTCCCTGTACGCAGCAGGGCGGCCATATGGCCATTTTTCGGAGACCATTAATGCAGTGGTCGCTAGGCGACCTATCCTTCGGAGAAACCTTCAACAAGCATGGGACTATGCTTTTGCCTGGGTTCGTGCTGAACGCCCAACTCATCATTTGGCTTGCCCGTGGCAAGTCTTATTGGCCATTGTCTCCACTGCCCTACTCTGGGGTTGGACGAGAGTAGCTGGCATGGTGACTTTGTGTTTTGGTGGGATTCTCCGTGCAGGTGAAGCCCTTAATGCTTTTCGGTATGATCTACTGCTTCCCCGGGACACTGCTGATACAAACAATTTTGCTCTTTTGGCGATTTCTGAACCGAAAACAAGATATTCAGCGGCTAGGCATCAATGCAGTAAAATTGATGCACCAGACCTCCTTAGAGTTCTTGACTTGGCTTTTGGACATTTGGGTCAACAACAACGACTTTGGCCTTTTTCAGGCCAGACTCTTCGCAACCGCTTTAAATCTATTTGTTCTGCTCTTCGGCTGGATGTGATACATCCCGGCGTGGCAACGATCGATCTTGCTTCGCTACGGCCGGGAGGAGCCACGTGGCTCTTACAGGTAACAGAACAATCGGAGTTGGTCAGACGAAGGGGTCGATGGGTGTCTAGCAAAGTCATGGAAGTTTATCTTCAGGAGGTCAGTTCTGCCCGCTATGTCAATTCGCTTTCAGACGAACAAAAACAAAAGGTGTTTGATCTTGCAGTGGGGTTTCCTACAATTCTGGAGAAAGCTGAGATTTTTGCAGCTTCTGCAATACCGTGTGATATTTGGTTTCGAGTTTTCCAGTGGTCTTGATGCGCTTTCAATGCAAACAACGGGTAAAGGACGGTGAAAAGACTGGGTGAGTTTTGCAGGCATTTGACTTGTCTGCCTGTGCCTACTCCTTGGTCATTGGATGGAAAACGTGGCGCATTGAAGACTTGATTGAAGTAAGTCTGACTTGTTTGCACTTTTTTGTTCAAGCTTCACCCTCCACTCCCAGCCCGGCACAAGACCACTGGGTGAGTTTTGCAGGCATTTGACTTGTCTGCCTGTGCCAACCCCTTGGTCATTGGATGGAAAAAGTGGCGCATTGAAGACTTATATAATTTGTAGCTTATGAGCCTCAGATTAGCTAGTATGATGCGCGGTTACGAGATTCTTGGAATCTATTCCCACTTCTTCAAGCTTCGAAGATCCAGACGATCTCCCACGGAGGTGATAGAGGCAGTGCAAGGGGCAAAAGAGGTGCAGGGCTCGGTGGGTGAATCCCCACAAGTCGACAGAGGGATATCGGGCATCGGGATGGCATCAAGGCAACGGACCTTTGTTCAAATTGCCAGCACAAAATCGTACCTTGGGAGCCATACCCAATACATTCAATACCTCAATTGCAGCTCCTTTAGTTCCGCGCTGCAGTCCTTCGGGACATTTGGGCCGGGTTGTCGGCAGTTGGTGGCTTATTTCGGTGAAACCTGCTAAAACTCTAAAGCGTGTCATGTCTTTGAACTCTTCTTCAAGAGTTCTTCGTATCAAAGACGTATTTGTTTCAGTTTGTCGCAGAAGAACATCAGCTGAAAGAGTAGTTTGGTTTAGAAAAGACAAGTCGCACGATATTTGGGGAATTTTGAGCTAGATTGGCATTTGTTTGATGGACATGAAAGGATGCCGAGATTGTTTTGAGATGTTTCTCCCAGCGGTATGTGCTGTGAGTAGTGAGGGTTTTGCAGGGATCCACAGTTGCCCCTTAATGAATGGGTAGGGAAGCAGAGGCACACGATTAACTTATCGTGATTTTTCCGTGGAACTTTGAGTGACTTCACCCGTCAATCAAGTGTTTCATGCAATTGTGGTCCTTTTTGATTTATGACAAGCCCAGATCTTTCGTTGTCGTCAGCCACTTGACTTTTGGACCTTCCTCACAGTTTTGTGAAAGCCCCCATTCCTAATGCTAATGGATTGTTGAAATAAAGAGTCCTCAATTAAGTACTTGGATGTACTTGGTACCTTTGACATCCTTGACTACCAGACCTCGTACCAGTTGTTGATCACCTGGGGATGATTGTATCTCAGGCGAGCATGCTACAATTAAATTCAAAATTGTTCCAATAGCCAAACCTATGATTCATACTGAATCCCCACTTGATCATGGAGTTTCTTCAAAGACAATACTGCAGAAAATCAACTAGAATGGATGCAAGCCGGCTATGAGTGATTTCATCTTACGTAACGGATGAAAAGAGTTCCCACAATGGATCCTTCTTGTATCTCCTTGTGGTACAGTCATGGCTAGATCCCTCATTGGTTGGGCGTAACACCTGCAAGAATGGGTCTTTTTAGTTGAGCCACTTGGGATTCATGCGCTTATTCCTGTTGAGTGAGTGATCAGCTCCATTTGCTAGTTCGGCCAAATTCCTGGTACATTGGGAAAGTCTTTTGACTTCTAAATTCCAATTTGTTACAAGTGATCCAAGAGCATCCAAGCACTAGCTTGACTTGGCATCTCAACAGCATTTACTAGGTATGACTACATTGTGAATGATATTTTGTGTCATTAGAAGGGCAAACTGAGCCTCCTAACATGAGATCTCTTTCCCCAAACAATTTTTTCGTTGGGCTTCCAAAGGTGTTGGTGAATGTGTCCGCCTTAAAGACCCGTGGTCTTTCTTCATTTGTCTCCCAGCATTGGTAGCTGTGGCCTCCCTGAGTTTTTGTCTGTCGGGGTATCTGCCTCGCAACACCATTGTTTTCATTTTTCGCTAAAACTAGTTTTGGAGTATTTGTTTGATGGCCTGAAATACAGGCAGCCGGTGCGGCCAACGATGAAGCGGAGCGCGCCCAACGGTCCATAGGCCGGGTGCTTTCAGAAGCTGGGAGCTGGGCAAAGAAAACCTACAGAGAGATCAGGAGAAATGATTGCGCGTGACCAGATATGCAGTATATGTTTTGTACTTGGGTCAAATTGAGATGGCATACGTGATAATGTGATTGCATACTCCATAGAGTGACAAAACAGCAGGTTCCACACTTGTCCGAGGTGAAACTCTGCAACAAAACAGATTTAATTTTGGCTTTCAGAATGACCAACGCCTCTACGACGTGGCGAATCAACACATCAAAATCCATTCATCCGTTCCTTTCTCCTTTCATCCATCCCTTTATCCATCCATTCCTCTATCCAAGCACCTATTTACCCATGCTGACTGAATTTGTTTGTTGCTTGAGATGTTCTCAGATTGTCTTTGAGATCAGAAGTGTAGTTTTATGAGAATGAAGGGTCTGGGTGGCTTGAAGGGGCAGCTGCCCCCATGTTTGCCTATGGACCCTAAAAGTGGTATGGGTCAAGTTAGGGACACGAGGGAACCTAACCTACGGATACAAGTTCCAAGTCACCCCTAATGGACCATGGACGTAAATAAAGCTGTAGGGAAGCGAATCAAGTTTAAGGATGCAATTGAATCCCATGCCTGTCTGCAAACGCAAGAGCGCAAGGGAGGTTTCTCAGTCCAAGAAATAATCAATTCCGGTAATCAAAAATGGCCATGGGAAGTCACCCCGTTGCGACTCCGTTGCGTAGGTTTCATGAGTTTCATATGGTTTCATGATAGCTCTATTCGAAGCTCACTGTATTTGAACACATTGTGACATGGTGTTGTCTTTTTCAACTGAGGCCAAGTGGAAGTTCTCAGCAAATCGCTCCCGCAATTGTCCTCCAAGGTGGAAGGGTTCACGGGATTTCACGTGTTGGTCCCATGCAACTCATTGCAACTCCAACCATTCACAATTTTCGAGTTTAGGAGTCTCAAAGTCTCGTGAAAATCGTGAAAATGACTCGGAATCAACGATTTCTGAGGGGTCATAGCTTCATCTCTTGAAAATCCTAAACCAATTTTGCTTTATTCAGAGAGGGATTGAATCTTCCTCTTCCTGGTCTGGAG
>OMLO01004842.1_pt1 | contig 11276 bp, 3 predicted proteins | sample 1674811 | NCBI WGS metagenome assembly OMLO01 (sample SAMN06265003, study PRJEB25207) | coral metagenome | isolation source: Coral host | place: Mexico:La Bocana,Puerto Morelos, Mexico | collected 2008-11-13 | reverse complement strand
GTACTCGTACTATGAACAAAGACATTCATCATTTGTCAAGACATTCCTTCCCCATGGGGACAAGAGTATATATTTTTTAGGTCTCTGCTTAGAAGTCTACTTGTTTTCATTTTCTGGGTCACTTACTTGCGCATGACAAGTTTATGTCCATTCTGCGGGGCAGCTGCTTGCTTGACATGCTGCAGGATTCTAGGAGGAACGGGTTTCAGCGAGAGGAGTCAAGAGTCAAGAAGCATGCGGTAAGTTTCGTCCTATTTGTGTATGGAAGCACGGAATGAGAAACCTTGATGTTGTATAGGTCTTTGTACTAAAAAAACGTCAATGTTGGCTTCAAGCAGCCTTCTTACAGAAGTACTTGGAAATGTCAGAACTCACTAGTTCTTTTTTCTCTAGCACGGGCTCAACACCTCCCAGCGGTGTGTAGGTCATGCTAGGTTGAGCAGGTCTGTACTCCCTAGATTTCGCCATGGAAACCCGGTTAGTTGATTTTGACTATGCTCCTGACATCACGAAACTTCGCATGGATCAGATTCTTTGTGTAGTGGTCACACCCGTATGTTTGGGCATTTCAACTGGTATTCACAGATTGGCTGCAATTCCATCAGGGGCTCATTGTAGATTCAAGGGATCACTTGATACTGGTATGGCTTCGTATAGCCTTCTACGTGTTCAGGTCATTGACAATTCCTCCATTCCATTGTTGGCTGCTGTTGAGCAGTCTTTGGTTTTTGGGCATCAGCATGCAACCTGGGATGATGCGCAAACAGTAGTCGAATTGTGTGCTGGTATGGGTGCACTTGGACAAGGTGCAATGAGTGTTGGCTTTAGGCCTTTTGCAGCATGTGAATTTCGTGAAAGAATAGCTGGTTTGTATACCCAATGTTGCGATGCTACCATGATTGTTGGGGATATTTGTGATTTCAAAACGGTTGAAGAGCTATATCGTGCACACCCTCGGAGTTCAGTGTTGGCAGCTGGCATCTCATGCCAGCCATACTCAAGGTTGGGTGACTGCAAGTCAGGAAGTGACAAGCGGGCTCAAACCCTGCCAGCCACTTTGTCGTGTGCCCACTATCTCCGTTCATTGGTGGTAATCCTAGAGTGTGTTGAACCAGCCGGCAAAGATGCTTTCGTGAATTGGCACATCAATCAGTTTTGCATTCGTACTGGCTTTCACCGAACAGAAGCCATTCTGCAGTTGAGTGATGTTTGGCCTTGCAAAAGAAATCGATGGTGGTGCATTTTGTCAGCTCCTGCCATAGGACCTGTTCAGTTGCCACCCCTCCCAAAAATGTTTGACCTGCCAAGCATTCGACATGTTCTCCCTGAGATTCAACAGTGGGACCTTCAAGAAGAAAGGCAGTTGCGGTTGACTCCAGTCGAATTGGAAGCATTTTCTCAAGAAAATGGATCAGTGACAAAGTATCTCCCTAACATGAAGGGAATCCTCCCTTGTGCTTCGCATGCATGGGGGTCTCAGGTGCTCCCATGCCCGTGTGGCTGCCGAAGTGAAGGTCTATCCCCTGCCAGGCTTCAATCCCGAGGCTTGTACGGTGTCATTGCCCCATGTGTTGCCCTTGCTCAAAGTGCGGTTGACAAGACACAATCACTTTAGCGACACTTACATCCCAGAGAAACAGCTTTGTTGTGTGGCTTGGATCCAGTTTTGACATGGTCCAATGATTTGCGGTTGACATTAGGAGCAGTTGGCCAATTGGCCAGTCCAATCCATGCCAATTGGGTGTTCAACCATGTTAAACATGCATTGCAGTCAGCCCATCTTGGAATTTCAAAGGTTCAGCCAATCGCAGAGTTGAGAGCTTACCGATCATGGTTGTTGGCACGAGCTCGCATGGTGTGGACTTTCAATGAGGACGAGCTGGTTCCATCCGAAGCACTGGACCTTTCTTTCAAGTGGAAGTCACATGCAAATCTCCCAGTGTCCGATGCAATCACAGTTGAAGGTTCCATGGATGAGGCACTCAAGAAGCTGAGCGAACATTGTCACCAAGCAGTGTTCAGTGAAAGTGGGTCAGTTTCAGACCTTACTGCTACGCAGATTGCAATCCCGTCCCAAGAAGATCGTGAAGTTCAGTCTCCAACATCTGAAGTCGCCTCAGTTGAATCTCACGGCAGGTTTTCATTGCGACTTGTGGTGTCGACCGGTGATCCTTTGGGTGATTTCGATACCCAAATCTTTGTTCAGGGGCCTGCATGTGTAAAAGACGTTGTCCAAGCTGAAAAATCGTTTGCAAATTGGTCTGATCAGGAAATCCAATGCTGGTCGGAAGGTATTGTCGTAGATGAGAATGAGCCACTTGTTCCAGGCATGACTCTCTATATCACGTTCCTTGGAGTCTCCATCGCACAAAGTGTTTCAGAAGATGATAAGGCAGATATCAACATGCCTCCTGCAGTTCCTCAGCACCCATTGACGTCAATTAAAGGAAATGCCTTCCTGCACATGTTGCCACCTCAGGTTTCCACAGTCTGTCAAGCTGAGTCTCTTCGTAAGCAGACCATTTCACGGCAAGATCGTATTGCCATTTGCAATAATCAGGGTTCAATCTGGGGGGATGATGAAGTCTTGTGGCACCTGGAACAAATGTGTCATCGTCTCCCCCACGATTATCATGATTCTTTTGGCAAGTTAGTGGTGTTGGGTCCGCTTTTGGCCAGTGGGTGGTTACATGGTAGTAATTTTCATGATCTCAAAATGTGGTTTGAAGCCCAGTCGTGTCCCCGGGGGATCATCACAGCTTTCATTGATCAAGGACATTGGACGCCACTCGTGCTGTCGTGTGAAGAACATATCATTCTTGCATTTGCCGGGGGTACTGATGATCGTGAAAAAGAAGCGGTCAGGAACCTTGTTCAGAAGTTCGCATTCGCTCTGTCTCGTGAGAAGACCGACTTTACTTTTGAGAAACCAAGTTACGAGCATCAGTGTTGCGGGGCGTACGTCATTGCTTTCGTTGCACATATGTTGACCAGCCGTCCTCTACCGAAAACATGTGATGAATTGATGCAGTTTCATGATCACTCTCGTACCTTATTCACCACCACATTGCAGAAGAATCTTTGTCAGAATCTTTGCCTGCATCCTTGGACTTGGGGTGCAGGTAAGGAAACTGCTAACACTGCTGTGGATAAGTTGGTCCCCTTTCTACGTGAACGAGGTGTAGATCCAGATCGTGTTCAAACCAGAGCCCAAAGTGCAGTCAAGGCAATCGGTGCCGCTGAAGTCTTGAAAGCCATTGATTCAGCCAACCCATGGAAAAGTCTTAAAACCCTGGCGACAAATGTCAAGTTTCAACTGGTGCTCCATGATGAATTGCAACAACATATTGCTGGGAAAGCTGGTCAAGAGGTTGGTAAAGGACCCAAGAAGGCCAGGGCAAATCGGGTTCCTAAACAACCTGATCCTATCGTGTTGGACCCTAGCAAGCTTCAGGTTCCAAATGGTACCTTCAGTTCAGGCGGTGAAGACCTTCAACAGCTGGCACCAAGTCAAATTGGACCCTTGGCTAAGGGAGTTGTTGTAGTCACCTCATCAGAAGCTGAACCATTCTTGAAAGCCAATCAACTCGTATCAGGAGAACCGTTGGCCCTATTGGTTTTGAACGCCCCATCAACCAGGTGGAGCACAACATTGGCCTGCACTCGTGTAACCGTCCCTGCTCGGTGTGTCATGAACCAGGAGCCCCTTTTGTTGGAAGCATCGTTAATCCAAATTGGCAAGGGCATTGTTGAAAAGCAGATTGGATCATCGAAGCTTGCCATCGATACAGTTAAGGTATCCACATTGAAAGTCATTGTGTATAAAGATGAGGTTCAAATTGCATGGGAAGCCTTTGTTGCCGGCCCGGTGAAATACATTGTATCTCAGGTTCCTCTTTTGAAATTGTGCCAGGAAAGGGACTGCAAATGCCAATGCTGGCACAACACTGAAGAAGAGCAGGTCAGTGCTGCAATTGTGGATGTGTGGCGTAGGCAGTATCTTCGTCAAGGTTTTAAGCCTGAGAATCCCTCTTCAGCAACTATCTTTACTGTTTGCATCAGAGTTCCGTCATGCCTTCAGGATCGTATCATTGAGGTTGCTGGTCATGGAGGTGTGTATGTAGAGCCACGCACCCTCGATGCAAGAGAGATTGATCGTAGTTTTGATGTTGTCTGGATTCCGCGGGCAGACAAGAGTTCAGTGACCCACCTCCGTCAAACAAATCCGATGGTTGCAGGTATCACCAGGTTGGGTGAACGATGGGGGCTGAGGGTCAAATCTGAACAGGCGCATTTGGTGCACCAGGTAGTTCGGCCAGATGCAGTGTTTCTTGAGCAAGGGCCCCGTCTTCAATACAATGCGAGTCCCATTCCTTTTGGTACTGATCGTCAAGCTCTCTCCAGAGCGCTGAAGAATTCCGGATGGGAGGTTAAACCCATACAGCCTGTTGGGTCGGTCGAAGGTGGCAGGGGTAACACTTGGAATGTCGTTGCTACAAAACCCCCTCCAAGTAACATCATCTCCATGTCCCATGGTGACGTTGTGATCTCAACGATCAAGTCTGTTGATAAGTCCAAAAGTGATCAGATGAAACCTGTGGCTGCCAGTTCCACTCTCAATCTTTGTGGAGCCAACCGTGTGCAGCATCCATCAGGTACCAAAGATCCTTGGGTCCTTCAAGACCCGTGGCAAGCCTATCAAGGACCACGTCCAGAAGCAGTGACTCGAGGTGCAACTGATGCGTCAGAAAGCTTGAAGCAATTGGAGCAAAGGATCGAAATGGCAGTACTTTCAAAGGTTCCACAGCAACCAACATCGATGGAGCAGGATGACGTGCCAGATAGGGTTCTGGTGTTAGAGAAGCAAGTCAACACCTTGATGTCGAAGCAACAGCAGATGGAAGTGAATATCCAAGATCACCATGCTCACCATACTGCACAGCTCTCGCAATTGCAAGGCCAATTGAATGCTCAAGGTCAGCAAGTTGCAATTCAGTTGGAGTCGCAACAGCAGAACATCAAAAGCATGTTTGATAGCCAGATGGCTCAAATCCGTGGCTTGTTATCCAAACGCCCAAGAGAAGATGGAGAGTGACTAGGGCAGGGAAGGGTGTTGGTCTTGGGGTGCGACACATGTCAGTTTGACCGCTGTTGTTCAATCTCTGGGACCGATACCCGTACCCTTGTCCGAAGTCAAGATTTCTCATCCTTTCAGGTATCGACCTTCAATAGTTTTGTCCCTCAGCCTGGGGGTTTCTGGCTGGGATTGTTTTTGTGGGTATGGCAATGCTATCGCAACTTTAGCGTTGCAGTACAATTGTGGGTTCAACTCTTTCAGAGCCGCTGTTTTCAAGGGGTTACATTGGCTTTGGGAAGAATTGGTAAGAAAAATCCCAAAAAATCGGCCGTTTTTTGGGATTCTTTCGGCATCTAATCCAGGTCCACCCAAGCATTCTCCATGGACCTTAGGTGTTTGTAATCCTAGTGGCCTCAATGGTAAACAACAAATAATCAATGATCATCTTGGTTTTGGTGACACATGGTTGTTTGCAGAAACGCACCTTTCAAGCAGTGCTATGCAATCGTTCAAGGCGGGTTTGTGTGCAACAGACAGCCCATATCGATACTGTGTGGGTGGCCAACCGTGCCCTTTGCGTCCTCACTCTGAACATGTAGGGTCATGGTCAGGAGTTTCAGTCTTAAGCAAGCGCCCGACCCGTGCCATTCCTGTGAAGATAGACCCTGATTTGTTCCAGTCGTCACGTATCCAAGTTACGGCCACTCTGTGTCATGACTTGTGGATTTCAGGAGCCATCATTTACGGTGAGCCAGCTGGGGTTTTGCACCCCCATGCAGCATCACATACAGATGCTTTAGTTCATGCTGCCCTGGACGCCATCGCAGCTATGCCTGGGTTTAGATTCGTGGGTGGGGATTTCAATTTTGAATGTGGTCTTGAATGCTTTGAGCGATTGGAGCAACTTGGTTTTCAGGACCTGCAGACCCTTGCAGAATCACATTGGGGTCTCACACCGCAACCGACATGTAAAGGTTCAACTAGAAAGGACTTCCTCTACATATCACCAGAGTTGCAGCAACTCTTGGTTGATGTCAAGGTCATCCATGACGTTTGGGCTGACCATAGTGTGGTGGTTGGATATTTTCAAGGGCATAACGCAGACATCGAAACACCAGTTTGGCGTGTGCCTCAGCCCATTGAATGGCCAAGTGACTTTAAGTTGAAGCATCCTTTAAGCATTTCGTTTGAGAATGATGACCCTACTGGGGCTTATGCAGAATTGTGGTCTGTCATTGAAGCTGAAGCAATTGCCCAGACACAAGGAACATCTGTGCAGCTTCGTCGTGCTCAGTTAGGCCGTGGCAGAACATTTGACACACACATTAGAAAAGGGATGCCGCCCCCAAGACACCTTAAACCTAGCCGTAAAGGTGATGTCCAGCCACAGTATGAAGGGACTAGTGCTCAACATTCCAACTGGTTTCGCCAGCTTCGTCGTCTCCAAGCTTACTGTCGCTTCAAAAAAGTGCATGGTGTTGACACTGATAATGCACATGGGGCAGCACTCTGGCGGAGCATTCTGTGTGCAAAAGGTTTTCAAAATGGGTTTCCTTTTTGGTGGGTGAATCATTGTGAGACCAGATTGCATGGGGCACCAGGTCATATCCCACTTGTTCCACCTTCGTTTGAAATCGCCGAGTTAATTTTCGCATCCATGAATCATGAAGTCAGGTCACTCGAAGCTCGTCTTAGGACAGTCCATCAATCAAAAATGCGAAAGCAAAGGACTGAACTTGCCCATATGGTTTTTCGTGATTGCCAGGCCGTTTCGCCTGACCGAGTAGATGTCTTGATTCGCCATAGGCAGTCAGTTGTGGTGGAAGTCGACCATGATGAGCAGACAATCAAAATTGATCCCACTGAGAACTTTGAAAAAGATCAAAAGTGTTTCATTGCAGGAAGGGAAGCTTGGATTTTGAACGCTGACCCTGACCTTTTGCACCTTGACAATGTTGATTTGGTCGAACCTGGCCAGACTGTTGTTCAAACGCCATTGACTGGGAAGCTTGATGATTTGTTTAAAGCGTTTGGGGATGAATGGAGTGCTCGTTGGAATCGTCACTTGCAGGTTCCACCTTCTCAATGGGACCAAATCCTTGCCTTTTCTCAACATCACTTGCCGTCCAAGAGTTTTGATCCTCCTCACATCACCTCTTCATGCATCAGCACTGAGCTAAAGAGAAAGAAGAGTCGTAGCTCTTCTGGGCCAGATGGAGTTTCTTTATCAGATTTGCGAGCCATGCCATCCGAAGTTCTTGAAGCACATGCAGCCATTTTCTGTCGTTCAGAGGTGGATGGCTGTTGGCCAGAGCAAGTACTTGTAGGCAGAGTCGCTTCTCTTGCAAAAAGTAGTAGCCCTAGCCAGGTTCGTGACTTTAGGCCAATTACTGTGCTTTCACATTGCTATCGGTTATGGGGTGGGCTTAGATCAAGGCAGTTACTTCGACATGTCGATGACTTGTGTCCCTCTTTCCTGTTTGGCAATCGGCCAGGATGCCATGCTATGCAACTATGGACCTTTGTCCAATGGATGATAGAGATGGCACATTATCATAACCATGCACTCGCTGGAGTCTCTGCAGACATCCAGAAAGCCTTTAATCACATCCCCCGTGAAGTCATGTTTCATGCATGTCTCCTCCTTGGGATGCCAGCCGGTGTCCTAAAGGCATGGGCCGGGGCATTAGCAAATATCCAAAGGCGTTTCCAGATTCGTGATGCCATGAGCCCACCACATTTTAGTGTGACGGGTTGCCCTGAAGGTTGCTCCATGAGTTGCCTGGGAATGCTCGTGATTGACATCCTTTTCCATAAATGGATGTCGGTTCAATTCCCATTAGAATTTCCATTGTCGTATGTGGACGATTGGCAAATCCTAACACATCAGCCAGATCACATTAGTGCAATCCTTGAGTCGTTGGATAACTTTACCAGAAGTGTTGATTTGCAACTGGACTCCAAAAAGACCTTTGCTTGGTGTACCTGTCAAACTGGTCGGAAATTTCTCAGACAGCAACATATTTCCCTCCAACATCAAGCCAAAAACTTAGGGGTCCAAATGCAATTTACTCGTCGGCCTGCAGCCAAAGTTCTCACAAGTAGGTTAAACGACTTGCAATCATTGTGGCCTAGATTACGGCGTTCTCTCAGCCCGTATAAGGTGAAGGTCCAAGCAATTGTTGCAGCTGCATGGCCTAGAGGCCTTCACGGTGTATCAGCCACTAGTGTTAGCTCTGCACAACTCACCACAGCACGTGCTGGGGCGATGAAGGCACTCCAGGCAAATGGAGCAGGATGCAACCCAATGGTCCAACTGGGCATGATTGAGTCTCCAATGGCTGATCCGTCATTCTGGACTATCATGGAAACTTTTCGTTGTGTTAGGGACAGCCATTCACATGTCGCTCTTGCACCTTTGGTTCATGCAGCTTTAGAAAGTCAGTCCCCACTCCCTCGAAGTGGCCCAACAAGAGCATTAGTTTCTCGTATCCATCGACTTGGATGGAGAATTGATGACCAGATGATGCTTCAAGACGACCTGGGAAAGTTTGACCTTTTCTCCATACCTCACAATGAACTCTTGATGCGTGCAGAACGCAGCTGGATTCGTGTCATCGCAGCAGGTGTTGTAGACAGGCCAATTTTTCAGGGACTTGAACAAGCTGATAGCCGTGACACACGTGTGTTCTTGAAATCGTTAGATCAGCAAGATCAAGCCATTTTTCGTAAATCCTTGAATGGTGCACACTTTACCAATGATGCCCTGTGCTATTTTAGTTCGTCGGGTTCTAGTATGTGTACGTTCTGCATGCAATCCAAGGATAGCCGGTACCATCGCTATTGGGAATGCCCAGTCTTTGAGCCCCAGAGGAAGGAATGTCCTCCAGAGGTTCTTGACCTTGTTCCTTCTTTGCCATGTTGCCTTACACTAGCTGGTTGGAGTCTTGCCCCTAGTTTGCGAGCAGAATGGGAATCTGCCCTTCTTGCTCTTTCGCAGCCAGAAGTTCCCCCATTGCCAAACAGTGTCGCTCCAGGGTCTTGGATCAACCTTTTCAGTGATGGAAGTTGTTTTTGGCCAGCCTCTCGAGGCTACAACGTTGCTTCATGGGCAGTGACCCTTGCGCCACCAGATTTAGATTTGCATAACAGTCTTGTCATAACAGCTGGACCACTGCCTGGACTCACGCAAACAGCATTTAGATCTGAGGTATTTGGAGCTTTGCAAGCCATTCGTTTTGGAAGCCACCATACTATCAAAGTCCGGCTTTGGACTGATTGTCTTGGGGTTGTGAATCGCCTTAATGAGATCCTTCAGCATAAGCCACTCAAACCAAGTGTCCCTCACTTTGACCTTTGGACTTGTGTGGTTGAAGAGCTTGAGAGACTTGGGCATTGTAACTTCACAGTGTCTAAAGTGGCAGCACATCAGACCATTGATGATGCTGAAGGGCCTTTGGAACAGTGGGCTTACTTGCATAACTCTTTAGTTGATCGAGCTGCTCGGCTCGCCAATATGTGTCGTGATCAAGATTTCTGGTCCTTACATTCCAGATATGCGCAGAGTGTTGAATCTACAAGGTTCGTCAACCGAAGCGTGCAGCAGGTTCTTTTGGCCATCGGACGAAGTGCGGTGGTACGTGAAAACGGGAAAACTGAAGATACTTGTCAGGTTGATGTGCACCAAGCTTCTCGGACCAAGTTGCCGGAGGTTCCGAGTGGCTATCATTTGACGTTGCCAGCAACATTGTCGGGTGACGCTACTGGGAAGTTTGGGTTTCGGTTGACATCGCTGGTTTTTGCTTGGTTACAACAGGCGTTGGCGCAAGCAGACGGCAGTCCTAGAGCATGGATTTCTTTCTATCAACTGTACGTAGATTTTCAATGTGCAACTGGTGATTCTGGGCCGGTTTACATGAATGGATGGGTAGATCCGAAGTTTCGACCCAACGTCCTTTTACAGCCGTTTGACTTCAAAAAACGCTGCATGTGGTTCACGAAGTTGTTCAAACATGTTGCAAAGCAGGGCGGATCGCAACTCTTTTTGGCCACGGCTAGACCTGATTCGATTTCCTTGCAATTACATGCACCTGTCATTTCAATCAATTGGTCACGGGATCGGCTTCAATGGATTGAAGCTTGGTTTGGACGACATTTGAAGCAGGCGGCGACACGAGAAGGTCACGGTTTGAAGACTATCCCTCTTGCAAAGCGAGACGGTCGATGGTCTAAAGTTGTTTTGCCGGAGAAGCCTCTACGCTTCTAACGATGGTTCAATACGGACTGTCTCCGAAACATCCGAGACAGTGCGAAACGAGAAATGGAGAAATGGAGTTCTTTTTTCTCTTTTTTTGTGAATGACCCCTTTGACTTGGTTTATCTACATGATTGCATGATTGCTTGGGCTTAGAAATATGGTTTGCTTCGATACTCAAATGATGTCAAGCTTGTGCCTATTTGGATCAACTGCAGTGATTTCACTCCAACCAACGTCATTACTATATGCCATCAGCATATGGATGCCATTTGGCCGTAGCTTCTCCTTAGCTCTCATTGTATCATGAAAATACCTTACCAAAAGGACATGGGCATGGTACATGTTAATTTATGTTAATGATATATACACATCTAATTTGTCTATGTACATGGGTTCATTTATTATATAATGATATGGTTCACCCATGTATTTTTTGTGGTACATGAAATCTGACATATCTCAGCTTTTTGTTCCCGGTGATATGGAACTTCTTCGCTGAATCTTCGGTGGATTCTGGATAGGTTTCTTTTCCATGTGGTCGCGGAGAAATGCATCAGGTGCGGGTGTCACCGTCTTTGTGGTGTGACCATGGCCAGGGTTGAACAGTGACGTGAAGAAAATTGGGTTTGCAGTTCATGTGAGAGAATCAGTGAAAGTGGTGAACAAAGCCAGCAAGGCGCAACTGTGTGGTCTATGGCATGGATTTGATCCATTCCAGCCACAGGGGTATTCTGAATTACTATAAGAAATCTTTGATAGGTGAAGGTGACGCGTGAAGAGACGTCCAGAGACTCTGCTTTGAAAGCTTTATAAGTCCAATGTTGTGGCGCTTTTCATGTTGTGAAAGTCAAGAGAAAGATTCAGGACCCCGGAACATTTGCCAGCAATTTTTTGTGATTTTGTCTCGAGAAATTTGGGTCGACAACATGCAGTTGTCAAGAT
>OMLO01004841.1_pt1 | contig 11281 bp, 10 predicted proteins | sample 1674811 | NCBI WGS metagenome assembly OMLO01 (sample SAMN06265003, study PRJEB25207) | coral metagenome | isolation source: Coral host | place: Mexico:La Bocana,Puerto Morelos, Mexico | collected 2008-11-13 | reverse complement strand
TATGGCTGATCTTCCCAAAGAGAGACTAGTGCCTTATCAGCCACCTTTCACATACACAGGTCTAGATTTCTTTGGCCTGTTTTATGTGAACCGAAGCCGCAGCACAGTTAAAGTGTGTGGCTGCATATTCGTTTGCTTCAATAGCCGAGCAGTACACATTGAAGATGTCAGTTCATTAGAAACGGATACTTTCATCCAAGCCTTGCTCCGATTCATCTCAGTTTGTGGTTGCCCAAAGGAGATATGGTCGGTTAATGGCACAAATTTTACTGGCGCTGAGAAGGAACTTCGCCTGTCAGTTCAAAATTTAAATGAGGAACGCATCAAGAGTGAATTACATTCTCATGACATAGAATGGTACAAGTGTCCTCTGCCAGAGTGGCGTTTTCAACCTCCTGCCACAAGCCACATGTCAGGAGTATGGGAAAGGCTTATCAGAAGTGTGAGGAAAGTTATGAAGGCGGTTCTTGGTAGTCAAAGCACTCTTGTTGGTTTGGAGACCTTGCGTACAGTGTTCGCCGAAGTTATATCAATCTTGAACAGTCGTCCTATACTCCAAACCATCTTCTTCTGCAATGACGAAACCTCTTCGAAGAGGAACTGGAGACACGCCTAATTCATTGCTGATTGCTTCTGGTCTCGATGGATTCGAGAGTATATTCCCACATTACAGCAGCAGTCGAAATGGCTACTGAAGAGGCGGAACTTAGCAGTAAACGACTTAGTTCTTGTTGTGGACAACAACCTTCTGAGATGTCGCTGGTTGTTAGGCCTCGTGACAGAAGTGTTTCCAGGGAGAGATTCACATGTGCACACTGCTGAAGTTAAGACGAAGAACTCGAGACTTGTTCGGCCTGTGACAAAGTTGTGCCTACTTGAAGAGGCGACATGATGATCAGAGGGCTATGAGCTATGTCACCCACAAGAATAACAGAAATAGCACCAAAAGTGGTGTCTGTCCGTCCAGAAGCCTGTCTACAACGACTATCAAACTCTGGCCAACAAAAGAGTATTCATCAATTATTAAGTACTGAACATTCTCGAGATTAGTTTGAAGCAGTTGCAAAGGTGTCTCTTTGTGCCAAGAAGTAATTTAAGCAATGAATGTAGGGTGACCCATTAACATTAAAAGGTGCTTTTCCTGTGTAAGCTAAGACGCTTCATTTTGTCTGAAGCAAATTCCTTAAGGAATCAATGACATAACTTTTTCCTGTTCCTGCAACGCCCATAATAAGAAGGCGTAAAGGATTTTGTTCACTGATACTAAAATGATTGAAAACAATATCATAAGCTACTCACTGTATTTCACTAAAAGTTGAAGTATCTACAATTCTTGTTGAGCATCAAGAGTGAGAACTACTACTGTTTTTCTCTCTGTTTATCCACGAAGGCATTGCATTTATTTCCTCTGTTGTGAAATGTTGATATACCCAATATGCCTGTTGTACAAGTGTGGATTGCTCATAAAAATCATTTGTTTGAATACTTAATTCTGCCATGAGCATCCACTCCTCTCTTTCATTGTCTGCATTGTTATCTTCTTCAAGAGAATCATTGTCTGAGGGTGTTATGTACATGTAGCTGTTTACAGCTTGCAGTTTGGTTTCCCAATCAGGGACTAAGGATTTTGCAGTATCTGTTGATAAGAATTGTTTCCAACATGCCGTGTATGTCTCATCAGATTTTTCAAGGTTATCCCAAGCATCATCTGGTGTACATTGCCAGGGTTTGTATTTATGCAACTGATATTTACAAAATAAACCATAGTCTTCATTTTTTGGATTGGATGGTATAATTAGGGTACATGTAGGTTTTCACAATTACAGTTTTTCCTCTTTGGTGAAGTTTTGAACCTTTAAAAATAAATTTTGATGCAAACTGACAAAAATTGTACTCTAATAATTGTGGATCTACCTTGGGACAGTTATGACGTTCAGCATAGATATCAACTATTGAAGGAACAGTACAAATTTGGTGGTTTGCTCCAAGTTGGAATCTTCTCGATCCATCAAGTGTTGCAGTGATAACCGCGTTAGTTGCACTTACAAATTTTATTGACAGTAAATGATGCATCACCTCTTGAATAGAGTAGTCTCTTTGACCAACAGTTCTCAGCATAACTTGCTTAAGGGCACCAGGAGTATCAGAAGTTTCATTCATTTTGTTAACAACACTGGTGAAAGCCATTGGTGAATTTTTGACTACAGTAGATGCTTTTTCAGCTTTTGATGTATACTTAACAAGATATTCCAGACAAGCATGATAATCTATAACAATTTGAATATCACAATTTGCTCTCCACCCTTGAAGCTGTAATCGCTGATGACAATTCAATCTAGAATAATTTCGTTTTGTGACAATGACAGCTTTATATTTTATGTCAGCAGTTTTTGTTTTAATTGGTTCAAATTCAAGTCTTGTTTCAGCACAGTTGTCCCTAAAATGTAAGTCAGATTTGTCATCTTGTTGAAGACAATATTTAGTACTACATGTAGTATGTCTCTCCATTGAATTTAACAAATGTACATAATCACCTGCCATTTCATTTGCTTTTAATGAAAGATATTATTTTTGACATGGGTGAATTTCTGGTTTTGACCATCCGTCATCAGGAGAGCAAGGATTCCAGGTTGTCAACAAAAAGTCAACATATCTGCAAACAATTAACTCAGCTTCTTTGCCTTCATGTATTTCATTATCAATATTTAGAATCTGTTCTTTAGACAGTATATTTTTGTTTTCATATCTGTATTTTGAAGCCAAGGGCCTTCTCTGTGAGGGAACATAATCCTGGGTCATTTTTCAACTTAGCAACTCCATGACAATGGATAGAACCCCGTTGGACAGCATATTCGTACCTAGGAAGCCTGCAATGAATCCTTCAACCAATACTTAACAAAATGATCAGTTCTTTCAGAAAACAGCCAATCTAAGAGATGTGGGTTGTCCAAAACATGTTTTTGCCTATCAGCTGGAGTCAGTTTTTCATTGCTACTTTTCTTTAACAAGTTGTGAAACTCTGGCCTGTGATATTCTGCACATGATAAATTAAAAAATATTGTGGGTGGTCCCTTTTGAGTTATTGTAGCCTTTAAGTCTTATTTTGATTTATGCCAATAAGCACTGCTACCAGTTATATTTTTGGCATAATGCATCAGCTTAGACATAAGTGAAGAATAGCTTTTAGAATTAAGCATTTGTTTGAGTTGTTCTACAGTTAGCTGGGCCTCACCTGGATGTTGCTTAACAAATATACAACCCTGACTAAGAAGTCTGTGCCTTTGGATCATATTAAATGCCCAGTAAGCAAATCGTGGATGACGAGCAAATCTGTACACCCATTCGCCATTGATGTTTTCGGCAAACTTTATCAAGTGCTTTACTTTATCACCAGGGGTTACATCTCACATTGTGGCAGTATTGGTTGGATCTCCAATAGCATCAGGGAAGAGAGTGGGAAAATTTGAATTCACTTAACGGATTGGTTTCTCTACTAGGCCATGTAGCTTTGTGCTGTTGTAAAAGTTCGTCTTTTATTAGCTGCTTTTGTGGCTTCAAAACTACAGGATTTAATAAAGTTCTGCTTATCTCTGTTTCACTATTGAATGGAATTTCATCAGTATCAAGTGGACCTCTATCTGGATGTATTTCATGCTCACTGTTCACAGCACAGTGGACTTTTTTTAAGTCACTGGGAATTCCTTCAATTGGAAGGGAAGATAAACAATTTAAGTCAATTTTAATGCTTTTGTAGACAGGATTGTGCTCAACTAACCAGTGCAAAGCCATACAAACTTTTTCTCTTCGAACAATTAAATCTCTGCTAGTGTTACCTTTGCCCTTCACTGTTATGACTATTATAGGAAGTTCTTTTGGATATCTTGGCAATGTGTCTGCAAGCTCTTGGATGTGTTGTGGGAAATTGATGCTGTGACCTTTATATGCTATTTGTCCACCTGGTTTAATTTGTGTAATAAGAACTGGAAAAGCACATGCAATTAACATCTCTACTATTTGGGTTAAACCTTGTACTTCTTTAGGAACAGGGGAAGGAATCATATTTTCAGCTGAAAACTTTTTAATGGTGTTTTTATCTCGTACACATCTTGAACAAATATATTGTGCTACCTTTTTGTTTTTTACTAACAATGGCCATGCCTCATGGCAAACTTGGCATTGCCAGATTTTGAAAATCATGGACTCATGAAACTTCTTCATATTTACTGCTGCCCATTTTTGATCATGTAGCTGTCCGTACTTCATAGCATCAAATAGTGATAAATACTAATCATGACTTACACTGTAATACAGGACAATATTTTGGCCTTTTATTGGCCAACTTTGTTCCTGCTGTACATGCAGTTTGATTGTCAACAATTTGCTTTTTACACATGGAGTCATTTAAGGCTTTTTTTCATTTTTTTCCCGTATTCCTTCATGTATTCTTTTTTCTTGGTCTTTTTTTCAGTTTTTCGGTTTCATTTATGGATACTAGTTTCTTCTTTCCATACTGCCTACTGTAGTTGTTTTGTTTAGCTCTGTTTCTCAATTTGTCTGTCATTTGTATTAGCTGATTTTTTTTTCTGTATTCCTTCATGTAACTTTTTTGTGCATCTAACTTAAGCCTCCTATCAGTTTCACTTACCCTTTTACATTTTAGTTTTGCTCTGTAATTTCTCATTATCTCTGATCGTCTTCTTTTCTTTTCATTACACATATCTTGTTTAGTTTTATGCTCAGTTTGACATGGAGAGAAGTTGCATTTGCCAGATATGAAACACATTTCAGGCTCTTGAACTTATGTTACACTTTCCACAGTTTTATGGCATTTGTCAGCTAAAAGAGATGTTTGGCAAGGCATGAAGTTTGTCTGTAAATCATTTGGAACTGTACATTAAGACTTTCCAAATATAGCAAAAAACCAACCATTGGGATAACTACTGTATTCAAAAGACCCTGAATTGAGGAAAAACATCTGACTGAAACACACAAGATTATTTACAGATATTGTGAAATGATGACTTATACAACGTACCATGCCTTTGAATTCATAACCTTCACCTAATACATCCATAGAGAGAGGAAAGTATATTTGACTGATACAGTTTGATGAAAGTTCTACAAGTAAAAATTTTGGAAGTGTAACAAAATGTTGCAGCACTGAAACAAATCACAGAAAAGTGCTCTGCTACTTGGAAGTATTGCATCACAAACACAATTTTCAAATACGCTGTTACTCAAATTTTGGCAAGTAATGCAAATAACGAATATACATGTATTTTTGACAATTTCATTGTTGCAGGATGAACAAACTGATTTTTCTGCTGTATGAGAAAAAGTGATTCCAACTGCTGGTTTATAGTTGCAACTGTGTTTAATGTAAATATGTCACTAAATACAGCATATGCAGACATTGAAGCAAATGAGTTGCAACGCTGTCTCAAATAGGACCAAACAGGTTCTCAAATAAGGCTCATATCCATTCTGTATCCACATTACAATTTTGTAAATGTAAACTTGCTTCATATAAGGTTTCAAAAAACTCACTACGCTCAAGATGTTGTAACGAATCTCTAAAAATAGCAAAAGCGAGTTCAACAAAAGAGTCTACTGCACAAGAATACCTGCCTGGATGGGTCAAGCAATAATTCATAAAATGCCTTCGATTGTCATTCGTTTCCAGTGACAGTTGTCTGGCAGAGGTTGTCTTGTTACTTGTTAACGTTACCCTCTGTTATATTTCCATTTATAATATGTGCTTCTTTGTTGGTTATAATGTAAGGATTAAATTAGCTTCCATGTGAAGCGTGGGGAATTCTCCGTTGTAAATGTAATAAATCGCAATATATGTAAGCTTATCGTAAAGTCGAAAACAATATAAACTTGACTAACTGGAAAACTTCATAATTATTTCCCCCAATATTCACATTGTCATTATATAATATCAGCGAGAATAATACGTACAAAGAACACAGCAAAATGCCTGATAACTGTGTGAATTGAACCGTGATATAATTATAAACACACTGACACGTTTTCTCCTTACACCACTCTGACTCGATTTGAGTACACACTGATTCAATATGAGAATATGCTGATTCAAAGAGAATTGTCCGTCAGTTTACCTGGAAATTCGTATTTGATATTTTCTCTGTAAAGGCGCGCTGGCTGGTTAAACGTTCAGTTCAATATGATAAAAGTCAGGGGGAAGACGCTGGTTGGATTGATGAACACGCTGGTTCGAGAGTTTAATTCAGTGGCGAACATGATGGTTCAATTTGGTCTCTTAACCAACTGTATTTACTCTGGGTTTGAGACGCTATGAAATTATTCACAGTTCAATAAACACAAAAGCAAAAAAAACAATCAAAACAACTCCATTTCTCAAACAAAGGCTTGCAAAACCGATCAGAAGGCACAAAGGAGCGAACAAAGGCTTGCAAAACCAATCAGAAGGCACAAAGGAGCAAAAAGAACCCAGCGAAGAAATACTTGTGCACCCGCTACCGCATTTTGATTGGTTGATAACAGTCACACCAAAATCTTACATGTCTTTTCATTGGTACCAATAGTTCCGTTCTTGCAATTGGCTCAAATCAAAGTCTCAGGGGAATCTACATTACATTAGTTTACACTTTTTGAAGCTCGATCGAGAATTTTTCTGCCTACAGCCAAGTCTTGCGCGGCTCTATTCTGCTGTCACCTCACCATCTCCGATGGTTTGTTGGCAAAAACACAATGAAATTTCTAAGAAAGACAGGAATAGATAGAACCTTCTAGAACAGTGAAGAAAAAAATATTTTTTGAAAAGGGACCTTCCCCAGGAAATTACTCATAAGAAAAGTATTTAGTGACGCAGTTTAAAAATTATTATTCTCAGAAATCTGCGTCATTTTTGAAAGAGCCATGGAGAAGGCAATTCAGAAGCGATCTTTTTAAACTATATAATCGGATAAAAGGTTACAATCCACATATTGTTGAACTTTTCAACCAACTTGCGGAGGCATATCCAGAATTGAATGCGAGCTATGCTTTCCCAGATGAAGTCAAAGACGAAGGGATAGAAGAGGACACAACAGAACAACTTCAAACTGGTAAGAAGAAATGAAAACCAAAGGACTTAGAAGAAATAGAAAGCCAATTGAGAGAGAGTTTGAAAACACAACGTTTCATGGATTACACTAGCATACAATTGAAGTTAGACAATGAACAGACATGTCTGGACACATTAAAAGAACTTGACAAAGCAGAGGAAGACGCTAAGAAGAGAGTGGTTTACTTTTCATGCTTAAAGGGGTGAGTTCTGAAAAGAGTTAAAGAAATCACTGGCAAGAAGATGTATCAGCTGTTGAAGTTAACACCATATAAACAGCCGTATACCTATTTTTTAGTCAAAATGTATCACTTAGCTTCAGAATATAACAAAAAATGTATTCTGATTTACCAATTCGTTATTTTAACATCAACTTTAAAGAAATCAAAAGCATTTGTGAAAGCAACCCTATTTTTTTTTAAAGTTATGGAAGATTAAATTTTCCAACGCATTGTAAATATTGTAATTAGACATTAAACAATGATACATGTTTTTAAATGTTAGGAAATGCATTTCCTAAGTCTAGTCACGTCATCCTCTGCGAGGAAATGCATTTCTTAAGTCTAGTCATGTCATCCTCTGCGAGGAAATAAATTTCCCAAGTCTACTCACGTCATTCTCTGTGAGAAATTGCATTTCCTAAACAATTATTTAAATAGCTACCACACTAATCCAGCGAAACCTATTGTTATTAATGCTAAATTAAGTTCATTATTGCTGTTAAATCCATGTTCGTCTCTCACGTCAGGCTGGGTTTGTGGGTTTAATATAGTAGACTTCTCACTTTGACTAGGTTCGAGAGGTTTGTCACTTTGATTAGATTTCACACTTTCACTAGGCCTGAGAGTACTCTCTTTCACTCTTTGGCTAGATGTGGTATGTGGTAACTCAACTTTACTTGTGCCTGAATTATGTTTTATTCCAACAGATTTTTGCTCAATATTTACATCTAGATTAACACCTAATTTCATATTTGAATTAGCCCCCTTAAGTCCATTGTTATGACCCACCATACTTTCTGTATTAATAATCATATGAGAAGGCATTAACCAAATTCCAGGGGTGACTGCAAGGTCAAGCTTTACTTTCGCTTCTTGAATTGCGAATTGAAATCTCTGAACCGACTTACTAATGTCTGGTTGCTCTATTGCATCTTCAATTAAGACTAAAAATTCACATCGGACTTCTCTAGCAGAACCGGAACTTCCAAGGATACTACTTCTTACATTAACTTGTGAACCAAGAACACAATAAAGAAATGCTTCAATTGACTGATTTACTCTCACTTTACCTGTACTGGTTAATCTATAAGAAACCGGAAAGACAAAATATTCATATTGTTTTGCTGCTAGACTGTTATCCATGTATTGAATAAGGTCACCCTTTATTGCTTTTCCACCCTCATCACTAAATTTATTCCAACCAGGATATTTATATTCGGTACTAGTAGGACCTAGTCCAGTTGCCCAAATAATATATAGATTTAGCCAAGCCTAAAAGCAGAACTCCTGGGGTATTTGGTCTTTTTGTTTACAGGATGAAACAATTTTGATTTTTTCTAGAGAATTGAATTCAAATTGAAACAAGACGCTTTCAATATCGCATATCTCTAGAGGACTGCCTTATCGTAATTGTCAGTGTCGTCATGCAATTTCGTCATTGCCGGGCATGAGTGTTATCTGTGGTATGCATTAAGCCACAAGAGAATGTACGATATCTAGAAACTTATCCAGACTTGTATTTATACAGGTGTCAGAGGTTACAAAATCCCACGGTATGGACTGTAATGAATTTTTTAGACCTTGAAAATCAGCCCTTTTGTAACAGTAGACTCTCCTCCGTACATTATCTGGCCTTCTCATCTTAGCATGTAACTTAAAGGTAAGCGGATGATGGTCTGAATCAAAGGCATTAGGTCTCACCACTATCTCTTCAACCAGGGAGTCGTTATTCGTAAGAATAAGTTAAAGCAGGAAGTGAAAAAATAAAATCCTCCAGTATAAGGAAGCTTTCAAGAATAATGAACCACCACAGCAAGTTACCAAATAACATCTAGTCGTGTATTTTCCTGACCGGTAAGAAAAGGGTGTGGCCAGTGAGAAAATGGAATTACGACAACAGCTGTGTAGATCACAGTGTTTTAGAATCTAGGGACCTGTTTAATTTAGTCCCTGGATTCTAAAACAGCAAGCCATTTTTAGTTAACCTATGTCTAAAAATAGAGGTTTACGTGCCTGGTATGACCTTATGCGTACGGATATATTTTGAGTAGTTTCCTCTTTCACTAAATAAAATGCAAGGAAAATTTGTCTGTGTGAGATCCTGGGAGCTAAAAACGCATTTTTCGCCCCCAGGATTTCACGTTGCCAAATATGTTCGCACGATGGACAAAACGAAATAGGGACGAGAAATGGGCTCCTGATATTTTTAACTAGTCCAGTCCTTGAAAATTGAAAACATATAAGTAATATCGTTCCAAGTCTAGAAGCGAGGGTAATAAACCTCCTTACAACTGCCGGAAAGTCTCCCCCAGACCCCTAACTGTTACATTTCTGCAGGAGAAATCCACGGGAAATTGTGACAAACGGCGAAAATTTCCCGCCTTTGAGATATAGCTTCCATTGTAAAATTTTTCATTTGGATCCCTCAACCTTCAACATCTTAAGGTGAGTACCACTGTTTTCTTTCATTTTTTCTCTTCGTTTTAAGTAGATAACAGACAAAATGTACCTTCCCCTGCCCAGGGTCTCTCAGCCAATGCGAAAAGGCAGGTTTTTGTCGTAAGTTAATTATTTGGAGTTCGTGTTGAATTCGCATCGGCTTCGTGACCTCAGGAGACACCAGGGCGCCATTTTTTTCTTTGTGTCCGCTGTGTTGGTGCACAGAATTCAGAAACGTTCGAAATATTTTCTTTCCAGTTATTTGCAAACATAAGCTTCATGCAAAGTATAAAACCTTCAAGACCAGATTTCTTAGTTGTGTTTGTCTAATCTGCCAAGTTTTATTTAACCTTACCTTCAGTTTTTAAGCTTATAACTTAATTTTATAACGATTTAGGTTACAAATGTTATATTTCATTTTGGTTGCAGAATGCCCTCATTTAAAAACTTTTTGGGGAGAAGAGGTAAGTTTAATAAGCCTCAAATTGTTAGTATTTAAAGAGCTCATATATACAAAACAGGCACATATTAAAACCTTTAGCCTCTTTCAGGCATATGTGCAGTGTGAGTATATGTTTAAACTAAGCTTATGTGAACGTAAGCTAGCTTTACTCTTTTTTCATAATTATTTGATTGAATTGTTCCTTTCTCATTTAGGTCATTCATCAATGTCTGGAGGCAGGGTCCGGGGAGGGAAAGATGTGGTATTACGTCTTACAGTTTATCTTATGTATCACGTTGGTTTTAGGAAATTGAGGTTTATTGGGGCTTATAAATAAATGCATATAAATATCATGTATTGAGTAGCACAAACGTTACAAAAAAATGGCATTGCAATGCAAGGCAATTGGCTTTAAAGAAATAGGGAATTGCATGTTTTCTCGTTTTTCGAAAGAGAATTATGCGCATTACACATTTTTGTAAGACTAGCAATCGTTCTAATGTCTTTCTGACCAGTAACCCTATGCACATATACCATACATGTACATGTAGTTAGGCTTTTGTACATTATGCTTTTGTTTCCCCACTAAAATGCCCCACCTTAATGCTTTAATTTTCCCACTAAAATGCTCGGTCTCCCCCAAAAAAGTCACTAAAATGCTTGGATAATGCTTGTTATACAATTTTTTTAAAATTAATTTCCGCATTTTTATGGTGTTAACTGTTAAAACTTGCAAAAACGTACAAGTGTTGTGAGTAACAACACAAAAAGTTCATAAATGCAGCTCTATCAGGGTGGCATTTCCGTTTTTGTGAATTTTGAGTTTTATTCTTCATTTTCTCTTATAATAATAATTATCTTTTTTAGTTTCTTGAAAAAAATTAATTTTCAGTTAAATACCACTAAAATGCTCGAATAATGCTCAATGCTTTTGCCTCACTAAAATGCTCAAAAACATGCTAGCAGAAAAAAAAGCGTGTGATGAACTGTGATATTGATTCTTGTGAAAATGTTGCGATGGAAATCATTTCTTTAATTGTTTTCCTTTCTTCTTTTCCACAGCCACTGGAAGAGGCAGAGATGGTG
>OMLO01004840.1_pt1 | contig 11282 bp, 6 predicted proteins | sample 1674811 | NCBI WGS metagenome assembly OMLO01 (sample SAMN06265003, study PRJEB25207) | coral metagenome | isolation source: Coral host | place: Mexico:La Bocana,Puerto Morelos, Mexico | collected 2008-11-13 | reverse complement strand
CAAGGAGATCATTATCAGACTTCAGACTCAGTACAGGGTACTTCAGACTTTAACCTCGCGTGATGACTCCCCATACCCGATTGCGCCAGAGACCTCAGTTGCGCCACACTGATCGCGTGTAAATAGCCTGGGTAAATAGCCCGGGTAAATAGCCTTCAATAAAGCTTCTCCTTTACACCCGCTTTCAGTGTTACGTGCATAACGGCTATCTTTCGACATCATTCGACAATCATCTTTCGACGTGCTGATTAAAAACTTCTATGCAAGTGAGCCACAAGTTTAAAAGGTTATGTCAGTGGGCTGTGAGCGAAAGATATCCGCTATGCACGTAACACTGAAAGCGGGTATAACGGAGGTAACTTAAGGACGCACGATTTTAATTCGCCCAGCAGTATGAGAACTGTCAAGCAAACTCTAGGTTGGATGTACAGGAAAAAATTGTTTAGAAACTACGATTGTTTTAGTGCTTCAAAGCACGTTTCACTGAGAATCCTACGATGTTACGCAACATGAATTAGATTGTTTCACGTGTAAAGCGAAACCAAGCAACCTACAATAAAATGAAATCGCAACTGTCGTGTGAAAAACGAAAAAAATTTCTGTGAAGTTGACCATTTAAGAAGATTTTTATTGTTTGGATGTTTCCAGAGCACCTCGAATTTTCAAAGGCTGTCGCGAAATATATATATTTTTTCTGGTGATTGTATTTCTCATCACAAACTAACGTAAGGCTATATCAACGCTGACGTATGTTTACGGAGAAGTTGTAGGCCGAGTGCTAAGCTTTTCGAAGGTACATGTATGGTAGGAGGGGAGGAAATGAGAAGGAAAGCAAAAAGGAAGATTCTTCGCCTCGTACCAGAAAAAGCCTGACCCTCGGGTTTTGTATATGTGGGATCAGTTATGGACACATTTCTAAACTTTTTAATGTCGTGATGGGCATGTTATATCAATTACAATCAAAGGAATAGATTTTGTTTCATGACAAAGTACACGGTACGGCAAGCATGATTATAGCCTGCGTCACATCCGGAATTTTCTTCGTAAACTATTTTCTTCGGACTTGACGAAGAAAATTCCGGATGTAGGCTAGCACAATTAAACCGTAGAAATATCGCTGGAATTTATTGGTTTAACAACATTTCAACATACCATAGAATAAATGTGTTTTACCTTGCTACATTCTTTTTTAAAATAACAATACTTGTCTTTGCAGCCCAGGCTCAGTATTTTTATTTTTTCTGCCAATTTTAGGCTGAAAATACTCAGGTGAATATTTTTAGTCCAAGTAAGTTTGGAACCAATCTGAAGGGGATAAAGTGGTAAGTTTCTAAAGAAACTGTGGTACTGCGTCGGTGGGGATTATTACAGTATAATTTGGTTTTATCAACTGGGGTGAATTGGCCACCGTAACGTGATGCGAAGGCTGACATTTCGAGCGTTAGCTCTACGTCGGAGCGAGTCCAAATTCGCTCCGACGAAGGGCTAGCGCTCGAAATGTCAGCTTTTGAATCAGCCAATTCACGTGATATGAGGGTGGGGGGGGGGGGGGGGGGGGGGGGTGCAAATATCAGTTTTCAGTTAAAATTGTCTATTGTCAGGTGCCAGTCAAATTTTGGGCCATTTGTCAGTCATCAGTTAAGTTGTCGTTAATAGCTAACTAAAGGAACCTCTCCTAGTTACCCTCTTTAAAGAAAATATGCATATAATAAATACAAAATACAAAAATACAAGACCTACATTTTCTTAAAATTCTTTAGTTTCTACTTCTCATCATCATTCAAAGTAAGTATCTCAATTTCTTACAAGCAACTGTTAACGAACATTAATGCATATTTTAATGGACTCATTATAATATCTTGCAATGTACCTTTCAAATTATGCAGGCGAAAACGAGCTCGCACTGCCCTTCCGGATCTGTAAATGGTACCTGTATGAGGTGCTATGTCCTCGTTCTCAATATATGTTGTCGGTGAACTTTTCTAGTATTTGTCGGCTGTCAGTTATTTTTTTTGCCATTTGTCAGTTAACCCCATTCAGACCCTCTGATATCATAGTATTAGCCTCGAACATACGACTAGTGCTGTTTTAGCTTGTTCTGTTTTTTCTTGTTCCTTCTCCCCCGATCTCCTATTACTTCAAGACCTTCTTTTGTGCAAATTCGGAAATGTATTCTACCTGTGCGCATGGGATATCTTATCTTTAAAATAGCTCCCATTTTGTATTGTCAGGAGCCCATCTTGGGCTCCTAGTATTGTAAGTAACCAGCGTGTTGTAATATTACTTTTTTCCTTTTTTCTGGACCTCCTTCACTGGAAAGTCAGAAATGTATTCCCCCGTACATATGGGAAACCAGGCGCGGATCCAGGATTTTGAAATGGGGGGTGAATTTTCTCTACCTCAATCAATCAATATTTGAGGGATAAGAAAAAAAAAAAAAGAAAGAAAGGGGCTCAGAAAAAGGGGGGGGGGGGGGAAAATTCACCCATTTCACCTCCCCTGGGTCCGCGATTGGACTATGCATGAATTACATAATCCAACAAAAGTCCAAAAACATACAACAAAGAACTTTGTCAAATTTCCTAACCATTTCCCTCAATTAACTATAGACAAATAGAAAGTTCTCTACGCATACCAAAAATGAGAAATCAAACAAATGACGATTTATTTGAGCCCAGCAAGTCAATGAAAATGTGGTGATGAGTAAAACGGAGCGAAATTGCAACGTTATACCAACTCTTGATACAAAATAGGTTTTAAGTGCATAACACACTGGTCATGGTGTTAGCGTGGGTCTTTATATTTCAAAACGTTTCTACAAGTACAAAGGAACCATACCCATCATTGCAGTGGACTACAAACTTCATATCAACAAAGTGCATATTGAGAGCATTTGAGTTATAGATGAACATGATCAGTTCATGAGCTGTCGCGTTTACCTTTTCAATGTGATACAGAGCCCAGTGCCAGTAATTATGAGAGGCTAGCATTGCTCCCACCTAATGAAAGGTAATACAAACAGTTAATCCGCGTTTTGAAAAGAGAACGTGTCGAGGCTTGCAGATTTGCTGGAAGTTTTGAAGTTCCACTTTCTATTCCCACAAAGTTTGACTGTGAAATACGTATTTCCACCAAATAATGAAACAAAATTACTAGTGTCTAAAGAAACTGTTGAGTCCCATCGACGGGTGAGTGAAACACCAACAAACGAGTATATATCATCTGAGTTTTAAGTTGTTAAAGGTATATTAACCACCGTGGTGGGTTTGTCCAGTGGACGTTCCAGTGAAGTGTGTGAACGAGACACAATTCGAATTACATGCAGCTGAAGCAAAGCACGGGAAAACGAACGGGAGTCAGTAACAATTGGTTTTAATGTTACTTCAGCTTGGATGAAAAAGTGGCGGGAGGTTTTTTCAAGCCAATCGTTTAGAGTGGCTGATGCAAAACCAGGTGAAAACCCCTCTATCCAAAATACTGAAATCTGATTGGCGTTAGCACGACATATTTTCACCAAATTAGAACACGAACTACTAAGGTATCCAATAAAAAATGTACACGTAAGAGTGTAAGGCACATTGTTTGGTATTCGTTATTGTAACTTAATACTCCTCTTGAATCCCAAAGCATATCAAAAGTGGCTTTTCGTCAGTGATTTTTGTCTTTGAGAATCTCAGTGAAGTGTATCATTATAAACAGGCCTGGCTTGGCCTAAATCTGTTAGTTTGAATTTCTCTTTAGTTGCGATTAATTCAGGATATCGTGTCGTCCAGTTCTGCCTGGGCCTCCGCAGACTACTAGACACTTGTGGTCATCTAAATGCTGTCGACAACTAATTGTGCCCGATGCGAGCATTTCACACATTGGAGTGTTACATTGTCGATAATTAAGTTAGGCCAGTGAGAGCTTGGGAAATAACACCCATGCGCATGCTCACAACACAATACGCATACTTATATGTGTGCCACGTTTCGATAGTTGTTGACAACACTAAACCAATGATTCCCACATGTGCACTGGAAAAGCGGTAAAAAGGTAGATGTCGATGACTAAAAATTTAGCGTTTAGTTTGCGGGAACTCGTCTCCCCTTTTTTTAGTTGTCGAAAACATTTAGTTCTGAACAGCAAATAGTTGTCGACGACTTAATATGTAGTCTGTGGAGACCCTTAATCATTTGTATGATTATAGATCGAACTGGACTCGACACTGCAGCAGTCTTACACAGTCCCCAGTCCCCAGTTGGGTAGAAACGCTGACCCTATTTGCACTCCAGGAACCTGGTCAAAATGGTTAGTCGAACTTTCCCTGAACGTGCGTAACTGAAAAAATAAACTTAGCTTGTTTGTCAAGAAAGCTCGGACAGAAAAACGTTGGGTAATAAACCTATTGGTGTGTAGTGTCGCTGTAAAGTTCCACACGTCATTTGCGTTTTGGCTCGCCAAAGTACGAGGGAGAAATTTGAAAAACGCAGCCTTATTCTTCTACGCTTAGGCCTAATAAAAGTCCACACTAAGCCGACAGGAAAGAAGACGTTTTGGAAAACGCTCTACATACAGGAGGAATTTCTACACTTGGGCCTACTGTCCACACTAGGCCGTCACTAAAGCAGAGACATAAGGGAAAACACTGGGCTTATTTACCGTCCAGTCATTGAGCGTCTTGCTTAAAAATGAAATGCCATCATCCTGTCGTCCTTCCATTTCAATAACATGGGCCTCCGCATGAGTGCTCCAGCAGTCTTTTGGATTCAGTTCTAAACCCTAAAACACGATGACACAACATGCCTTCAAACTTTTGACGGCTTTTGACAAATTAAGGTAAGCGATGCATCAAAGCAAGTCCAGTATGAGACGTTAGGTTTCAGAGGGAGGAGGTGGGGAGGAGGGGAGAGGGAGCGACAAGGGGAGGGGAGCAGACGATGTTTCTTGTTTCCTTACAAATTTGGCATCATATCAGTTGCGATCAGTTGCTTTTTTCTTTAATGTTTTTACATTAACTTCCCCCGATATTTTAGATATTACATATTATAGTTGTGTTCCTCCCGAAAATGATCCAGTTACAGGTGTACATTGTATATTTCTGAAGCCTTTATTGTTATATGAGATTCCTCTAAAACAACCAGCCACTCACCATTTAATTACATGTATAAGCTATCATCCATGGTAAGGATGTTTGTTTTCCCCTTCTTTATAGGGGTGTAAATCATGGACTTTGGGCTATCTTACCGTGTTCAGAACGAAATGCCAGAGGTACTGTTTTTAGCCATCAAGGTATCTTTTAGGGTGGCACTCAAAGAAATAATCAACAAGACACATGGCCAGATTGATCTATAATGTATTTTAGGGGTTCAATTTAAAATAATATTCCGATAAGCCCCTCACCTGACTAATTTCCGACGATTGTTAATTAATTAGCTTACTTTCATTAATAGTCAGTAATATTTAAAATTATAAAAGATTAATTTGTATAAATAGTTTTTAGTAATAAGTTGAACCTTATATTAAATTGTTAATGCCTGATGTATTTTACCGTGCTTTTAAATAAAGATGATGATGATGATGATGATGATGGAAGTGCAAGGAAGTGTGTCTGTGTGTATGCTTGGGGGGGGGGAGGGGGGGTGGGGGGAACTCTTATGCCTGTATAAGAATCCAAACACAAAATGTATGGAGAATTTAAGGGAACCCTTCCTTACCTTCAGTGCACACTTTTCTGCCTCCTTATAAAATCCAGTTTCTACCAGGCCAAACGCATACATTCCCTGAAGATAACTGAAGTTTACAACATTAAAAAAATATATATCAAAAGGTACATGCAACATGCAGTTATTGATTTAAATTTACACATAGTTTACATGTATTATTTGAGACTACAACTGTTTGACAGTGGCGATACTTGTATGTATTATTATTACATTGATGACATGTACTAACGAAAAATAATGTGTTGTGCTACATTCACATGTAATTTGCTACAGTTACTTTAAGATTCTTTAAAAATAACAAGATTATGATACAAATTCATTGACGACAAAATGATCTTAATGATAGTGATCATTTCTACCTAAATGAAGTCAAACCTCTTTATTGACTGAAAGGGGGATACACTTTACAAAAATACCAATACTGTCTGAGTCAAAATTAATCAATTAAGTCAGAAACCTCTCCTAAGTGGTCTCCTCTGTTAACCATAATGAATACTCTTGAAACTGATTAACTGAATTTTTCTGTCTAAAATTAGTTCTATATATTTTCCCCTCACAACCATCTCACATTATCCAGTCTCACTCAGTTAATACATGTAGAACCTTTTACTGATACAGCAGCCATTTTGAAAATTTTATTGTTTCAAATAGTCATTATGGGACACTAGGGGGAAAAATTAGTATGTATTTACTACCTGGCTGAGCATCCCATAATAGCTATTTGAAACAATGGAATTCAAAATGGCAGCTTTATTTATTTTAGTAAAAAAAGTTCTATTAAATGGTCTGTCTGACAATGATTGGTATCCTGTTCACAAGAATTTAGCTTTCGAAAACGTCATTAAAGTTACATGAACATGTCTCACCCATAAAGTGGCACATTTTCTTTCCAATGTGGGAGCACACGTGCAATAGAATCTCTCATCTGAGACTGATAGCCAAGGTAGAAGTACGAGTCATGGGCCATTTTCAATGCAAACATGTCAGTTGGATTCTCTATCAATATGTCTTCCCAGGTTAGGCAAGCTTGTGCAGTATTTCTACAAGAAAGATAAATGGAAAAAGTGGTAAAACGTGATCTGATGGGAAGGAATGCATGAGAAGCTGAAAATGCGACGTGGATCGCATTGTCACTGCCCTCTTCTGACACACAAGGGGATTGCAGCAGAATTACTGGCAAATTTAATTGCTGTTATCTGACATGCCAGCTTTTCGGATGCTCTTATCCTCTGCTTTGAAGAGAGTTTTTCCATATCCGTAGTACAACAAACAGGCCAATGAATTACACATTCGTTTTAATGTGTGTGTGTAAGTTAAATGACCACAATCAACTTGGCTTGCTGAGTCGACCTATTCCAAGGCTGTTACACTATTGTTTCTCTTGTTCCCCTTTCCTCTTCTTTCTTCCTCTCTTTTTCTTTCAGTTGGTTTGCAAGCTGCTTAATGTTTCATGGAATGCGCCCTTCCCGAGAAGTGTTTCTGTAGACTTCATTGCCACAAAACTCACAGTTGAGTTTTACGTTGCATTTCGCTGGTTGGTGACATGGCCGAGTTGACAACAGCTTCAGCGTGGTGCGAAAACTGTGAATTTCTTTTAAGGCAGAAAACTTGTGCTTTATGTTTTGCATGAATTACCTATATTCAAATGAGTTAACAGGGTATATATCTAGATTTATCAGATTTTAACGACACTTGGCCTAAATATTTGTCAGATAATTGCGCACCAAAGCATGTGAGACTTTTACGAATCAAAATTGTTTTTCTTCTGACATCCCATCGAGTAACAGCAGTCAGAAAATTCTTCTACTGTCCAACTCTTAAAGGGGTTTTCTACGCCACCAATAGAAATATCAAAAAAGCCTCAAACACTTTGTTAGCCAATGATCATCTCATGAGTGATATAGTCCAGTCAGTTTGAATGTCACAGTGCAGCAAAACTCAAACGCTGGTAACTCAGTTTAGTAGGTATGATCATTTTTTGTGTTTAAAGGCTTACACTTGCCTACTTAAACAATATGAATAAAGGGTGAAAGTTTCTAAAGAAACTGTGGTGCTGCGTCGGTGGGGGTAACAAGGTAATTTCGTTATATCAACTAAGTTGAAAATGTAAATTGGCCAGCATAACGAGTTGTAAAGCTGACGTTTCGAGCGTTAGCCCTTCGTCAGAGCGAAACTCATGTAGCTGTACAACAATATATAGTTTATGGAAGTTTTCCTTAAAGAAGTGCGCACAGAGAGATTTCCCTGGAAGGGACCCCTGAAGGTCTACTGACAGTAACCTTGTTTGTTTGTCCAAAGCCTCTGTTGTTAGTCAATAAAATAGAATTTCAGTTATAATATTTTAACTCTTACCCTTCTGCCCACTCTTTCACAGCCTTAACATGGAGCCGTTCACGGTCTGTGATGTTACTTTTAGCGGCTAAAGACTCCAGTACCTGCATGTTATTCCTAAGTTCTTCATCAATATGAATTCCTTTGCCCGTTGCAATCAGCTCCAAACCACAAGACATCACATGACCCATTACTGCAGAAAAATTGTTTACAAATGTCAAATGATTGATTGATAATGAGATCACTTTATTCATGCTTCAAGTGATTATTAATAATCTTGACAATTCCGCTATATTATCTGTCGAATGGTCACTTAGGAAATTTTTGCTCTCAAAGTTCCCACAGTTGCTTACAAGAGGTGTTCCCTTACAAGAGGTTCTAAATATAGTGCTTTGACTGGGAAACTTTATATGGTATTTGTTGAAAACTGGTTGCTGAGGAATGTGGTCACTTATGAGGGGTGGTCGCAACCAGGGATTTGACTCCATTTTGAATTTACCGGTATTGCAAGTTTACTATATTGCTAAGCCTACAATGCTCATCAGTGTCAGAGCCAGAGTTCAACTGGAGCTCAAGATTTCTATCACATTTAATTGAGAGCAAACAATCTAATTGTTTTTGTATATTGAAATCTAACAATCCTTCAAATCTGCAAAATGCAAAGAAGTGAGTGTCATTTTGTCAGCAACCACTCACCTCTAGGCTACTTGCTATCTGCATGCAGAATAGATCATGGGTAGCACAGCCAATACAAGAATGGCATACAGAATAGAACACTCATTATTAGTAACATTTTAATTTACACAATAATCAGGCTCAATTCCACTTTTGAGTGCGACAGTATCATTAAATTTGATGCTTTATACTCTTAAGTGACATTGACCAATCCCAGAGTGATTGGGTAATTATTATAAATGGGAGATTACATGTACTGTGGTGGAAATTAAACAAGTGTAGTTCTTTGCTGTAAGGACTGACTAACTCTTACCAAAATCTGGATCAGCTTTCATCATCTTTGAAAGTGAGCCCTCTATCCCATCCACACTGGGTTCGTCATACCATCCTGTATACTAATAAAAAAATGTTCATGCATAAGCAGGGATGTTGCTAAGAAAACACTAGCCTTGAAAGGCCAGCTTAGTGTAAAGCCCACCTGCCCTTTCAGGCCTTCTCAGCTTCTATAAATTGCATGGCATTATTAGGTCCAAGGTTTAAAATTTACGCATTAGCTTCCTTGTGAAATTTCAATTTCACATTCAGCCAGTCCTTGGTTACATCCCTGTCTTAAGATCTCAGAAGGATGCTTATCATCATCAACCTGCAGTGTACAGATCAGCTAGAGGCATCTTTAACTCATCACACAAAAGCCAAAAACTGGATCATACACACATGCATTACCAGTATGTACGGGAGGCAGGGCAGCCTAGAGGGACTCTGGATCAAGCTCTGGGTTTGAGCCCTTGCTGGACAGTGGGGTCTCTGACTGTATGGTGTTCTTGCACAAGACACTTTCCTCTCACAGTAACTTCTCCACCCAGGTATTTAAACTAACCTGTGTTAAGGTGGCATCATACATTTTTGCTGCCTCATTGCTAGTCGTTGACAGTGGCAACCCTTCACCTCTCCAAGCCTTGAAATTAATTGTCATCAATAAAAAGTCAATGATTAACCTCTGTACTAACTATTTTCATGGGAATGATCATAAGCCAATGGTGTACTCATGAAATCAGGAAATAATGTCACTGACATTTTGTCAAAATTCAAATAATTTGACTAGGCAACGAAGGGAAATTGTAACTACAATTTTGACAAGGAACACATTAAATTAAATTAAATTTCCTAATTTTAATGGTCACCATTTGATTGTGGCTCTGACAATTTTGAGTTTTGAGTTATTATTCGATAGTTGTATCAAGAGGCCATAGGGGTTTGACAAGATCTTCTTGAATTTGTCCAAGTTTATTTTTCAAGGAGCAGGGATGGCGCAGTGGTGAGAGCGCTTGCCTCCCACCAATTTGTCCCGGGTTCGATTCCCGGACCCGGTGTCATATGTGGGTTGAGTTTGTTGTTGGTTCTGTTCTCTGCTCTGAGAGGTTTTTCTCCAGGTACTCCAGTTTTCCCCTGTCCTCAAAAACCAACATTTCCAAATTCCAATTCTAGCTTGGAAAAGTGTCCACAATTAGCGCAAAAGTGCTAAACACATTGACACTTAAATAAAGTTATTTGATTTGATTTGATTTTGATTTTGATTTTTTGAAACTCACCACTCAGAATGCCTTGCCATGGCTAAAAACTGTCTTCTCCAATATAGGTAAATATTTTTCCTGTTGTTACTGTACCAGTATTAATATTGATACAGACTGCCTTCCATTGATTGAATCGAACTGATTCAGTACGTTTATTGATTGAATTTATTAAATTGAATATGCTGGCCAACTTGGTGGCCTTTTGTAAAAATATTCAATTTTCATGTTCGAATGGAAATGGTTTCTGATTGGTTCACGAGAATTTATCGATCAATTTTGGCAGAACAATTTAGGTCAAAAATTGAGACATGGCATGCAAAATAAGTCACAGCCTCTTCTTAACCTGCCAGCCCACACTTATTTTGTAATCTGGAACCCTGAAAACTGCCTAAATGTAAGAAAAATTTTGGATAGCAAAACAACAACTACATCAACAACGACAACAAAGAACTGCGTAAAAATGTGACGCTCTTTAGTAAGGTTTAAGTAGCATTGTGTCAAAATTATACCAGAAGGGTTTCCAGTGTGCAGCACAACAAAAAAAAGGGTTTTTCAGCTCAATACAATTCCAAATACAAATTTAAATTTAAATTAATTAAGAATATAAGTACAATTATAATTACAGTAAATTCATCAAAAATATTCTGAATGTAAAAAAAAATTTAACCTTATAATACATATGCGAAATGGCGTTTAAAATTCTTGGGGCATTTTAAAGATTTAATGTTACTATTCAAAGAGTTCCAGAGTTTTGCTCCTCTGTAGGCGAAAGAGCGCTGTCCTGTTGGCAGGCAGCATAAGGTTATATCCAAGGCACTAGATGATCAAGTTTGTCTATTATGGGCATGGGAACGTAGTTTAAACACATCAACAAGATAGTCTGGAACAAGCTTGTTAATGCATTTGTGCATCATAGTTACATTGTTACTTACTTACTTACTTACTTTTTTATTTACCCACGCGACACCTAGGAGCGCAAGCGCTCGTTTAAACGTGTGCG
>OMLO01004839.1_pt1 | contig 11283 bp, 14 predicted proteins | sample 1674811 | NCBI WGS metagenome assembly OMLO01 (sample SAMN06265003, study PRJEB25207) | coral metagenome | isolation source: Coral host | place: Mexico:La Bocana,Puerto Morelos, Mexico | collected 2008-11-13 | reverse complement strand
GTCAGCAAAGGTGCAATGGCATTCAACCTCGTCGACTTCACGTGGCGAATGAGGCACAACTGCTCACAACGACAACCTTTGCCAACCGACCCAAGCTGAGTTCGCGGCTCGCCAATGGTGATGGAAAGGGCGCAAAGTGCACCACTTGCCTTGAGCTAGTCAAAATTTACCCAACACTTTGCACAAAAATCTGTGGGTGGTCATTTCCATGAGAAGTTGTTGGGAGCATCAAAAAAATCTGAAGTATCATGCTAGCGGAGTATCAAAATCATTCAGTATACACCACTCTGATATCGAGAATCAAGTGTAAGAACTGGTCATCTTGTATCTTGTCTCCCTTCGTATGGCTTCCTGTGACTTCCTGTCACTTGTCGGATCTTGCCAAGTCCAGGCACAAGCAGCGCAAGGCGTGGTTCTTTGCCAGGAGCCTCGGCTGAGACGAGTTTCATTGAAAATCACCACGTGGCAAAAGAATGCAACAGAGCTCTGGCAGCCGAGACACCGCCTTGAAGAAACGCAGAATAGGTAGTGTGCCATCACCAGCAATGGCACTTAGTAACTTGGTTCCTGTCAAAAAAGAACAAAAGCAACGAAACGAGGCAAAACGCCACCAAGGCCACCCACAAGCGTCACAAGCGACCCTCCCATCTCCTGAAACCAAAGAATTGAGTCCAGCACCAAGACTCGAGGCCATAACACCATAGATCACCACCTAACACAGAAGACACAGAAGGCATGGAATGGCATGGAATCCCGATTGATGTCGCATACCACAAATACAGCTATGACATGACGTGAATCTCCGAATAAATCGCATACTGTCATGCCTGGTGATGCCAAAATGTCACCCCAATGACATCATACACATGTCTTACCCTGTGCCATCCTGTGCCTCCTTCAATGGAAACGCTGATGTGGCCGCCTCGCTTCTCAGTGCAGGCAACGCAAACAAGGCAGTCAACGTGGCGCCGAGACACGAAGAACTTGTCATTCAGCAAGGTCTCTCTCGGCGCAATGCTTCCAAAGACCTGGACTTCAGGACTTCCAACTTTGAAAGAACGGTTCAATCGTTCTATCTTCACGGCTCTGCGTTTTTGCATCGCTCTCAAACTGGTCAACCTTTGCACTCGGTCAAAGCTGCAAACAAGCCAAGTTACAAAAATAAATGAGAGGTAAATGAAACTGGTGAACATCTGTGCGAAGAGAGTCCTTAGCTTCCGAAGCGAATTATGACAACATCACTTTTTTCTGACATGCAAAAAATATCTTAATGAAACCGTACCGCCGCAGGGGCTGATGGCTGACAAACCCAAGCAGATGCAAAAAGCTGAAAAAAGACACAAATTTTGTGTTTCCACAGTTTTATGATGTTTTATATGTATCATGATTTTTTTCATGTTCAATTTCATCTCTCAGTTTGCATCACGTCTTGACATCGAACATCTCGACCTCCAAGTGCCGCACCCTTTGGGGATGGCTTTGGTGGGATCTGCCAGGTCAGCAGATCGGTTGGCGCCCGCCATGATGCCCGTGACCGAGGGAAAATACAAGCCCATCATGTTCACGAAGCTGTACCTGGGCCAACAAGTAACAGTTCATACGAGGATCAGAGTTCATCGGTTTTTTCATAAGGATCCTAGGGTTGAAGCACAAAATTCATTGCGAGAAATGTAAATTTCTTCTTCATAATAGTATCAGTATTTGATTCACTTCATACATATTGCACACTAGATGAAAACACAAGGATGAAATGGAGACTTGGTTTAAGTACTCGAAACTTGAACCCTTCGAACATCTTTCAAGCCAGGCACTCAGTGGTATCCTTTGGAAAGGCCAGTTGTGGTGCATCCCACGCCGACTTCCAGTTGTCGTTGAAAGAGGCTGCAGTAGGACCTTCGAGACGATTGCGTGTTGGAAAAGGAAATCATTCAGAGAGCGTGCAAATGTAGTAGAAATTGGTTTTTGGAAAATCGGTCACTTGCGGTCACTTGCGGTCACTTGCTCCCGGCGGTCACTTGCGGTCACTTGCGGTCACTTGCCTCTGGCGGTCACTTGCGGTCACTTGGGCGGTCACTTGCGGTCACTTACTCTCGGCGGTCACTGCGGCGGTCACTTGCGGTCACTTGGCTCTAGCGCTTGGGCGGTCACTTGCGGTCACTTGCTCCCGGTGGTCACTTCGGCGATCACTTGCGGTCACTTCGGCGGGCACCTGTGGGCAGAGCCCAGTGACTGTATATACGGTTTGGTGTTCCATGTGGGAGAAAGTTTGGGCATTCTGTCGCTCGGAAAATTCCTGATATTTTCCAGGCCGGCGCTTGGAAAATATCCGACATTTTCCAGGCCATAGTTCTTACCTCCCGACAGCGCAGCCTGCGTGCTCAATGAAAACATGATGCAAAAACCTGAAGTTTTTATCCTACATACCTGGAGCTCTAACGACCTCTATGTGTTCAAGGTCAAATTGTTAATTCCGCAAAAGAAAGGCCCAAACATCAACCAACACAAGGGTCATTTGGCTTCCCGGTAATTATAAGATGTGGTGAAGGGAGAATGTGGCATACAGTATCCGTGTGATTGAAGATGCTTGCAAACCATTCAGCAACATGCACAGTGTTTTGCACGCAATCAAATCAAGGTTCGGTCATTCATCGCTTTCGGCTACAGTCCAGCGGAGAAAGTCACCATGCATGTACAGCTTGAATGCTTTGAGCTACTGGATGGGAAGTTCCACTACTCACATTGCCAAGGTGCAGGGTTTCCAGTGCACTTGCTATGCTTTACTGCTTTACTTAATTCTGCTTACTTCCATCCCGACGATGCAGGCCCGGAATGCTTTGGCGCTGATTTTTTGTCGCTACCAATGCAGAGCCATGAACCTTCTCCAGGCCTGTGTATGTTCTTTAGTGGGTGTCCTGTTTGGAGACGTTGTTTATGAGTCATGGGCCATGCGTGACCTAGGTTGTTTCCTGCAATGGACGATGTGCTTAATTTAGTGTCAGTATGATTCGATGTGATGTGCTTCTGTCCTGGTCAGGTTGGCCAGCGGCTCGAATTCTGCAGACTTCACATCGAGTTCGACGAGACCCAGCAATGCCAAGCGATATCCATTGGCTGGATCAATACTTCGGCGTCTTTTCCTGTGATGGTGTCTTGTTTTGTTTGGTCAGAGACAGAGAGATACATGAGTGGGTGGTTGGCAGCGTGTCACTGCGTGAAGTGTAGTAGTCTAGCGTATCAATCATCATGTCTGTAAACTGCATCAATGGCTTTCATGGCCAGAGCATGCAAGGTATCAAAGGCGAATCTTTTGACCTATTGCAATGGACGGGCAAGGAGACAGGGCAAGGTTTCTTTCATGAACTTCTGAGTGATACGATACGTTTCAATTCTTCGTGAAGTTCTTTCAGTGTCTTTTCAGTTTCTTTCGGAAAACAACTATTGACTAGTGACTCACCAATGAAGTACAGTATCGTTGTGTGTATTCACTTCAAATAGATAGATCCTGGCCACACATGCCACAGAATGCGCAAGGAGTACGAACTTGGTTTTACCGCCGCAGACTCTCCGTTCGACAGCTGATGATGAAAACCATTGTAAGGTTGGTCAGATTGTTCGAATATCTTCCTGATCACGCTTGTCAGCGATTGGGCGTCGAGCAACCAAAAACTGTCCAGATGTTTGGCAAAGGGGTTGCCACAGAATGCGGTGCTACTACATCACAACTGCCTTTCGTAACTCTTTTGTTGTTTAGATTATAGATATGATGATATGATTTGATTTGATTAGATTGAGAAATATTGAGAATGCAGCCGTTAGATCCGTTAGATGCAGGCACGAAGGCAACCACATTGTATCTCCCATATGGGCTGGCATTGGAATTGGCAGCATGAAGCTTGGATTAATACTAATACGCATTGTGTACTGCACTGTTCTGGATTAATACGCATGCCGCATTGCCGCATGACTATACACGTCAGAGTGGGACATTTGAGGTTTTGCACTGCAAACATCCTTGCATCAGGGAATTGCTTCTTCGATTTGATGCTGCATGCTGCTCGTTACATCTACGCTAATATCAGAGTGGTGTACCAAAGGCAGCCCTCTTATTTTTTCGTTCGTTCGTTCGTTCGTTGGTTGGTTGGTTTGTTTGTTTGTTTGTTTGTTTGTTTTGTTTTGTTTTGTTTTGGTTTGTTTGTTTGTTTGTTTTGTTGGGTTGGGTTGGGTTGGGTTAAATTTGGTTTGGTTTGGTTTGGTTTGGTTTGGTGTGTTTGTTTGTTTTGTTTTGTTTTGGTTCGATTGGCAAGTGCTTGTTGCAATGATCGTCTGAACAGGCCTCGCGCTTGTTGGGGCCAGTATGCAAAAGCAGTTCTTCACCGGTGTAGCTCTGCGCACAATGACAATGACAGTGATAGTGATGAAGAGGTGGCTTCAGCAAACGGACGCAAAGCAGCTACAGCTCAAGCGTTTGCTGATGTGTTCAATGGGAATTGGAGAGATTGGACTGAGGAGGGTTTGGTGCACTATTGCTTTTTGGGGTGCCAGTGCGGGTGTCGGACAACTGAGGAACTGAAATCAAAGGCAGCCTCACTTTTCTGTATTTTTGTGATGGCCAGCCGGCCAAAAGTACCTGCGTTGTCGAGATGGTTGCGTTGTAGTGACACAACAAAGTGGTTTCTGCTCGCATTTACCGTCCACGGGATATATATGAAAGCAACCATGGCAATGTACAATTTAAAGTGCCCAAAGGACAACCCAATTCGTCAAAATATGCATCAGCTTGTAGCAGCTGTCAACGCAGATGTGTTTACCGTTTCCCAAAACACAGATGCTGCATCTGCCTTCCTGTTGCCTGAACTCCCTGAGTGCAAGATCATGCGGGTTCGTGCCAAGAAATCATCAGAATGGGTCTTGCACCCGGACACGCCATGCAACATTGCGCTGAGTTTACACGTCACAGAGCCAACTGAGCACTTTGCCTTTTGGTTGTTCAAGCAGCAGTCAGAGCCCTGTTTTAATTTGATCTATGCCGCTATGCCTGGTGAGGTCCCGTTTCATGATGGGTTGGTGATGATGAGATGATGACGACTCAGATTCTGCAGACAAAGGTTGATTAAGTCAAGTGTGAGGGGTGTTTAGTCATGATTTTTCTTTTTGAACGACTATGACTCTGATTGATGCATATGATGACATAGTGATATTATTTCTATGGTTGGTGTTTGTGATGATGATACCGATACCGGTCATGCTGATGATGGTGATGATGGTTGTGATGACAGTGCCGGTCATGATGAAGATGAAGCATGAAGGATGGCTGGTGATTGGTAGGTCGGTCGTAGGTACTAGTGACCAGGTTTGGCACGGACATGCACGGACAGGGTAGTATAGCGCAGACAAAGAGACAGATGGCTTTTAATTAAATTTATGATGAGTGAGTCAGCATTTTTTGAGGCGAGAGGATCTGTGGTGTTGCAGTTTGTTATTGTTATCTCTTTAGCGCAAGCTGAGGAGGAAACATGGCTCAGCGTGAAGCCGGAAGAGAGGCCCCTTGTTAACCTGGTGACTCCTCGTTTCAGTCCAGCTGCCCGTGTTTTGAACGAGTTGGGGGAATTAGTTCGCGGACCGCCAGAAGAAGCCTTTCCGCTTTTGGACAGTGTCTTGGCCCGGCATCTTACATCATCATCATCATCATCATCATCATCATCAATCCTTTCTCAGTGTTTGAAAACAACCAGTTCCAAAGTAGTGCAACTGCAAATCTATGGTTCCGTTTGTGTGGGGCTTCTACGCTTTTCGGCTTTTCATGATTTTTTTATGTGCTTATGCTTGGAATTTTGTGACTGTGACCGTGACTGTGACACAACAATATGCAGTTTCCGATTTGTACTACAATCCGCTCTGGTTGCCTGAGGCTTGCCAGGTTGTGAGTACAGCAGTGAAGACAACCCGTCGCCAGCCGCAACTCCAACACTTCACAAGGTTTTTTTCTGCCTTCTGATGGTTGTTGGCGAGACATGGTGCCGGCTGTTTTGCCCATACCAGAAATACCCATGGAGGCTTTGCCGTTTGGTAGACAATAGACTGCGTGAAGATGAGCGAAAGCAGGAAGCACATGCCTTCCTGACGGCAGACGCCGCTGAACTTGACGAAGGATTTTCTCGACGTTTCAGGCAAATTGCGACGGCTGCCCATGAGATTCTGCCAAATGGACACATGCATTGTGTCGTGGATGGGGTTTCTGCCACAAAAGTGATGAACATTGAAGTGGAGGATGCTTTTGCAAGGGCAGCTGCCATGAGACGGTGTGGTGCAGGCGCATCTTCCCCACTTCCATGTGTGATGTTTGGCGCTGTTGCTTTAACTTTACAGTGTTCAAACTTGTATTGCTGTTTGTTGCTGTTCCTGTTGCTGTTTCTGTTTTTGTTGAGCTTCCTGGCAGCTTCCTGCACAGGTCGGCGATATGGGCAGGCATCATCGGCCAGCAAGCATATATTGGCAGAGCTCAAAAGCCTTCACGCAAAGCAGTTCCAGAAGAGACCTGTCCCGACTTCACAGAAAAAACGTGTTTCTGCTGCTCCAAAGATTGAGACCATTTGCAAGCATGACTTCTCGCTGTTGAGGGAGGAGGACCCATGCATGGTGCTGAATTTGCCTGCGTCGGGGCAATCTTCCCAGATCTCGCTACCACCTCTTCAAGATGGAGATTCTGTGGTGTGGATACAGCAAGATGCAGACTGTCCAGAGTGGTTGCAAAATGCACTCCAACTAGATTCATCAGTGAACAGCATTGTGGCCGGAGGAACATGTTCTGGTTTGCAGTCGGTCACAACAGTTGGTGAGGAGACCGGGGCGAATTTTGTGGACGACGCGACAAAACCAAGCAAGAAGTCTTCATTCAATGGGTGGACCCTCCACCGCTCACAAGTTCTTGCAGCACACCCTAGACTTCCAGGTGAATCAGCAGCTGCTAGGATGAACCGGGCTTTGAATATTGCAAAAGATCAATGGCAGGCACGTTTAAAGAACAAATGCTGTTTTGGCAATCATGAGTCATGTGACGCATCATGTCAGGACGCACATGGCAGGAAATTAGCAGTTATTTAAAATAGACTATGACTCCTCATGACTATGACTATGACTGAACTATGAATCTATGAATCAAACAAACATGATACCGAATGTTTTTGCTATCGACGTCTTGAACCACCCTCATCAGGATCATCTCGTCGTCATCACTTTCGACAACATGACAATTTTGATGACCATCATCACTATCACCGTCACCAGCACCATCAGATTTTTCCGTTTTTTAGGGGCCACCATGCTAGTACCGCCCGTTGCAGGCAGATAGGATGCTTCGTTTTCGCATGCGAGCACAAGCGCTGCAGATGAACCAAGACAGTTCTGAACAGGGCGTGGAAGTCTCTGAGCCACACAGCCATCGTCATGATACAGGCATTTTAGCAGCTACAGGCGACGCTGACTATCCTTTGTCTGTTGATTTGGTTCAACGTGCGCACACTGCAACGAATTTTGTGAAGCGGGGAGATGCCGCGTGGAAGGCTATCACCGGGTCACTCATCGGAAAAGTTAAAATGCCACCTGCACCAAAGGAACGGATTTCAGAACCGGATAGTAGTGGATTGCATGGTCTTGTGTCTGGGCTTTTTGGAAACCTTTTGAGATGCATGCGAGCAGAAGCAAAGCAATTTGGACGCACCATCACAGAGCAGAGGCGTCTGAAGGTGTTGCTGGTTCGGGATCAACGTATGAAGGTTGATGGTTGGATTATGGTGAGGGCCGTGTTCAGACCGCTGACCGTTTGGGGCTGGAAGCTTGCGTTGGCAGATGTTGAGGGCGGGATGCAGGCATCCTTGACTTTTGATCCTGTGCAGAACAAACCGGGTTGGTGCTTGCCGAAGGTGATGAGCATGACAGAGATGAAAGCTTCTATTTTGCACGGCTTGGAAGGTGTCGATGAGCCTAGGTTTTCTTACATGCTCCCAGGCTACGTCCTGTCTTGGAGCAATCCTTTGGAAACATTCTTGCTGCAAACGCAGGAAGCACACTGGATTGGATGGACACAAGAGGATGTAGATGCCCTAGCTGACATGGATGATGATGACAGTTCTGACGGAGACGACTCTGAAGATGCAGACGGGGGAAATGATGTTGACAAGTCCATGAAGCTTTTGCGCGCTCTAGTTCCTGATGTTGGTGCAGAAGGTGTGGTGGTGTTTTTGAGTCATGAGTCCTGAGTCATGAGTCATGAGTTATGAATTTGCGGCAGGTCATGATGAGTTTTAAGGATTTTGAAGGTACAGTCAGTCACTGTTTTGATACAGCTGTTGTGGCGCCTCCCTGGTTTCAGTTCGAGATGTTAATCTTGTAACTTGTAGCTGCGTGCGGTTTGCCCATAAGCAGATGTTAATAATTGCAACTAGGTTACCATTCCTGAGTCCCCGCCCAGTCCCTGCCAGGTGCTACCAGGAAGACAAGGTCCAAAACACAAAACAAAAAGGGTGACACGAAAAAGAGCAGCGATCCTTATCTCGACATGATGGGGTTAGATGCCGAGTTTGCCAGTGAGTGGCTAGATACGCATGCAATGCAATCAGGCTTTATTCCGGCATGTGGCAGGGTTGCCTCATCAGCTACATCCTCTAAACGGTCAAAATCCTCAGGCGTCCAAGGTGTTCAGCAATCTGTGCCAGAAGAACAAGCACCCTCATCATCGTCATCGCGGCGTAAACGAGCGTCAGGACAGACAATTGAGAAGGAGCCTAGACAGAAGGATGATATCATCGTGTCTTGATAGCATCAAGCAAGACCAGGAAAACATAGTTCAGTTCAGTTCTGTCTAAGAATTTAAGAAATTTTGAACAGGACTCTAGGTCCTCTAAGGCGTGTGTGCAGAGCAACCGGGACATTGATACTTGATATATACTATCATGGAATCATGGGCTATGGGGCTCTCAGGACCGAACACATGTCACGAGTCACAAGTCACATAAATCCACACAAGACATTAGATATCTTTGTGAACATCTTTCAACTAGACTAGACCTGTTCATCCCAACGTTTGAAGATGTACTGTCGGTTGACCCCAACACAAAGAGGAGCAGACTTAAACTATAGACTGACTATATACTTATAGCCGTCGTCTGACTCATGTGGAATAAGCCGCGCGTTGTGCCGCCACCACCTCGGAAACCGGTGGTTGTTCCGCCGCCTGTGAAGTTTAAAACTGCAGAGCCAGTGCCAGGGTATTTTGACTCTGTCACTGGCTTACAGATATCGCCAGCATCAACATCAACGCAACGTCCAAAACCAGAGCTAGTGCCAGGGTATTTTGACTTTGTCACTGGCTTACAGGTATCGTCACCAAGAATGCGATTTCCAAAACCAGAGCTAGTGCCAGTGTATTTTGACTCTGTCACTGGCTTACAGATATCGCCACCAGGGTCATCAGAGCCATCAACATCAACGCGATGTCCAAAACCTTCGCGCAGCCCTTCAATGAAGCTGTTTCAGAAGTGGGAGGCAGAAAAGACAGCGAAAATGCAAGAGTTAGTAGTACCTGAAACACTTTGCCATGAAGACTCAGACTCATCGTCCGAGAAAGAATATATTCAGGAAGAGGTTGGGAACGATGATGAAAATCAAGATGCCAATGCCAAAGATTTTACCAACAACCAGACCAAGGAGACATTGCCATTGCAGCATCATCGTGGAGCAAATCAAGGTGCCAATGACAAATACAAAGATTTTATCATCCAACAGACCAATGAGGGATGGCAGCGTCGCAGATCAGACAAAAACGGTCGAACAAGAGGAACAACTCATCCCGGAAACGGAAATGGTCAAACTATGCAGATGATGGCAAGAAGCAGCTCTGCAAAATTGATATCCGGGAGCTTCGTTACTCCCAGTTAAGCGTCAAGCAGACGTTTCAGTGTGGCCGTTCAGTTGCCGGGCTGGTACAAGACCTCTTAGATCGGAAGGTGAGATTGTCTTCCTCCTTCTTGCGGTTGACCGTTTTTGAAACTCGAGATGAAGAAACCGATGAAATCATATTTCGTTGTATCGACAATCGACGCTTATTTGCATTGAAAGAGTATTATAAGAAGACTGGGAAGCCCTTTGGGGTGAACGTGGACTTCTTTAACTACGATACAGTCAGACAGTTCGAAAGATTCCAGCAGAACTCCGACTGGACGGATGGCAAAGGCATAAGACTTCGCAAGAATAAGAAGCGGAACAAAAACCAGACCTGATAAGTCAGGAAGCAGCAATGAAGTTCGGTTTGTAGTTCGTTTTGCATGTGCTTTTTCAATGAAGCAGCAATCGTGAAGCGATGCAGCTTTGTTCAGATTTTGTTTTTGCAGTAGGTCAGGTCCAAAAAGTGCGTGGTTTGAATCCCCCTTGATTGGTTCTTTATTTAATAATGGGTATCCTTTGCACTCTATATAATGGAATTTAGGAATCAGTGAATCACTATCACTTTATAAAGCCTGAGTAGCTCTCACAAAGAGGACCAAAAAAAGCCCACAAAGTGCCAATTTTGATCCATTGTTTTTTTTTTCGAAAAAAAACAATGGGTCAACAACCACTGGTTTTCTTGTATTTCGAAATCTCACCTCGTCGATAATCCATTTGGATTTGGAGTAGGAATTAGAATAGGAGAAGCAAAGAATCCAGGACCAGATCCATATCATCATGTACATGTACACTACAGCGCAGAACGGTTTCATTACACCTATACTACAGTGCAGCACGTGACGTTACATGACAGCCCAGAACATTACATCACAGTCACAGTACAGTAAATTAATATTTCACCATAGCCAAAGCGTTTCCATTTACCCATCAAAGTCAAAGTGCATTAATTATGTTACAGTCGCAGTGCATACATCATCCTTTGTATCACAGATTGCATACATCTTCTTTTCTGTTTGCTTCAGACGTGGGGCTAAGGATTCAGCTGATGACTGCGAGAATGCAGGTGACGTTGTTGGCAGTGCAGACATTCCTTTGTTGGTCCCAAGTTATGATATTGACGAAGGTGGTCATGTTTGGCAGAGGAAAGCTGACGGTTCCAAAGAAGCTCACTTAGGCGTGTCGGCGTGTCGCATCTTTTAATGGTTAAAGTTAATGTGCAGATGAATGCTTGACTGTACTGCATCAAATGTATGCTGCTACCAGAATCCCTGAAGGCCGTATTACTCAGTGGCGCATTGGGGAGCCAAATCATAGCATCAAAGTGCGATGCTCCACACACAAGCA
>OMLO01004838.1_pt1 | contig 11283 bp, 9 predicted proteins | sample 1674811 | NCBI WGS metagenome assembly OMLO01 (sample SAMN06265003, study PRJEB25207) | coral metagenome | isolation source: Coral host | place: Mexico:La Bocana,Puerto Morelos, Mexico | collected 2008-11-13 | reverse complement strand
GTTGTTCATCTTGTTGAAGGAAGTCCACCTAGAATATATCAAAGGTATGGAACGTTATTTTTTCCTATCGATTTTGAACGGAACAACAATCAAGTGCAGTTAAGGCTTTGGCTCAATGCACCTATGCGAGAGTGTAATTATAATTAAATACGTTTCTATACTAGATATATTTCTTATGGCTTACTTATAAAACTGCGCGATCTCTGCCTCAATTGATGTTTGTGCGTATACTACTTATCTGCATGTTTTCATCCAATCTGTGCGCGCCAACAGACGCATAAGCCCAAATCTGCAACGTTTGCACAAAAGTAAAACTGGACAAGAGTGCTAGTTTTATCCCTACCAAAAGTTTCGTGGGGTTTAAACGATCTTATTTTGGAAATGAAACGTATATTTCTTTTTTGTGGTCTAAGATGGTATTCATTCTGTTGCATGGTTTTTTGAAGATAACTACGAGGGCATGTTTACCAAAAAATCTTCGGGGTTATCAACTTAATCGGTTTTCAACCAAGAAGAAAACAAAACAATGACCAAAAATAGCAAGTCAACTTTCGATATATAGAAATCTTGTGGTTTGAACATTATACTTATTACAGTTCCGCATTTGGAAAACTGGGAAAATTCAACTTATTTTCTTAGTAACAGCATTCTGTAATGGACACTTAAATTTTGTTTTCAGATGTCTGATAAATTGTGGTCCAAAAGTAATACCTTCCGTCAAACTAAGCATTGAGTCAACCTGCGAAGGTTCCCAGTGCCTCAACATATCATCATATCATTGGATGCTCTACCAAGGAGACAAATCCAATCCCATTGTATGGAAACAGTCTAATGATTTACATTTGATGACGAGCACACTACCCAATTCAAGCAGAATTGTCATAAAGGAGAATTCACTCAACAGCGGAATGAACTACCGATTGGTAGTACTTGTTTCAAATGCAGATGGCTTCGCAGGAATAAGTGTCTATGATTTTTCCACGTCACTTCCCCCAACAGGAGGCAAATGTACCATAGAACCTTCATCAGGAATGGCATTAAGAACCTATTTCAGACTGACTTGCAGCGGATGGACTAGTTCCAACACACCTTTGTCCTATCAGTTCCAATTACAACTTTATAATGGGCTTACCAGTGTGGTATACCATGGCTTGAATACATCAGTTGAGTCTCTGTTGCCTTCTGCGGGAGACTTGTCACAAAATTTCACGTTGAAGTTAAATGCTACTGTGACCGATACCAATGGTGCATCTACTACATACGCAAACTTGTCAGTCCAGGTCGGTTTAACAGCTGTACCAATTACGAAGAGTTTTCGGAGGCAGAGTAACATAAAATAAGGTTTTATCAAAAGGCGAATTTTGTTCTACGCTAAGTACCTTATAATCATGAGTTCCTCGGGAGTGTAAATTAATCATCTGATAATTGTAGTTACATAAATGTAAGGGAAAAATACGAACAATGCCGGCTTAAGCATGTACTGGTTGATTATTTTTCTTTAGAGAAAAGTCAACTGACAGCGACCAAGTATTACAGTTTCGTTTTTACACTCAATACACTGATTTTACTGTGCTCTGTTGTTTTATACTTGCAGGTTAAGCCATTCAGGGACATTGATTCCCAGACTATCAAAAGCAAACTGGATGATTTAGAGAAAATCGGTGACCTCAACAAAGCAGTGCAAATTTCAATTACCGTATTTCAAGCAATTTCAAGTGTTTCTACTTTGCAGCAAAGTGAAATAACAAAGGTGAAGACGTAATGTTTCTCTAGTACTTCTTTCACTTAATTCTGTCTTTTCCGTTTTAGTTTTAGTACTAAATATTAGTCTTTTTCAAGGGTAAACCCTTCTTATTTACATTACTGCATAATCCAATATGCATATGAGACAATTGCAGCCAATTTTGTTGTTTCTGCCCGAATTGCCTGACATATATATTGTATTATAATGTAATCTAGAAAAAGGCTGCATAAGAACGCCAAGCAGTTTTAACCATAAATTGCACACCATGTAGTTTGTAACATCAATTTTAGCTCATAAAAAATCAAATTTACAAAAATTGGGAGAAGAGGAAAAAAAGAAATGTTAAAATACTAGATCAAATGTATAAAAAGAAACAAAATATTTAGGAAGACGCTGAAAAGCAGCAAAGGATATCTAACTTTTGGGGGGTGATGTCCCTCCCCACTGCAAAGTTTATTCAGCCCTCACCAGTCATTCCTGTTTAAATGTGAAAGAAATGATAACTAAACGTGTTGCAGTTTAATTAACTGTACGAATTCTACATCCAAAAATAAAACCTAAAAATTACTCCAATGGGATTTGAAGTCATCGGATGAAATTGCCGTCACTTGCATTGCAATGGCTAGGGTCTAAGATGTCAGGTCAATCAGTGAAATTAAGGGCAAATTGTTCCCATAGATTATGAAAGCAAACTGCACATATATGGTTTTTTGATAAAGAAGCTATTCTTAACTGCTGTTGTACATTGTCATATGTGTAGTTCATAAAATAAGTCAGATCTAAAACTTATGATGCGATCAAAAATTTAAGACCAAAGAAAGAATTGTGGAGAAGATTGCCACCTTTCAAGTGAAAAACCTCCAAGACCTTTTGAAAAGTTCCTCGGTGTTTGGTTCAGCCACTCAAGATGCAGAAACAGTGTCTACAAGGACGCTGGTGAGTACATTTATTGACTTTGGCACGCTTAGAATTTGATACGATTGAATTTGACGCTCTACTTTTGGTTTAGATGCAGTAGCTCGGAAGAGTCTATCAGCATTTTCGCGCTGTTTTTTGACACAAGCCCTTAAGATATACTACAATGGGATTCGTTTCACACCCTTTCTTTATTCAGCGTGAAATATAGAATACTCGTTCTAATAAGGGTAGTATTTTTTTAGCAAATATATTCGCGAAATGGTAACATTTGTTAAAATGGTTTGAAATGCCTGGTTCATTTTCATTCCAAGTTCCATCCTGCGAACGTACTTCGAATTAAAACAAACATATCCTTTATTTCTTTTCTGATTCAGCTCATTTCGTTAGATGCAATTGACTCGATGACGTCACTCCTGAGGTTTAAAGCAAAAGCTAAGGATGTAATTGACATACCATTGATTACAACTTCAGCTAAAAACCTGGGCTTCTCTTTGAACAACAAGCTTAAGATTGGAGCAGTGATGGCGTCGGGAAATTTAGACTCTTTACAGGCAAGTGGTGTACAAATGTGACCAGCCCACTTCCCTCTTTAACAACTTACCTTTTTAAAAAAAAAATCCTCGTTTAGGTATTGCGGGAGTATCCTTTTATCATGTTTTATTTACTGGTTTTTGCCACGTTGTTGTTGTTTATCTTTTTTATTGACATTAATTTTTCTTATATAGTTTAAAGCTCAACTTAAGATATGAAAACAAGCGCACTTTAAAGTGTGAAAAGATTGAGTACTGTTTGATGTTATCGTTCATTGTTGTTGCTCTATTTGTTTTACTCAAGGTGTCTGTTTACTCATATTAACCTCGAAACCACAACAAAGCAAATTTTTTCCACTCAACTGTTTTTTCTTGTAGGGACGACAAGTGGTTAAACGATGCATGCAGCTTCTAAGAACAGTAAGTGATGCGGTACTTGCAGTTAGACTCCCGGATGAGGAAGCTATATCTTTCCAGACGAGTGATATCTCATTCACATTAGGACGGTATACACCAGCTAGACTTGGTGGATTAAAGATTGAAAGTGGTAATGATAACTTCGTTCTGCCTGAGGATAGTAACGCTTTGGTCTTCCAGGTCGCAAACAAGAGTTTTGTGGATGCTCAGGTAACAATGTCTTGATCTGAAACTGATGATCATTAAAATAATAAGGAGCGATATCACTTAAGCCTCCAGATTACCTTAGTGTTCTATTTGCCAACCTATAAGCTAGCAAAGGTTTACACAAACCTACCAAAAGAGTTACGAAGAGATGTAAAACATGGTCGAAGGCGAATTCTATAGATTTATTAATTACTAGATTCTCTAAATTTCGTTTATTTCGGCTTCAACAACCGACAATCGCATGTTTTAAACGTACATGTAAAAATATTGCGTTTGTTATAGTTTTATGCAAATTATAAGTTGTATTGCTTATGATGTTACAGATGCTATCAACTGCATTTAATCCTTTCACTTGGGACCGCACGAGAGAGCGAGTAAACTCCAATGTATTATCCTTGGAATTAAAGGATGATCAGCGAAAGATTATGGAAATTCTCTCAAGTGACGTCGTTATCGAGATGACACCAAGACCTCAGAAATACCCCTTAAAAATATCGCCTTTCTTCACAAATAACAACTCTCCTCGCTTCCATGAGATTAAAGTTGATTACGAAAATACGGTAGTACGACTTGATATTGCACCCGAAGACGCGCTTGTAAAATTGGCTTTCTATATTAGATTTGGTCAACGACCAACGATCAGAGAGCATGATCTCAACGCGACTATATCCAGCTATGAAAAATGTATTTGGAATAAGATGAATGAAAACCTCGAAGGGAAAAATGGTTGTTATTCCAGCCGTCTAATTGAAGTTCTTGCCAAGACACCGGGAAGGTATTACGTAGCAGTGTTAAGCAATAGCAACATTACCAAATTCCGAAGGAGAAAGAAACGTTCATGTTTTGGCCAACCACGGCAAAGAAGAGCCTGTGTTGACATAAAAAGTCCTCCTCCTACTCCATCCCACGGGAAAAATGTAAGTGTGGTGCCTGTTTATGATCCGAGCTCTGATCACAACTACACTTTAAAAGTGGCAATGGGAAGCTGCGTTTATTGGTCAGAGACGAAACAGAAGTGGATAACAGACGGGTGCCGGGTAAGTCCATGTAATTTTCATCATCATTTACTTTCAGTAATTTGAAAAGATCGAATTTGATGGGATTTCTCAGGTGTTTCGTCAGTGCTATTTCTGAAAATCTGCATACCTTCCTTTTATTTATTTACACTGAAGGGGAGGGGCCTGGATAGGGATAAATTGATGACTGGGAAGTGACCGAAATTTTAACCATCAACTCAAAACTGACGCATTTCTCAGCTGCATGATTGCAGGGAAAAATCTCCAAACTTTACTAACAGCTGAAAACTATGGATTAAAATTAACTCACTGAGTTTTAATACCCCGGAACCGACAGAGCTGCGAAAATTCAGCCTAATACCCAATCCTTGCCCTATTAAATAATTTTACACAATCTCTTGTCCGGCAGAAAATCCAACATTTAGGCTGGGACGATAAGCTACTGATTAAAATATCATCACAAATGAATATGAACCAACACTGTTGTCACCAAATTTGAATAACTTTGAAATGATAACACCAGTAGACACTAGATAAGTGAGGCTACATGTGCTCATGCAATGAGCTCCATCGAAGTCCTATACCATTATCAAGTTCGTCAACATGGGATTGGACGTGCAATAAGGTCGTTTGTTAACTGTAGAGCTTCAAACGTTCTCCCTTACTTCCCCATTTAGCTCTCAGCTTTGAACAAAATACATGTTGGTATGTTTGTTTCTACGCTTAATGTTTAGTAAACTTTTGCCTGTTTGTTGTCACAGGTTCTATCTGCGTCCTTAAACGGATCTCTCAAGTGTTCCTGTAACCATTTGACTTCATTCGGGGGAAGTCTTCTTGTCAAACCAAATCCAATCGATTTCGACAAAGTCCTTGTAGAATTCAAGAAGCTCGATGAAACAGGAAATGTGGCCGTGATTGCGACAGTTACAGTAGCTTTTATGATTTATTTTCTTGTCGTTTTCATAGCCAGGAGAGCGGACAGAAGGGATGCCGCGCGCGTAAGTTTACAAGAGTTTGTTGGTTTGGAGTTTGATACAATTTAACACATATACATTCAGAAATTTAGCATTAAGCGGTTGTTAACTTAGATATTCTTCAATCATAGAGTTATAGGAATTATTTCCGTTCAGAAAACAAATATCATGTTACACATAACTTCCCGGCAGCAATTAAGATGTTCTCAGTGTAAAGAAATCAGCTTGTCAAAAGGAACGAAAAATATTGAATTCACCAAGGGAAAGGAACCCCTGCCCTAGATCTGATTCCCATCTTAATCTACTAAGTCACCCCAGGGGTGGCCAATAATGAAGACTTATCAATTTATTACTAAATCATACTAGTCTGTTTAATGGATCAAACATTTGTTTCCAGACATCATCTTTAAGACCACTCCCAGCATTATCCAGTAACACATACGAATACGAAATAACTGTCACAACTGGGATCTGGTGGAATTCTGGTACAACAGCTAAGGTTGCCATGGAGATTTATGGCGCCGAGGGAACCACTGGAATTATACAGCTTAGCACTGAAGCCGGTTTGGGTGACTCACTGTTTTATCGAGGAAGCTCGGAGGTCTTTGTTCTAACTGCTGAGAAGCCATTAGGTCTTATACAGAGCGCACGTGTGGGACACGATAACTCTGGAACAAGTCCATCCTGGTTTCTTGAAGACATTGTCATTATGGACAGACAAACCCAAACTTCGTGGACGTTTGCAAACAATGACTGGTTAGCTCTTGAGCGAGGCGATGGACGAATAGAACGGACGTTAGAGCTCTCGGTGCATGACGACGCTTTCAAAACCAATGTGCTAAAGAAATGTTGGAAGGGTCTTATAGAGAAGCACATTTGGGTGTCAGTGTTAGCGAAACCACCAAGAGATCCTTTCTCAAGAGTTCAACGTGCATCGTGCTGTCTTTCAATACTTCTGTCAGCAATGGTTGCTAATGCTATGTTTTATGATCTAACTGGGAAATCCGAACAAGTCATACAAGTCGGGCCGTTGAAGTTTTCTTGGAGACAGGTCGTGATTGGAGTTCAAAGCGCCCTTGTTGTTGCACCGATAAACATTCTCATTGTATTTTTGTTCCAAAAGGGGAGCGCGAGAACGACTGATCACCAGTGGCGTAGATGCTGTGTACAGAATTTGATTATCTACATTGCCTGGCTTCTTTGTTTTTGCACCTGTGTTGCTTCTGCGACATTTTCTATTTTTTATAGCCTTGTTTGGGGAAAAGACTTAAGTGAACAGTGGCTGTCTTCAATGCTCATATCATTTGCTCAAGATGTCGCTGTCAATGAACCTGCTAAAGTTCTTATTGCAGCTGTATTGCTGGCAGCCATTATAAGCTTGAAGAGAGGTAACAGCGAAGGATACTCAATCCTTGCAGAAACTGGTCCTCAAAATTTCCAGTGCTCCAAAGAAAGATTATGGACCATGAATATATCAGAAGTAGAGGCAATGAGAAGAAGTCAGGCGAAGAAACAGAACGTTTCGCGTTTCTACGTAGAACTCATCGTTTACTGTGCATTTGTTTTTATTTTGATGGTGGTGTGTTATGGAAATAGAAATGATCACCAGTATTTATTGGCCAAGGCGACCCGTGACGGCCTTCAAGGGTTTCACAAGGTAAGCAGTCGATATCAGTTTAAGGTGACATTGCCAACGGTGACATGACAATACATGGATATAAAACATTCAACCAACTACTTATTTACCTCAGAACAAAATATAGCCACTTGGTGAACGCGACTGCGTAAAAGGCATGTTCCAAATTAGATCAAGTATGAGTTGTAATTGGGGAGAGAATCCGTAAATGCTGAGATTCAAAAACTGAAAAGTAGCAAGTTTCGATAACGTCTAAAACCTCCATCGAGTTTCTTCTATAACAGACTTTATAGTCCTACGTGTATCTGGACTAGTGTAGGGGACGCTAAGATTGTGGAGAGGAGCGCGAATCCAAGCTTAAGATTAAAACATTTTCATTCATTTCACACCCATTCATTCTTTAATCTCCAGGTTTTCAACAACCCTCTTTATTGGAATTGGCTTAATACTGTTTTCCTGCCAGGCGTTTATGCTGGAGCGTGGTACAATAGACAACAGGAGAAACAAAGCATATACATTGGTAACAAGCGTTCAGTCCGTGTTGGAATGCCTCGATTAAGGCAACTAAGAGTCAAACCAAGTAAATAGTTTTTGGAATGATTAATCTTCGTAGTAATGCAATAACGTAATCTATTAAATCACTGAGAGAGGTACTTCATTGCTATTGACTGAAAACGGGCAAATGCATTGTTAATCTTTAATTTCCACCGTGATGCAGATTAATACTGGTGCAATCAGAGCTTTCTCGGTCATGTACCAAATGAGTATACGAAAGCTCGGGAAATTAACGACTTACTAACCACTGGCAAAAAGCAACGTTATAATTGTACCTCCTTCGTTTATTCTTTATACCCTGATAGGTACGGTGTAAAACATTTTGGTACTCCTTTATAATAATGCAAATATGCAAATACCTTGGTCACGCTTTTTTTTTACAGAGCCTTGCGAAGTTTTGGACCATATGAGGGCAGCCTTCCCCATCTGCTATGATGTGTACTCAGACAAAAACGAAGACAGGACACCTTTCCACAAGCCAGGTTGGATCCCATTCGACAATTCTACGAAGAAAGACGAACTATTTCGACTCTGTCCAAAGCCATGGCGATATCAGAAGCCTGGACAAACCGATGTAGTACCAAAGTGGGGACAGTTTTTCCTGTACCCTGGAGGAGGATTCATAGCTGATCTTGGCTATGATATCAAAACCGCGCTCGTTATACTTGATACATTACAACGACAAAACTGGTTGGACCGACAATCACGCTCCGTCATTCTAGAGTTCGCTGCTTTCAACCCTTCTACAAATTTCTTAGTTATTGCTTCTTATTTCTACGAAATCCAATCGTCTAGTTACAGTGCGCCATATGAGAAGATCCACATCATTTCTGTGTATTCCAGGGAAACAGGATCACACCAATTTTATCTAGTGTGTATATTAGCACTCGTAATATTCGTCTTACTTTATGTGGGAAGAATATGCTACAGAGTTCATCAACTACGATCACGATTTTTCAGATCCTTCTGGAATTGGGTGGAGATCTTTCAAGTTTTGGTCTCAGTACTAGCTGTGGTAATGAACATTGTCCGATCAGCCAAGGCCGTCTCGACAGTCAGAAAGCTGAAAGAAAACCTTTATGCAAATGTAAATTTCCAAGAAGTCATTACTTGGACAGAGGCCGAGAATGCTGTCTTAGGAATTCTGGTCTTCATAGTAACATTGAAGCTCTTACGGCTTATCCGTTACAATGCGCATGTCGCCGTGTTTTCGAAAACATTGAAAGTATCTTCAAAGCTCCTTCGTTCTTATACAGTAGTCCTTGCAGTTGGCTTTATGGCTTTTCTTCATTTTGGAGTTCTTATCTTCGGCACTGGGTCTGAAAGGTACTCCACAATCCTGAAATCCATATATTTTCAACTCGAGTTAATCTTGGGCCGAGTCAAGGCAAGACCCATCAACGAGCTATCAGCTGCAAATGATACGTTTGGCAGAATATTTGCCGCTTTGCTTCTTATAAGCCTCACTATTATGTTCATGAACTTTTTTATTGCTTCGATAAACGATGCACTGACCGATGCGAAGAACTCTGTGACACACGACGAAGTTTTTGCCCTTGTAGATGAGCGTAATTATAATAATGACAAGTACAAGACACTTTTTGAGGCTGTTAACCAATTCTTAAAGCAGAGATCTTTAAAAAGCAAACTTTCACGACAAAACAGAAATCAAGAATTATCTCAGTCAGAGTCGAGTAACACGAAAAAGAAACTATTTTATGATGGAGTCAGTGACACCATTCGACGGCTGAGGTACGCGCGTGACATAGGAATTGTTACAAAACTGGAGATAAACAATCTTCGGAGGAAGGAGAAGGAATTATTTGGTCTCTTAGATAAGATTGTGCAGAGTTACTCTGAGGAGGAGGATATATTTATTGATATTTGCAACCAGATGAAATTTATTCATCTATAAGACTACAATAGCATTTGGCTACTGTTAAGACCAAATATAAAACTGTCAAGATTTTTTCAGACATTTGGCACAGTGAAACAAAAAACATATCCTTGAATACCTTAAAGTAAAAAAATCTTTATGCTGTTAAGCCGCCATTCATTTCGCAAATTTTATGATAACAAAAGAGTTTCTTCCTTTTTTTTCTCTGCGTCTTTTTAGTATGGCGTCAACATGTGGCCAACGAGCTGCAGTAACTGGCGGAATTTACTTTGACTTGATGTGGATGCTTTTATTGCGCGGATCCACGCGTGTTAACTTGGGTGCGACCTCACCTGTTTTTACTTGCTAGATGGAGAGCGTTAACACCATTTTTTCTATCACTTAACCTTACGAATTCCTGCGCGTGTAGTAAGCGAAGTTTTATATCTTCCTCGAAGTATAGGTATTGTCACTCTGTCATTGTTACGTGGTTGCTTTTTTTGCGCGGATCCACGCGTGTTATCTTGGATACTACCTCGCTTGCTTTTTCTTGCCAGATGGAGAGCACTAAAGCCCTTTTTTCCCGTCATTTTGCCTTTTGGAGTTCCCTTGCGTGCAAGAAGAGTAGTTTGGTATTTTCCTCGAAGTATATATATTGCCACACTGTCCTTAAAACATGGATGCTTTTTGCCGCGAATTAACGCGTGTTTACTTAAGTGCGACCTCCCCTGCCTTTTCTTCCCAGATAAAGAGGGTTGGGACTATTTTTTTCTGTCATTTAACCTTACGAGTTCCCACGCGTGTAGTAAGCGTAGATATTGTCACTCTGTCATTGTTACGTCGTTGCTTCATTGAGCATTTCGAGTTGCCGCGCGTGTAGTGAAAGTAGTTTCGTATTTTCCTCGAAGTATATGTGTTGTCACACTGTCTCTATAACGAGGATGCTTCTCGGATTCCTTCGCGTGAATAAGAGTATTTTCTTATTTTCCTCGAAGTGTAGATATCGACACTCTGTCTCTTTTACGTGGACGTATTTCTGGGCAGATCCACGCCTGTTAACTCGGAGCTACCGGCCTTGCTTTATCTTGGCAGATGGAGGGCGTAAGAGCATATAATATATATATATATATATATTTTTAAAGTGTAAAATTTGATTTTCGTAAAACAGTGCTCAATACATAACAAGCAACCTGTTAAATTTCGAGCTGAATATATTATGAAAATTATATTGTATAAAAGCGGTGGTAAAGATTATTTTCATTTAATCCCCTGATGAGTGAGCGGCCACGGGGCAGGCTTGTGGAGATGAACTCGTAGTTTGTTTCTTAAGCCTGTTTCGTGATTGCTCACTTATTAGGTTATCTCTGTCTTAGTGATAAGTTTTTAATTATCTGTCATCACTTAACAAAC
>OMLO01004837.1_pt1 | contig 11284 bp, 12 predicted proteins | sample 1674811 | NCBI WGS metagenome assembly OMLO01 (sample SAMN06265003, study PRJEB25207) | coral metagenome | isolation source: Coral host | place: Mexico:La Bocana,Puerto Morelos, Mexico | collected 2008-11-13 | reverse complement strand
AAAAGGAGATAAACGAGACCTTCGGCTTGAAGTTCGACAGGGACGACGAGAAGTGAGAGCATGCAGTCGAGTAGAGTCAGTGAGACCTCCTGCATAGAGTTTTTGAAGAAAAATGGTGGAAAAAATTGCACTCGCTGAGCTCTACTCAAGCCAAAGTCTTCTTTTTTTTTGGCTGGCACGACCGAAGTTTCCACTGCGTCAGCTCTCGTCGTTATAGCTGTTTTGGCTTAAGATGGCTTCATCCGAAGCATGGGGAAAAATGTTTTGGATAGCAAGCCTCCAATAAGACTTTGGGGTTTGAGCCGAAGCATTGCTCACCAGAAGCAATGCTCAAAAAGCCATGGTTGCTCCAAATGCGTCTGGGCCAAAAAAGGCAAACGACTGCAGGTTGCCTTTCCATGGCTTCGGTTTGGTCGCCGCTTGGACACTTCGACGTTTGGTCTTGGATGCTCCGTTTGCTGTCGCTACGCATGGCATAAGAAGATGGCAGCCAATGGACGACGAGCAGTTGCGACACCCTGCAGGGCTTTGTCTTCCGGACCGCTTGGAAAGAAAAGTGAATTTGAGGAGTTCACTGTTCCTCTAAGAACAAAAATATGGCACCTCAACCGCCACCAAGAAACCCAAAAGCATCAAGAAGCTATGAAATGGGAGGCTGGCCACGCTACAGAGTCTGAGCTCTTGGCAGGGCCATCTACCGAAGAATTTGACAAGGTGCTCAATGACATGAGACGTGGCCAGTCGATGAGAGATGTTCTCGGAGGGTCTGCTTCGGATCGGTCTTCTTTCATGAGATATTGCCTGTCGGAGGCATTGCTGGACTTGAATAGAGAAAGGTGCCGCACAGCAGCCACCTTATGTGTGACACGAGATGAAAGGAAAGGCCGCTTGTTGATAAAATTCAGAGCATGCGGCTGGAAATCTTTAAAGGTGTTCACGGGTGTCCTGGGCATGCCTCGCTTGAATGAAGGGGCCAGTGCTGAGGATTTGGTTTCAGCCACTGCGAAGGCTTTGAGAAGATTCTGTTACAAAAATTTTTCTCCACCACGTATGGGGAAAAAGCTTGTGCAAAGTGGTGGCTTCGACTTAACCCTCTTCAAGGAAATCAGGGAAAAAATTCACATTTTGTGCACTGATGCCCATCCTGCAGAATTGTTGGCGTCCAACATAATGAGTGGGAAACGCAAAAGTGGAAAGCCTGAACACAATGAGTCAGTGTTTCTGCCCAACATCGTTTTGGTGGGCAGAGACCATGCCCACGCATCAACACGGTTGGTGAAAAGACCTTGGGCCTGCATTCCAGCTATCCAGGACAGGGTCGAACTTTTGTTGCTGTTTCTGTTTTTCAAATGCCTGACTCAGATTCAAAACGACGACTAACTAACACTTTGCCATTCCAACCAGGAGGTCTTTACAGAAACAATCACCAGCAAAGATGCCCCTGCGCAAAAGATCTTTCACTCCACAATTTTCACAGCTTGGTTTCATGAAGAAGTCCTAAACAATGGAGAGGGCCCCCGGGCCAGTGCGCTCTCGGCTGCCAAACACAGATTTGCTTCCTTTGCGAAGCCCACAGGGCGTATTTTGATGCACCTGGCTTCCTTCTTCAAGGTCCTACATAGGATTGCCGCTGTGCGCTCGGATGCTTCATGGGCTCGGGCTTGGTTGCAAGCAATCACGCCAAGCAAACTCCTGCTGCTCGCCTTAGCAGCTGACGCGGCCGATAGCCTTTTGGAACTCACCCGGTTTTTGGACACAGAAAAGGTGGACCCAGCCCAATTGAATGAACAAATCGGTGCCTTCATTAAATCCATTCAAGTTCAATTTCTGCAGGGCCGCGTTTGGACAATTGAAGGCTATGCAAAGCACACTTTGCAGATACTTGCTTCTGGCAACCTTTATTCTTTTGCTGGAGGCATGTGCAAACAACTGCGGTTGACCGATGGCCTGCAGCAGCGAGTGCTTTTACAATTTAAACCTTGGGTCACTTTGTGCGAGGAAGCTTGTCGAGCAGAATTTCCTCATTTCGACATCTTCAATAGCATGCTTGTCTTCAATCTCACAGGGGAATGCCTTAGAGAAACAACACAGGAATGCCAACAATGCTTGCGACGGCTGGCCTTGGCACTCGATGTGGACGCTGCGGCCTTGAAACATCAATGGGAAACTTTGCTGCCTGTGGCCACTGTCAAAAAGAATTGTGGCAACTTAGAAAACCGAGAAGCTTGGGATCAGGCCTTTCAGCAAACTCAAAAAAATTCATATGCCCAAAGGCAATATAAAACTGATTGTTTGGCGCCTGTGCTGCGAGCCTATGCTTGCTGGAGTCCATCAACGCATCTCGGTGCAATTAGGGGCAAGGGTGGACGTCACTTTTTCAAATCTGTTTGGCATTTGCTTTGGTGATCCCTTTTCATTCAGGCCGGGTGTAGAGCAGGCTTTCTCAAAAGCCAGTCGTTGTCACCAAGATGGTCGCTATGGCTTTGCAGCAGAAGATTCAGAAAGGCGGTCCATGGCAATTCTGTGCATGGCTGATCATGACAGGCATGTAGTGGTTGAGAATGCTCGCGTTTTGTACGCATCAGCTGTCAAGGTGCATCGGGGACGCTACCAAGCCAGAATCGACAAAGGCACCCGGAAAAAAACAAAAGAAGGATCAGAGGCCACATGGCTAAAAAAACGCAAGGCTTCTGTGGCAGAGGCATGTGCTACTGCTGGGCCTGATGACATCCAGCCACCTGCTCCTTCTTGCGGCCCTGTTGAGAAAGAACTCCAACTACAAAAACGTCGCAGATTGGATCGGGCTATTGAAGCAGCCACGGCTGGTCTATTGCTTCCTGAAGATGCAGGACAAAGACCATTTGATGAAGTTGCGAAAAAAAAACATCTGCACGAGAAACAAGACTTAAATCGGATGAGAAATGTTGCGATGAAAAACTCCCTGCTCACCAATACATGCAGAAAGACACCGTGGAACTGGAGAGCATTGGGGCCTCGAAAGGCATGGACTGATGTCAGAGGTCTTTCAATGCATCCTTTGGTGCCAGTTGCCGAGACTAGGCTAAGAATTGACTGCTTTTTAATATTTTTTCTTTAGCAATTCCGAAAAAAGAGGACTAAAGACTTGACTGCTTTTGTTTACTTTTCAAGCCTGAGGACCCACGGGATGCCACTGTGTTCATAAGCATGGAAGTTTCCGACAAAATTGTCTTGCTGGCAGCAGCCTTTGGCGGCGTGGTCTTTTCCACGGATACCTTTCAAGGCAAAGATGGTTTCAAGCTGGAATACAATGCGGTGAAGTTTCAAGAGCTGCGGGACCTTCACCATGGCATCCATGCCTCTGCGAATTTTCAAAGGGCCCATCCACAATTTATGAAGGTCCTGTCGTGGGTTTGCGAAAAAATTGGATGGAAAAGGCTGAAGGAAAAGTATTTGGATAAGAACCATTCAATCTGCTTGCTCGCTGACAATGACGTTGATGAAAAGAAATTGAAGAGGCAATGCAAACTCTCTTTCCAAAAGGCAACTTTTGTACAGTATGTGGCCTCCACCTGTCTGTCGAAAAGCGACAGCTTCTTAGTGGCAGCAAGTCAATAAACTTCGACTTTGGCATGGACGGCCGATGGGGGATGGAAAAAGAGAAGTTTGTTGTGCCGAGTTGAAAGCAGTTGGAAACTTTTTTTCCTGGATGTCTCTTTCGCGCTCCCGGGCCGGCCTGGAATTGCGGGGGCCTTTTCACGGCGTCCTCTCGCGAACTCGGGCCGGCCTTTTTGTGCGAGAGGAGGCCCGTAAATTCACGGCCCTCTCTCGCGATCCCGGGCCGGCCTGGTCTTGTGAGAGCGCACCGTGGAATGTTGAGAGGTAGCCACCTTTGTGCCAATGTTGGCATGCTCTCAACGTTTCACGGTGCTCTCTCGCGAACTCGGGCCGGCCTGGGATTGCGAGAGGAGGCCCGTGATTTCACGGTGTCCTCTCGACGAACTCGGCCCGGGCTTTTTGTGCGAGAGGGCAGCTGAAAAATTTAGGTTACTTTGTCTCAGGTTCTTGGGCCGCAGTGACTGCAACTCACGACTGCAGCCATTCAGTTTCGGTTAGTAAAGGTAGTCTTCAGACTTGAAGGATATCACTGATTGTCAGATTTTAGTCTTAAGTCACATGACAATGACTACTGAATCTTCTGCAGTAAAACTGACTAAGTCTAAGTCACCTGTCAACTTCAGAACTTTAAATTTTATAATAATTAAATGGTTCCCACAATCCTCTTCTGCAGATGCCATGTTCGCTGACAAGCAAAGCCAGAAACGACAGCTTCGGCAGAAAGAACTGAATGATGAGGTGATCCAAACTGCAATCCAAGAGTTGAAGGACTGTGTCCAAAAATATAGGTCTGAAACTTCTCCCAGGCAGACCAACAACGATGGAAAACTGAAAGTTTTTTCAGATTGCGCAGGCATCTCTTCTGAGATGATAGCGCTTTTTCTCTTGGGATGGCCGAGCAGCAAGGTGGAATTTGTAGGTGGCTGTGAGAACGACCCCGTGAAACGATGCTTGCTCCAGAGCGTGCACCGAACATTGGGCCTCAACACCAAAAAGGGCAAATTGGAACAAGATCTCTTCAATCGGTCTCTCCGGACTTGCGAGCCCAGCGATATCTACATTGCTGGATTTCCATGCCCTGCATATTCTTCTCTTGGAAGAAAACGGGGTGCCCGGGATCCAAAAGGACGTGGTCTCCATATCTTCAAGGGCATGCAGTACGTGGCTCGCTGGAAGCCTCGGATCGTCATGCTAGAGAATGTTAAAGGTTTTCTTCAGAAAAAACATCGCAAAACTCACTCTGTTCTGCGCAAAGCTTTCCAAGCTTTAGGATACAAATCCTACATGAAGGTCTTGAGCACAAATGAACATGGCGTTCCACAATCTCGCCAACGAGTCTATATCATAGCCTTTTTGCAGGACAAGAAGAAGGAAACAAGTTTCAGGTTCCCAAAGCCTCTGAACTGCCCAAATTTGCAGCACTTCTTGAAGCCGCACATGGGTAGTGAAAAGATGCCTTTGCCCAATTATGAAGCAAAATATGGAACGGAATTTTGGAAGCAGGACGTTGTGCTCGACATCGGTTGCTCCAAGAAATTTCAATCAGTGATGCATGGCAGTGTTCCGTGTTTGACACGGGGGCGCTGTTTGCAGCAGGGCTACTACGTTCCTCGAAAGCTACGCCGCTTGTCTGGAGCTGAATGTGCTCGGCTGCAAAGCGTGCCACAGCATCTTTATGAGGAAATGAAGACTTTTCTGCAAAAAAAGATGGAACGCTACAATGAGGCCAATGCGGCAGAAAAACAAGTGATGGGAGCCTTAGGGGATTCTATGTCAGTGAACATACTGATGCGGTTGTTGCCAGCAGCTTTGAAAACAGCTGGCTTGTGGCCAAAGTCTTTGCCGATGACAGATCATTGGGCACATGTAAAGGATGGCAAGCAAGGAGCTGACTTGGTTGACAACTTGTATGCGAAACGAAGGAAGTCGCTCTAAAAAGTGCAGCATGCCCAACACTTGCAGCACAGCTTGACTTAAATCTCAAAATTTATTTACCAAATTATTAAATTACCATAAATTGCAGCAACTGAAGGCCCAAGCACCGACAACTTGGAGGTCGTGGTTAATCCTCCTGGTCCTTTCTTTGGGTTTTAGCTTAGTTAGAGATGCCGAGCACTGGGCCATCGGCATGGCGCCTCAACAAGGCAGAGTTGGCTCAAGTTGAGACTGGCCTGAGTCTTTGGGAAACTACGTGTGACCCAAGCCTTTCTGAGGAGGCTAAGGTTGTTGCTAGGGGCGAAGAGCGCAAACGCTTGACCCGAGAAATCCAACAAGTGAAGCACGACCGCAGCCTGGAGAAGCAACAGAATGCTGCAGGGGCCCCCAGGAGCAGGAAGACCGGCAAACAGCCTGCTGCACTTGCTCCGGAGAAGGATGGTGGCGCTGAAGTAAGTTCAATGGGCAGTACCAACATCAATGGCGAGTACTTTGAGAAAGTGAATAGTGACCTGGGTGTCATCTTCAAAGTACTAGGTGCTCGCTTGAAGGACAAGACCCCCACGCCCATCGCAGCCACTTCAGGCGAAACAACCGGAGTGCAGGACAGCTTCTGATTATCGGTGCTTTCATTTAAAATTTAAAGTGTGCAAATTTTCTTGATTATTTACATTTCTGCATTAGGACCCTTACTCTTTGGAGAAGGCACGTGTGGCTCTGAAAGCACACTCAACGTACATCTGCAGCTGCAACTTGCTGTGGATCAGCGCCACGCAGTCTCCTGCACCAGCGGTGCCACTCTCTCGTGAAAGAGTCAAGCAGCTCAGCGACTTCTACTTCCCGCCGCATAGGGTGAACAACTTTTTCACCAGGCTCTTGGAAGTGCAAGTGGATGTCAACACCCTCACGGAGAAACCCACAGGCCTGGTGATGATCACCCCTTTGGAGATTGTCCACGCCATCTACTTGAAAGCTGCGGAAGAACTTTCCAACCCTAGTGTGACGGCAGCAGTCAAGACAGCTTGGGCTGAAGCTTTGAAACTCCATTGCATTCGTCAAATTTTTCCAGTAAGATTATTTTTGGCCTGGCTTAGTGGAACTTCAAATACTAATAAACGTCGACGCTCCCAATTTGACAACTGAGGATCGGAGTGCCCGTTCTCATGACGGCCTGTTCTGAGGCCTCTGTTTGGGTCCATGCTCTCAACCGCCGGCAGTTGCTGGCCCAGGAGCACGAGAGTTTGACAAGGACTTCTTGGCAAAATGCGGCTGAACTCTACCACTTGCAAGCCTCCTGCCTGGATTGGGTAAGGTTTGTTTCTAGTCTAGTACGACTAGTCTAAGACTTGTCAAATAAATTTAATTAAATTTATTCGTCATTGGCCTTACTCAGGGCATGCTGGAGAAAATGGAGGGCCGCAAGCTGAAGGAAACTGAAGTGGTACAACTGCTCAAAGCCAAGCACTTGCAGACTGCTCAAAGAGGCTGTGGAGAGACAGGCACCGATGTTTCGGTCTACACTGAATGGAATCTGCAGGCTGCAACGCAAATCTACACAAAACTTCACAGCGACCCAGTCATTTGTGAAGTGGTGGCTAAGCGGGAAGCTTGCTCTGGCAGCGACAGCTGCTTCAACTCGCTTGTAAAACTTGAGAAGCTTGCACAGAAACCAAGCTGCTCAGCTTCCCGCCGTTGGATTTTCCAATGGATGGACGACATGTTGTCCCATGGGATGTTGCGGGACGAGGACCTGACCAAGAAGGAGATCCATGGTGGTAGTGGATCGCTTGGACTTGTGGCTTTGGGCGAGTTCAAATGGAAGGCTATGTCCTACGTGATGGACATCATGAGTGTGCAGGCCAAGATCCGTGAGGCTGACCGCGTCATGATCAAGAGCAAAATGAGTGATCCTTGGGAGCAGCGCAGTAACACCGAGAGCAACTTGGGATGGCAAGGCACTCTCACCAAGTCTTCCTTGGAACTGGTCACCTTCTTGCAGGAGTTGCTCTACAACAAAGTGTTTGATGCGGTCTTGCGCCAAGCCATCAAACCAAGTTCCCACCCCGAGATCTTGCAAGAGTTGGAAAGTGTGCAGGATGCCTGGAAGCATGTCTGCAGCATGCGAGCCAATGAGTTAGCAGAAGAAAAGGCCCTGGTGGCCAAAACGGAAGGCAGCGATGAGGACGACGAAGAAGACGCCTCTCTCAACGCAGGAGCCGACACAGAACAGCTCTTGAAAATGGCAAGAAAGCAGCCAAACACCTTGGCGCATGGCTCGGAAGCTTACTGGCGCTCAGTGGCGAATTCAACAGTTCGCATGTACTGCAGCTTTGCAGCAGAGGGTGACAAGTCAGCCATCATGAATGTAGTCGGAGGTGCCCAACTTGAAATGGGAGAAGTTGGAAAATCGGCTTTGCTGGTCCACCTGGACACTTCCTTGCTAGGGGAGAGCCAAGGACCAGGGCAACAAGAGCGCTTGCGGCGTAACTGGAAGCCTGACGACGTTCTGCTGCAGAAACTGTTGGGGTCTACTTTGATGGCTTTGGGTTCCCAAGCTGACAAGAAGGGCCTTGTGACCACTCCACCCGAAGGTGTTCTCGTGATGCTCCTGGACCCACTGAACGTGGCAAACAAAGCTACTTTGAAAGACAGCTCCAACCACACCGTGTGGCTTTGCTTCCAGGAGGCTGTGGGATGCGAGGGCTGGTTTTGCATGACAAATTTTTGCAATGACATTCTGATGGTTAAACTTAATTTGACAAATTTTAATGCCCCCATTGCAGGAAAGCATCCGGGCCCGGAAGAAGAAAGTGCGAAGCACCAGCTACTCCCAAAGGATGGAACTCCAGCTCTACAGCGACAAGGCTTTGGGGGCAGTGCTGCCAGAAAAAGCCCGTCAGTGCTACAGCGGCTACTCCAGCGGCGACTGCATTGGCTTCGTCACAGCCTTGCCCATCACTGCGTTGTGGAGTTTGCCCAGGACAAGATAATTAATTTCAAAATTTAGTTTCGATTATTTAATGCGCTTTCGAATTTTTTTCTGCCAAATCCAGGAAGCAAAAAGTAGAGATCCTTGGCACCAAGCGCACCATCCCTGCAGATGTCGACAGCAATGGTCAGCCCATTGAACCTGACGATACCACAGATGAGACGGTGTTCAGCGCCACCTTGGCTCCGAAGGAGCTGTACTCAGAGTTGCTGCACTCTTACAGTGCAACCGGCATCATTGACTTGAGCCCTGGACAAGGTGAAATGATCAGAGCCAGCTTGCTGTCCCGCACCAAGTGCCTTGTGTTGGCCGGCACTGACAAGCATGCTGCTGCGCTGGAACTTGCTGCAACGGACTTTCTGCTTCAAGAGCTTCGGAGAGAGGGAAGCACTTTCTACAGAGCTGAGGCAGCCAAGAAGGATGATGAAGTCAAGGAAGAAGCCACTGAGCCCAAGAGATCCGACCGAAAAAAAAAGGCTGACGCCAAGAAGGAAGAAGGTGAAGTTCCAAACAAGAAGACTAAGAAGGGGGCCAAGCCCGTTGAGACGAAAGAGGAAGACGAAGTTGAAGCGGAAGAACCAAAGAAGAAAAAAGTGAAAAAGGAAAAGAAGAAGCCCAAAGAAGATGAGGAGCAGGATGCAGAGGAGGACTCATCTGAGCTGTGGTGAGTTCAGCGATAAAGTCTGTCTCATTTGGGGACGGCTTGCTTTTTGTGGGGCTTTGATCGTACTGAGACCGGTCATCGCTGTAGATCTTAGACTTAGATCTGGACTTAGTTGTGAAACACCTCCAAGCCCAGTGAGTCGGCAGCGTGTAGCTGCTGCAAGGGATTGTGGCTGGATGGATGGATGCTCTGGGAGGAAAAAAATTGAGCGGCAGGGGCAGCTAAGGCCAAGCTGACAACTGACAACACCGTCTTGTCTTGCAAGTTGTTCAATGACACCACTTTGATTGTCATGTGAAGTGTGTGGCTCAAAGTAATCCCTTGGAAGTCTGAGTTTTGACCTTTGCAGCATGGCAGCTGTGCCTCAGCTAGTGGAGACCGTCAAGGACCTGTCAGAGTTGGCCACTCTTTCAATGCAGGCCATGATCATCTTCGATGATTTTGACGACAAGGTCAGTGAGAAGGACGGTTTGCTGCAAAGGATGAACCTCAGCAAAGCTCAGGTCGAGGAAACGCTGCAAGGTCTCCGGGACATAATGAATGCTGCGCATCGTGCCCGTGATCAAGCTTCGGAAGAGATTTGCCAAATCACTTCTGATGATGGTGTGAAGCCAAAAGCCCTTGCTCCTCCAGTGTCCTGGAAGGACATGGAACGTTGGTGGCAGAGAGAAGAAGAAGGGAAGGAGCAAGAAGCTAAGGATTTCAATGAAGAAGCTACGGAGGAAGAAGCTAAGGAGGAAGCCACTCAAGACGAAGAAGCTAAGGATGAAGAAGCGAAGGAAACTCAATGAGGGACGACTGACTTCCTCGCAACGCGGGGAGAGGAGAAAAAGGAAATAATAATTTAAATAATAATTAAGAAAATAAACCACAAAAAAAATCATGATAATTATATAATAATAATATTGACATTATTAAATGAATTTATTATTATTGTTTCCCATTAATTAAAATATCTTAATATGGTTTAATTATCTAATATCTTAATATGGTTTCCCACTATAATTAAATATTAAATTAAATTAATTACTTCTTCTCACCCCGCCAGCAACTTCATGACATCAAAACAGGTCACATCACCACCATGGAACAACAGGCTTGCCCATCATACAGATGCAAATGGAAATTCCATTTTGGGGGGTGGGTTGTGCAGTCAAAATCAACTCTTAACTTAGTCTTAGGTCTGCCATCAGCCATCAGCCATCTTGAAAAGATCCCCCCACAACAGGGCACCAAGGCACCAGCAAAACAACAGCAAGCTTATGCAAGTAATACTCAGTGCCACCAAATAATATTTCGTACTACCACGTACTACTGCATGCTACAAATTAGAACTCTGGACAGCAAACTACTATAGGAGCAGAATGGGGTTCCGGGCGCGCCGGCAACTCGGCAATGTCCGAGTTGAGTTGGCAATGCCGATGCGGGCCATGGTGGCCACAGCGCGGCGGGTGCGTGGCTTCGAGGTCCAAGATTCCCTTGGGACTATTGTAGCTCTGGATCTGCATGCTGACGATGTTCATCAACTGGCTCAACACAAACAAGAGCTCGTGCTTCGATACTTGCCCCAATGCATATATGTCAAATTAGACGAATGTGATCATGTGTTCTTGCCACCAAAATGTTGCTCGAAGCACGGCAGCACGGGCTATTCTCCACACTGCTGCAACTGCTCCAGCATGGTTGGGGCTTCTGCAATCAAACCACTGAAAAAGAAATGGCACTTTTTGCCGGCATGATGGATTTTAAGTGCGCGGTGGAACGCACAGCCTTTCCTCTCACGCCTGCTTCAACTTGGCGTTGTACGCATTGCAAGGTACAACGGGCCACCCAGGCTTCGTCATGCATTGGCAACCTCCACAAAGAACTGCAAGTGATGTAAGTGGGTTTCTTCTATAATTGAATGGTTTGTCCAAGTATGAATCCCCGTCAGTTCAGATAGAAGATGGTTAAGAGTTCCAGCTTAGGTCTAAGGCTCCGAGCGTAACACGTCACAATGCCATAGAAAAAGGAACAAATGCACCCTGAGCATCACAGATTGATCCTAATCAATCTTTAAAAAAATATTGAAAAAATCAATCCAGAAATCAATTTTAAAT
>OMLO01004836.1_pt1 | contig 11284 bp, 8 predicted proteins | sample 1674811 | NCBI WGS metagenome assembly OMLO01 (sample SAMN06265003, study PRJEB25207) | coral metagenome | isolation source: Coral host | place: Mexico:La Bocana,Puerto Morelos, Mexico | collected 2008-11-13 | reverse complement strand
GCTCGAAACGTCAGCTTTATAACTCATTACGGTGGCCAATTTACATTTTCAACTTAGTTGATATAACGAAATTACCACATTTTAATTAGTCTAACAAGAAAAAGAACCAAGTTTTGAGTTTTACCAAACTCACTATTCTTTTGTTTGCTTAACAAGGTGTGTTTCTTGTTTGTAATAAGATTTGAAACCTTAAGAGGTGTCTCAACTGTTTACTGGTAACAAGCAATGTACTTTTTCTAATAACAATCTTTATGTTCAATCACCTGAGACACAGGAATCCTAATCATCTGACTACATATTAATCACTAACACAAATCACAGTTTATTTTTATACTCTTGTGACAATTTGATTCCCATACAGTAGTTTGCCAGATGATGAACCCCTGTTTTAAGATATTTTAACATATTAGGCCAAGTAGAAACAAGGGATACTTTTGTCACCAACAAACAGGGAAAATGAAAAAGACTTGGTACAGAATGATGTGAAGCAGGCACAAAGCAAGGTGCCATAGTTTCATGGTTGGTGCACTCGATTCTGTATGAAGCAGTCCAGGTTTAAGCTCTGGTCAGGGACATTGTGCTTTGTTCTTGGGGAAGGCACTTTACTTTTCCAGCCATGTGTGTAAATGGGTACCTGAGCTAATTTAATGCTGAAAGGGACCCCTGCAATGGTCTAGCATCCATCTAGGGGGAGTAGAAGAAACTGGAGATGACTACTGACCTGATGGGCCAATAGAGGGTAGTGAGTGAGTGACATTAGAAACATTTTATGATACAGAATTAATAATAAATCATTGGTTATTGATGATTTACAGTTTAGAGTCTCATGTGAGATTAAAATTCAGAATATCAGAAAACATAGTATATGCAATTATAATGTCATGTTCATGACATACTTTTTTAGAGAAGACTCATGCTCTTTTACTGAGACTACTGACATTAGTAGTGACTAAATGCCATCTGTTGTTTAATTGAACAGTTGATAATGGTGCTATAATGTTACGTTTTCTTAATTTTCCCAAGTAAATGAGTAAATGGTTATTATATGAAATATCTCCAGGATCTCAAAGTCTTGACAGGGCTCAGATTTGACCAATCTATGTTCCTCTGTCAGTCACTTGTATGATATTGTATTGTTTTAGAAATACGTTTATTCATTAAAATGCTGTCCACAGTAATGGGTGTAATAAAACATATAACTTCAAAAGAAAATAATTTGCCGATATGTTGTGTACTAAAAACATGTAAATTACACATCAAGCCTTTACATGTATATTCAACCAGTGATTCAACAGCTGACCTCTTTTGTGACATATTTTATGAACTTCCAGTAAAAAATTCTGTTATTTGAAATTTTAACTCCCAGTAGTAATACCTTACAGCAATATGAGGTGGGTTGGTACATGGATGGACCACCAAAAAAGGACTACTTAAATGGACTTAGGGCTAAAATGGACTATCCATTGGCATATGGATAACATGTGCCCCAAAAAGAGAAATTCCAAAAAAGAAAGATTTTTTTCAGGCAATATGCAAGCACATACTATTGCAAAGAATAATAACACTGTCCATGTTAAACCCCAGGGTACTAGGGTTTGGGGGAGAATTGACATGGCAGGCTTTCTAGATTAGGGGATTTTTACACTTGGGTACTCCAGGGTGCGAAAATTTACATGACAGCAACGTCTCTGACAAAAACAAATTGCCAAGGGAAGGAAAAGTGACATTGACTAGGTGCTGGCAGTGAGGAATTTGACTCTTGCTTTCTTGAAATTGTGAAATTTGCCTGGGTCTAACCATCCCCTCCCCCAGCCTTAGTAGATTGCAACATTAGCTGATAATATGCGATTTACCTCCACCACAATACTCTATTTATAGGAAGGGCTTTAAAATCAAGTTTTTTTGGGGGGGAAGGGACACTGAGGCTAGTATAAAAACTGTTTTGAAAAACACAAAAGAGAGTAAAAGAAAGACAGGTCATAACAGCCATGTCAAATTGTGGACCCTATGGCAGCACCCAAGTGTCATAATCCCTACCCAGGAAGCCTGCAGAGTCAATGATAATTTGAATTTGTTCCATATAATCCCAGTAAAAGAACAACTCCTGGATATACTAAGACGGGCTCATCTGTCTACTTTGTAGAAATTAAGCCACTCCTGCCCCATCTCTCAAATATAAAACAGGAAATGACAAGCTTAACTTTAAAAGAGACCTTTCACTATAATGTTAACTGTCCCAAGACTGTCAAAAATGCATTTTTCAACGTTTTGGACAGCTTGAATATGAGCCAAATTGACTCCAATCAACTCAAAAAGACATTTGCAGCATCATCAGAAAACATGCCTCTCTTTCTACTGGCATTGCTTTCTAGGACATTTATATTTTTAAAATCGCCTTTCGTTTTCTTGTCTTATCTTTTGCTGCAGTTGTTGACTTTTCTGGGCTTGCTTTTAGTTCAAGAATTTCCGAGAAAATTATAAACAAATTGACATCAGTTTTTCATGTGTCTGTCCTGCTATTGATCATGAATTACGTCATAACATTGTCAAAGTAGCCGTGGTTATGAAGAATTGTCAATGCAGGACAGACGCATGACAAACTGACGTTAATTTGTTTTTTTTACCAATAACAAATTGTCAAATTGTCCGCTCCCGCTTGTCGACCCTGACATAGATTATAAATTTACGTCTCCGAATTTTGTTTGAGGTGGCTTCTAATAGCCTCTCCCTTGCCTTAAATAACAAAGCGTTAAGGAAGTTTCTCAGCTCCATCGACATAAGGGTGTAAATATATCTGATAAATAAATAAATAATAAATAAATTATAATACTCCGTACATAATTTCACTAGTTGACTTTCAACCTCTGTTTAGTGCCAAAATTAACATTTTTTAATCAACAACCGAGGTTTTACAGACATATGCATAGAGTCAAAGTCCATGCGAGTGGAGAGGACCCCTGGGTAAACAGCGATTTGTTGATACGTTGCGTGACGGTAGTGTTCAAATCTCGTGCTTAATATCCTCACGTTACGTAACTAACTTAAACAGAATTTACTGTTGGCAAAAACGGGCTGTTCGAGCTATTAGCAGTATATTACCAATTCAGATTATAGAGTACATTCTGTTCCTTTATTCTCCAAATTAATCAAATCAACACGTTTGAAACACCTAAACTTATGCTGTCATATGATAACAGCCTGTTGCCTCCGTTTTTTTCAACTTGTTTTTTTACAAACAGTCAAATTCATGGCTATAGCACCAGAACAGCCAATAATTAACGCGTACTTCGTCACCGGATTGATCTGAAAAAATTCATAATTCTTTAACAAGGTCCTTAGATCTGGAATTCCCTTCCTGTTACAAACACTATATTGTCAAATTTTCCCAAATTTAAGAAAAAAAACTGCTCGACTTTTTAGTAAAATAATTGCTGAACTGGCAAAGCCGAACATGCACGGTAGCACTATTTACATAATCGTCTTGTTAAGTTCAAGGTGGCCTCAACTATACGCCTGGTGGTTTCTAGAGGTCACCTCGCCAACCATTGGAATACTTATAAATAATTAACATATCACAGAATCTTGAATCTTAAGGCCTGATTAGTTAGGATATCCCTTAGTATTTCTCATTGTTTCTACACAAACATCGAGCATTCTCAGCAGGTTCGAATGGAATTTAAATGTCACGAACCACAAAAACAGGAAAAAGTAATCGTTCCATTGTTACTCGAGAGCTTTCTACTTCCAACAAATTGCAATTGTCCATCGCATACAATTTCAATCGAAAGTCGCCACAATCAGAATATCTCCCGTCTTTTCTTGAAAGTGAAAAATGCTGTTCGAGCATTTTTCGTAGCATATTGCATTTTAAAAATAAATGATGTAACTTGTTACTTATTTAACAGGGGATTCCCCAGTCAGCCAAAAGAAGTACAACTTCCGGGAGACGAAAATTCGTGCTAGACGCATTCATAAGAGATATTGATAATTTCTATATAGTGGCTGGTGAAACTGAGAAAATAATGGATTTAGGCCAGATTTGAAGCTTCGAGAAAGAGCTGCATATCGTGCTATGATCTGCTTTGGGGAATCTCATTCGAACTCAAGCATCAATCGATGATGAAGCTTTTGATCTGACCAATCAGATGAACTGTAATACCAATTCGGTATTTTCCCTTCTAGTTACCCATCAGGAATGAACAAAAACCCATTGCTGCTGCAGATTTGCCCCTTATTGGCGAACTATTACGCACAAGTCAGACCGAGAACTTTACTCATCACGCTCTATTATGGCTGACGTGGCTCAGCAAGAAAATAATGGATTTGGGCCACTTTCTAAACCTCGTGGAAATGCGGCAGGGATTGTTTCAATAATTATCATCATCTTTTTTTTAGTTGTTCTTGTGTTCTCGGTGAGGGAGAGAGAAAGCAAGGAAGGAATTCACTTTCTGTTCTTTGCGGCCGCCCTACTTACCCTGAGTGTAGTTAGTGGGGAGTTCGTGCGAAGAATATGCCTGGTCACTGAAGAAATTCAACACAAGGAGACGAGGTATCGAGGAAACTGGAAGCAGGTTTTCAGTTCCACTTTTGGTTTCGGAAATTGGCAAGCTATTTCAGTCGCCATTGTTTTTATCGCTTTCATCCTGGGTTATACTTTGTACGAACATTACGAAACCTTTTGTCATGCAGACTACGCCATATTGTTTGCACTGAACTGTTTCGTGGTTCCACAGTTGGTGTTCGTTGTCGGTGTTCGAGGACTGTCTCCTGTAGAAACATCCGACATCAGTGAAAGAGAAAACAAGAATGTTGCCGATGGACTGGCTTGGGGCTACTATTTTGGCTACCTGAAGCTGGTGCTTCCAAGACTTGAAGAACAGATTGGAAAATCAGACGAATTTCGTTATAAGATAACCACGAAAAAGCTTTTCATTTTGCTGCCAAAAACCTGCTTTACGTACGATGACATCGAGCATGCTGATGACAGGGTGAAATGGGCCGGTCCCCTCCCAGAGTGTAAAATTAACAGGGGTGGTATAAAGGCGCGATCTTACAAGCATGCGGTACACCGGATAGAGATGCCCCGCCCAGACGGAGGTGTTGACAAATATCACTTTGTGTTGGAGTATGCCACCCCTCTAATGAACCTGTATGACATGTCCACGCATGCAGATGCTCCCTTGAGTCGCCAAGAGCGAGATCATCAGGTAATGTATCAGTCAGTGTGAATCTTCCACATTCCCCATCAGGCAACCTTTGTTCATTTTCAGTTTGTCTATTCCAGTTTCCCAAAGGCAAAAATGGTCCTCTCAGGGCTCAACTACCCCTACCCAGGACGTACATGGTATAAATGAGTCATGGAAACAAAAAGAAGCAATCTTGAGACCCTCCTCTGTGTTATGTATTACATAAGTAATAAAATTTTCAGTGGCATATCTTAAATTCACCCTATTTGACATCAAATTCCCACAATCTCTCCCTAGGCACGTCAACTTGTCAAATACCTAGGGATTGTTTAATCAGTACACAAATTGTAGTTATGTACCAGTTGCACCTCCAGTAAACAATGCCTTGTTATAAAAAATATCCAAGAAAGACCCTATCTTACATTGGAGAATCTATAACTCAATTTTAGACTAAAATAGGTCAAAACCCAACTCTGGGACAGACACGTACACTTATTGGGCTTATACAGTGGGTCAAAACCCAACTCTGGGACAGACACATGCTTTTATGGGGCCTATACAGGAGAGACGACCCAGCTTACCTCCAGTGAGTATGCCACAAGTAACAAGTTACTTTTCAGTTGGCCAGTTAGCTGTCTCCCACTTGTTCATGGACAATAAAGGTAAAAAGATGAAACTAAAAGTGACTTCCCTTTACAGACCCAGTTACCAAAAAGGGAATAGTCCATATTAAAAATCAGTCTTTTAAAAGAATCTTCAAATCTCATTCTCTTCCTGAGGAGGTACAAATGTTTTTAAAATACAACTTCTATTCCACAGCCTTTTAAGTACCCAATGATTTAAATGTGCAAAGTGTAACAGAAATGCTTGAAAGTACCCTTCAGTATGTGCATAAGAACCTAATTTAGCCAGCAACAAGTTTGGCTTTGCGCCTCTTCTTCCCAGCACTTTTGAAAAGACTTCTATGTATAACAGCTCCCAAAATGTCAAAATCTGGCTGAAAGAAAAAAATCTGATGAAAAGAACAAATTCCTAGTGACTATGCTTCATGTTCTGGTAACAAGGTGGAATTGATGTTGAATGTAGCAATTGACTGCAAATTCAAAATTGATGGCAAATATTGACTAGGAATGTTGCCAAAATACCTATCAAGAAATTGCAAAACAATACAAAGAGCAGTATACCCATTTCTGTTTGAGAATGACTTTGTCTGGGAAATCACGATTACAATAACGTCAACTTGTATTTTAAATGTTTTCCATCCACTCTAAATTATGCAAATCAGGCTTTTTCAAATATACCCAATTTTGGTTTCATGGGGACATAGTCAGCCTAAATGTAAGAATTATAAATTTATTAGTTGTCCACCATAATGTGAAGACCTTAGTGTGTGACATGTGAAAAGCAACAAAAACTGGGGAATAAAATAGAATGTTGATTCCTCTTCTGCTTTGCTTTTCTTTGGTTATTACTGTGACTCTAATCATGATCAACATTGTTTCCTTGTCTTAAAGGTGGTGCTTTTTATGCGAAAATTAACAGAAATTCTGGATAACTCTCCTGAATGCAGAGGGAAGTATCAATTGGTGCCTATTTCAGGAACCGAGACAAACAAAATAGCAGACGTTTTGGTTACAACATACAATAACCCTAACGTAGAGGTAGCTGATGCCAATTGAAAGAAGTTACAGTACAGATGACTGTTCCAAAACTCCAAAATGATGTTATATGCACTAGCTAGATTCTAAGCTTGATAACTGTTTAGCTGACTATTGCATATGCATGACCTCTATGTACACTGCAATTGAATGCAAGCTCTGTATGTTCGTAATGATTACTGTACACCTTTGGACGTGTCTCTACAGATGATCAAAGTGCTTAATAAGTGTCTGTGTGGAGATTAGAAACTTAAATTGAAATCAATCAACATTGCCTGGTGTCATTTCTTCCCAAACAGAGTAGCATAAAATAATAACCTAAATTTGGACACATCTCAGTTAATTGAATTTCTGTCTTTGAACAGCTGTTGTTGCATAAAATTAAAGGAATGAACCAAAGTATGGTGGCCAAGTGGAGGCCTAGGGTGTGTCCAATTATTGGATAAATTATGAACCAGGCTTGTGCAAGGCACCTCGTTAATCAACCTGACCTGTTGGCAAGATTAGGTTTTATGCTTTAGAAATCATCAGAGACCGGAATGCAGTTCATTTAAGATATTTCAAAAAGCGCAGCAATAGTTTTACAGAACATTTGTGAAGACAGAGTTTTGCTGGCATTTAGTTGTTACTGTCTTGCAAAAAGTAATGCATTATTATAGTCATTACTCTTTTAAAGCTAGTGGTATGTTCATGACAGATGGTTTGAAGGCTTGAAATTAAAAATTTCAAATGTAATCAAGATATTTGCTACATAGCTCAATTAGAAATTTCAAATTTCGAATGTAATTCAGATATTTGTTGTATGACTTTATTTGCTTGGTAATTTAATAAACATGGCTGTTTTAGATTATTAACAACGCAGATAACCATTAATTAACAGTAATTGCATTTGGTCAACTGATAGTGCTGAAATTGAAAGTAATTGGTTTCTGATTACCATGCTAGGCTTAGAAACCTTTGTGTCAGCTACATATAATTAACTTGAGTTCAGATTATTTCACTGGATTATCTCTGTTCTTTGTGATTGGCCAGAGTGATAACTTTGGTTCGGTTTTATGATGCTTACAAATTAAATTTCAATTGTTGAAAACCAGTCTATCAAGCATTAATCAGTACTTACTTATTACAACATCCCAAGGAAGACTCACATGATACATAAGTTTAGTTTTCTTCTGCTTAGAGTTGCTTGTCTTATTTTGCATATTGAGAAATAAATTAGTTTACCTGATTAGCATGCTGTTCAGAGGTTAACAGATAAATTGTTGATGTATTGTGAATCAGAAAACAAATTATTTCCTGTTTCTATGCTTCCTCCAGTTGGGTAGTTCTGTAATCAAACTGCGCATAAAAGATAACTTGAAGGTTTATCTATTAATTTAAATGATTCAGTTTGAAATTGCTACTTATATATTTTACATTGTAAACTGGTATTTTCGTGAGTATAGAATAAATGTTACATTGGAAAACACTGAGAGAACTTTGTCCAGCCTTTCTACAAAGAAACAGGGAATGACATTTCTATTATATCACCAATACCACAAACTATCGTTTGCCCTGGCTTCACTGCCGAGACTCCCTCTGGGGTACCAGTCAAAACTAAATCCCCTTCCTCAAGTGTCATACTCTGACTAATATAGCTTAATAGATAAGGAATCTTAAAGATCAGATCCTGAGTGTTCCCATCTTGTTTCAATTCACCGTCTACCTTCAGCCAAAGATGAGCATTATCAGGTTCTGGAATCTCAGCCTTTGGGATAAATTTGCTGATAGGTAGTGCAGTATCGAAACCTTTAGCAAGACTCCAAGGGTGGCCAAGCTTCTTGGCTTTACTTTGAATATCTTTAGCAGTCATGTCAAGAGCCAGGGCATATCCACCAACATGGTCCATTGCATTTGCTTCAGAAATAGCCACTCCTGTTTTACCAATTACAACACCAAGTTCAACTTCATGATAAAGTTGGTCACAGCCTGGAGGAAACTATATAGAGACAAGAGAACAACAAGTCCATGAGAAATAGGCCCTTGTGCCACTTTGTGCTGGAAAATATCTGTATTGATTTTTTGCTTTCAAGATTTTAAAAAAATTGTAATTAGTAATACATTTGATCTACAATACATTCTAATGAACAAATTGTTTACTAATATGACTTGAGAAAAAAATGAAAGGAGTTTAAAAAATCATTTAAAGAGGGTTTTCATTTCATTTCAAGTAGCTTCTTCTTAAAACATACCCAAGACACGAACGCAAAAACCATATCCAATTTATGAACAAACTCAATACCCTATTTATGGCCAAAACGGTTGAAAAACCATACCCTCTGGGGCTGCACATTCCCAAATAGCCCATACAAGGGACTTCTCCCGCCCAGGAGAGGGGAATCCCTTAAGACCTCCCAGTAAGATCGTGATGCACATCAAGTATGCGGAATGGAGAAAAAATTAGTGACAGACTAAGCCTATATTTACACCGAAAGATGAACAAATTGAGAGAAAATGTAATAAACTCAAGACACCTTGATTTTTCCTCCTCGCTCCAGGTAGCTTGATGGAGGTTTAAGAAATATCAATGGACTTTTCGGTACAGGATTTCCTGGCTCTGCAGCGTGTTCTCTACCGAATGAAACATAAAAAACACCTCACCATATTACCTTGGAGCTCCTTCCTTTTAAAATTCAAATATTCCATACCTGTAATTTCTTCCGACTGCGACTATTTTATGACCAAACTCCACAAATCTGCGGAGTTCCATAGAGGGATCAACTGTGGTCGCCATTTTGTAGCCTCCCCGACGAAAAACGTTTTTACCTCTTGGAGGACTCTGGGAGTGGGTACGCCCATAAGTCAATTACAAAAGGGGGATGTATGGGTGGAGTGGGTGGGAGAGTATGTCATCAAAACTTCTGTTTGTCAAATGCTTTTAGAAACTTTTTTATAAGTTGTCGATCTGCTATAATTTGCCACAAGGAGGTACTCGTCGAGTTCTACTAGCCAGGGCAGTTTATATCAGAAGACAAGCCAACAGATTTTCTATTCTTGGCTAGAGTGGACATCACTCTAAAATACAGTACGAGAATGCATCTAAGTGTTGAGACACTTTTGCAAATTGGATGTTTTCGAATCAAGATCTGTACTTCCTTTGATAAAAGAAACACCTTTTTTGTCAATAGCTACCCCCACCCCCCCACCCCCACCCCCCCAAAAAAAAATGAATGTTAAAATGGGCTTTTCCAACGCTATCACATGGTTACAATATTGGTCAACAATTGGAGTGGAGGAAGGAGGGAGAAATATGTCTATAGGTTGGGTCAAATTTCACTTGAAGGGTAGTGTCTCAAATACTTTTGTCCCCAGTTGTGGCATGTAAGATGGAAAGGAGGCTAACATATTAGTGCAAAAAGTGGCTAACAAATCGGAAATGGATTTCATTTGTATGCAGTCTGTATGAATTATATTGGTACATGCTGGTACTTAACAAGTAAAATAGAAAGCTTTGTGTTATTTCATTACAATCAATCACATCATCAGCTTTGACATTGCTTGTCTTAGTAGTATATGCAGTGAAGATGTCACTAATAATTAACAAGAGGTATTGCTTTTAACTCAAGAAATAAAACTGACACACCAATTGGTGTGTCCATATTTATTAAAGTGGTTTGACTATATTTTGCTCCAATGAAAATGGAAAGTTTTACTGAATAGAAATCATACATAATATGTTGTTGGCCTGAAAACCTATGGCATTGAAATTATGGTTGTCTGTGTAACATAGGTTTTATTTAGTTATTTTTTGGCCAAGTACAGAAAAAAATCTGATCAAAAGTGACAATTTTAATAGGTACCATTGATCGCCTTCTTTAAAACATAACTCTTCATGTTAACAGACAGGGAATGTCATTTGTATCCTATCACCTAGACCGCAAGCTATAATGTCTGGCCTCTGACTGGACAGTTTCCCTCTGGAGTTCCCGTTAAGATCAAATCACCTTCCTCTAGTGTCATATGCTGAATAACAAAACTAATTAAATGAGGAAATTATCTTATAAATCATATCCTGAGTGTTTCCATCTTGCTTCACTTTACCATCAACATTTGACCTGATAGCCACACATTGTTAGGGTCTGGAATCTCTGATAAGGGTATGAAATCACTGACAGGTGTCATTGTATCAAAACCTTTGGCAAGAGCCCAGGGACAGGTAAGTTTGTTGGTTTTATCCTGCAAATTAATAGATGTAGCGGAAGTTAGCTAATAACACAACAAACTGGCACTGGACATTGCAAATTAAGATCAAAGAATACCTATGGCCAAACTCGTGGAATAATTATCAGTTAGCGATCCTAAAAATTAGTTTGGTTTATTCGTTGACGAAATATCCGTGCCTGGGCTTACTATAAAATGGCTCGACACTTAGAAAAATTCGGCGCAAACTCCAACTGAAAG
>OMLO01004835.1_pt1 | contig 11284 bp, 9 predicted proteins | sample 1674811 | NCBI WGS metagenome assembly OMLO01 (sample SAMN06265003, study PRJEB25207) | coral metagenome | isolation source: Coral host | place: Mexico:La Bocana,Puerto Morelos, Mexico | collected 2008-11-13 | reverse complement strand
TGATCGAGTTGGGAATGACGATCCCATGGGACGAGCTGTTGTTGACCTGGCGGCGATTGAAATTGATAAGTAAGCTTCAGACATATTGTTTTTGGAATTTCTACCACTAAGGGGTGAAATGCAAATGAGTGAAATAAGTACCAATTAATTTGAACACAGTCGAACCTCCTGTAAGTGACTGGCCAAAATGTTGAGCCTAAGCAGTTGCTTATGGGAGGTGGTCACATACAAGAACTTAGACCTTATTGGGTTGAACTTGAGTGAAGTTAACTTCATGTGAAAAGTCAATTTTGTACGTATCAGGAATGTGATAATGTAATAAGGACCTTCATACTGAATTCCCACTCTATTACACGTATTTGTCAAGTAGTTGCCTACAGGAGGTTCAAAGCAAAATACATGTAAGATTTCAAACTTTTGTACGTAGGTCTAAAAGTGGTTGTGGTTGCCTCTGAGAGGTGGTTGTTTTCAAGAGGTTCCAAATACTATAATAATTTGATGTGGAAACTTTTGATATTTGTGGTCACAACCGGAGGTTCGACTGTATATAGTAATTTTCTTTTTTCTATGATGATGTCCCTATATGTGCAATTACTTACTTGGAAAAAAATGAGTGAAAACTGGGTTGATACCTGGCTTGGAAATTCTGAGAGTCAAGGAAGTTTTCCTATTTGCCAATAAACTTCTGTGAACGTAAATGCAAACACTTTGAAACATAAAAGGAAAACATCTTCAATATTTCTATTATAGTTCACAGTGTATAAATACAATTAATGCTTATTAAGAGCAGTTCCTACATGTACATGGACAATTACTTACTTGGAAAAAATGACTAAAACCTGGGATGATACCTGGCTTAGAAAATCTGAGAGTCAAGGAATATACACACTTCACATGAATTATAACTCTTAGGAATTTTTCTTTTAAACATGAAAATGTACAGGTAGAGGGATGTGTTCTATTTTCAAGTGTTTGCAGACCCTGTGGGACCATGTGGTTAACAAGTGGTTCTGTGGTTGAGTCATGCCACATCTTAAATGTACCGAGCTGATCTAATGTCTTAAACAGTAACAGTAACTTGGGACAAGTTTCCTGACACTTTAAGGTTTATAAAATGTCATTTTGACTTTTCAGACCCACAGAAATGATTCTTGATCTTGAAGACCCAGATGGAGGTGAAGAAAAGTTGGGTCAGATCTGTGCAATTTTCACTGTCCAGCCTAAGAACTATGAGGACAGGCAAGAGGTAGGCTAAGTGAAAAAAAATGCATTTTTTAGTAATTCAATAAAAGCAGTCCAGATGTTACTATTAATAACAGTGTATCTATGTGCACTGTGCAGTGCTTAGCACTTATTGGAGCCTCGGAACCCTGAACCAGCCCCTTCAGGTTGTTGCTGAACCTGACTCCAGAGTAAAGGACAGTGGAACTTCCATTTAATGAACTTCTATTTAACAAAGACCTAGTTGGTGTAATAAATGATCTTCTTCAACCCAGTAACAGTAAAATTATATGGAAAAGAACATCAATGTAACCACATGTAAGCCTTGTTTTTGCCAACATATTTTTCCAGTCCCTTGGCCCTTTGTTAAATCAAGGTTCCACTGCACATTCAAATGCACAACATGCGCCTCACAAATGAACCAAGGGTCCTCAAATCCAGAACAAACCAGAATTAATTCCAGGTGCTGAGGTGACTCAGAAAGTTTCTTGGGCACCATCTATGAATGAATCCCCTCCAGAGGAGGCTGACCTCCATTGGTTACATGTAGCATGCTTTCCTGTGCTCTGGTAGTGAGTAAAATTGTATTCCAGTATAGGTTTGTAATAATGGCAAATTCTACTCTCCAATAGGTTTCCAGAAAAGCCGCAGCAGGAAAGAAAGGTCAAGCTCCTAAAGAACCGGGCAAAGGACAGCTGTGGGATGGTATTGTTTCCATCATACTTGTAGAAGGAAAAAAGATGATTCCCATGGATGATTCAGGTAGGTGTGTTAGAGGTGTACTTGCCCCATCTTAGGTTTGTTACACACCAGCCCTTATAAACAATTGTGAATTAAAAAGGAAATGCTGGTACACATGTTTGGACTTATCAGGTGATTTGGATGCCATTTAGAATCAATTTATAAGGTCAACATGATTTCAACGTAGCTACTGTAGTTTTGTATTTTCTGTCTTACTGTAGGATTATGTTAATAAATAATGTGGGTAAAAGAAAGCTAGAGGTCATAAAACTAGACAGTTTGCTATGAGTAACATTTGTACTGGTACATGGATTAGATCAATGGACCCCTTTGTACATCACAGAATACCCTCTTTCAGCGCGTACATGTACAACACACTAGTTATGAGTGTGATAGAAGCACTGCTAATACAATGAAAAGGACTGAAGCTGGTTATGACAAGCTAATGAACCATTTTGAAACTGAAATTCATGCATTAATGTGAACTGGCATTTGATTTAAAAACTAAGAAACCAAAACAAAAAAGTGTTAGATAGTTCATGTAGTTTTATAGGTAATTTTCTGTTAGACATTGGAACATTGATCTTTCAAAGTACATTTAAGATAGTTTCCAGTCTGTACTGTGCGGTGTCAGCACCCTTATGATAGATAGACAGAATGTGAATCAATTTTACATGTATTTGTTATGAACCACATACTTATCTTTGAGGCTTCACTGATTTTTACTTTGACGAAGTTGTTTCAACAAGTGTAATGAGAAAGAATGAAGCATAAAGCTTCAACCGTTTTGTATCCATCATAATGGTGGTTGTTTTGAAACTTTAAAGTTTCTTCATGTAAGTAGTTTCAAAATGTTTACATTTTGTGATGTCTTACATGAAACAACACAAAGAGCATAAGCAAACTCTCGAGAGTGTGCAGCACTCATCATCTTTAATGATCAATATTTCTAAAATAAATGTACTTACAGTATGTGTTTATTTAAAGGACTTAGTGACCCATACTGTCGTTTCCGATTGGGGAATGAGAAGTACAAAACCAAAGCCTGTAAGGAGACCTTGAGTCCACAGTGGAAAGAGCAGTTTGATTTAAAAATATTTCCGGACTCCCCCATGATGCTGGAGGTGACAGTCTGGGACAGAGATATCAGGAAAGATGAATTCATGGGCAGGTGAGGTGGAAATTTACATGGAAATACCACGTTGTTGTAGGTTTACATGTACTGCTTCATTATCTCAAAATAGATTGGTCAATTTTTACAGTGCCTTTATCTTGGTGCCACTTACATGTATGTTTTTTGGCTCTGGTTTGATTGACAGATGTCAAATTGACTTGTCTACACTTGAGCGGGAAAAGTCACATAAGATCGAGGCAGCACTTGAAGACAATGCTGGCATCATAGTCATGCACCTGTCAATCACAGGACTTGATGCTCCTGGCTGTGAATCAGATTTAAATGCCTACACAGAGAAACCAGGAAGAAGAGCAGAGATCACTAAACAATTTGCTTTGAAGAGCACACCAAAGAAGATTAAAGAAATTGGATGGCTACAGGTATTGTATAGTGAGAGCAGCTAATAGATATTAAGTACATGACAAGTCATTGTATGTGTTATTGTGCTTGAATAGGCCATTTTACTGTTGTGTGCTTTGTTACCTGGCCTATGATTGCAACCCTCTCTGCTTTTCTATTTTAATTGCCAACGAGTCAGCATTATAGCAACTTGATTTACACAACAAAAGCAGAGAGGTCTGTATCAAAACATTCATCTGCAGCCTCGCTGCCATTCAAAGGCCAGGTGAGTGAACAGACAAAATTAGTATAAATCATTCTATCACGAATGGCGTTCTGATTGGCAGTAGCAGTATGCTCTTGTTAGCAAAATGACGGGGGATTCTTGAAGTTTTCGAAGCGTGAAGATATCGATGATTAAGATAAAGTTTTGAATGACGTCCAGATACACGTGTAGTCGACTTGGGCTGTGCCCTCGTCAACCATTACGTGATAGAAATCTCGAGCTCATAATCTAATTGTTAAATATAAGGTTAATAAGGCGCTAGTTGATTTTTTTTGCAGATGTTTTAGTTTCAAATGTCAGTTGTCCATACAAAGCAGTCGACATTTAGTCAAATGTTCAATATTTACCCCAACCTCTACAATAACTGCATATAACGAAAGGATACAAGCACAGATACTTTTAGAAAATGACACCTGCAAGTTTTGCATGCCTAATCATTGACGAAAGGAACCTCACTTCAAATTAGAGGACAGAGTGTTGCCTGTTTTGTGGCCACCATTATGAAATACGCGGTAACCTGTGGTGAGACCTGGAACCGAATTTTCACGACCGTCCTAGAACCCAGATCCTCGCTAAAATTTCACTAAATGCGGGCTTCCTTCCGAAACTTTCTCTTATTCGTTCTCTAAATGAAGACAAGTCCCCGATTGGATTAATTACTGATTTATTCCGTAACTCTAATGGTAATTGAAAAATTGTTCTGCTTAGTCCTTCATGTAAGTGCCTTCTAACAGGTAAAACTTCACCGTGCTGTCGGGTTGGCATCAGCAGACATTGGAGGAACCAGTGATCCGTTTGCTGTGATTGAGTTGAATAATCAGCGTCTTGTGACACACACAATGTACAAGACTCTCAACCCGGCGTGGGAGAAGGTCTATGAAATGTGAGTGAGATTACATTAATCACGCAATATTAAAAACAACAGCAAATCTTTACAGTTTTACAATGTACATCTCATTTCTGGGTATAATCCCGGTGCCCTACCTTAAATCTCGATATCGAATTGTCAAGAACGGTTTACCTTAAATTTGTGCCTTCCTTACTGCATGTTACAATTTTACCAACCAACTGAAGTATGAAAGGAAACGAAAAACTTATTAGCACTATGAAAACCACGGAAAGAATTCTAACGCACCCCTTTTGTTTTGCCTCTAAACAGGACTGTGTTTGATATACATGATGTTGTTGACATCACTGTGTTTGATGAGGATAAAAGAGGAGCGCCAGAGTTTCTGGGTCGAGTGGTGATCCCATTGCTACAGGTACGGTGTATTAATTGTGGCAGTACTGTTATCTTAAGTTATAACAACTGTCTGCTAGCTGGTATGGTTTGATTTAGCGACTTATCAGAAGACTGAAATGGACTTCTCTCGACGGTTGTCGTTAACTGCATCGTTGACACGAAGAGACTGTCTAAAATATCACGTGATTTGTTTTAAACGACAGAGTATCATTCCTCCCCAGGTCACCTCCGGCGAGAAGCGGCTTTACCAGTTAAAGAACAAGAGTCTGGAAAGCAGAGCCAAAGGGCACCTTATCCTGACCCTAGATGTGGAATTTAACCCTATACGGGCCGCTGTCAGGACTGTCAACCCAAGGGACCCCAAGATTATGTATGAAGCGCCCAAGTTTAAGAGAGCGGTAAGGGCCGCTAAGTAAATCTGTGAGGCCTAACTGACGTCATGATCCCTTGGGAATGGAGGGATTAGTTAGTTCGGATACATGCTTTAGTGAGGAAGGAGGTTCCATAAGTTCAAGTACTGATAATGCCTTGTTTTTGTTTTATTTTCATATTAAGCTGTTGCAGCGTAACATTGACCGCGTCAACAAGCTTGTTGCGAGCCTAGTATCGACTGGAGCGTTCGTCCAATCACTGTTTACCTGGCAATACAAGTTTAGAAGCGCTTTCGCTTTTGCAGTAAGTGTGTTTACATGTAGATCTAGTTCTGAATTAGCAGTTTTCTAACGACTGCTACTAACGACAACCACAAAGCCCAAACCAAATAGTCACATCTGGCCAATCAACGAAATAAAAGAAACGCAACTTGAAACCAAAACGTAACGGCCGCCAAGCGCGGGAAAACGGGAACTAGACAAGTCACAATTTGGCTTCGCTTCCTGATTGGCTGAAGGAAAAACGTGTTTGTTCATGTTGGTAAATCATGTAGAATGCCCTTATCTTTAGATGCGCCTGTGATGTAGACCAGTTTAAACATTGTTCGAAGACAACAAAAACTTTTGATGTGCGAGTTAATGGCATATCTTCCAAGTGAGAATTTATGAATCTACTAATCTGATTGAAAGGGAACTGTTCCCAGAAGTGTACAATGCTTTGGCTGGAACGAGATCTTTCAAACATCTCGGAACTGCAAATATCACCGAGATTAAGTGATTTTGATAGAACTCCTGGCCGAACGTGAAGATACAAGATATCCATAAGTAGAAGGCTATTTGTACGTGTACTCTAACGATCCATCTCTTTTGGTTTTCAGATCTACATCATGCTGTGTCTGAACTTTGACTTCTACATAATACCGCTGACCCTTCTGCTAACGTTTCTCAAGCAATACGTCATGTGCATGTTACTTGCCGAGAGAAACGTGAATCCAGAAGAACAGGTACGCTCAATCTCCGTAAATATCTGTTTACTTGTCTTGTGTCTTCATTTAATTGTGGTTTAATTCTTTTTTGCTACAGGAAGGTGCGCCAGTGGACGAGGAAGAAGACGATGACGATGAAGAGGAAGAGAAAGGAAAGAAAGGGGTAAGAAGATCACAAAATGAGAATATCATTATGTAACTTGCTCGGCACATGCTCAATGAAAAACTCCTTCATTCTTGGGCGTTTTCTCTAGGACAAAGGAAAGAGTTTTAAGGAGAAGATAGCTGCATTAACGTCCATCTGTCAGACAGTGCAAAATGCCTTGGATATGGCGGCCTCAAATGGAGAACGAGTTAAGAAGTAAGTACAGTCACGTGTACCCTCTCATTTTTAACTGAAACATCAGTCTCCTTAACAGTGTTGTTATTTTACATTGGGGGAAGAGCTTCTTCAGCTCTTGTTCCTACTGATGTGGCTCTGAGAATAAAACCATCGTAAGTGGCCATTTTAATGAGACCATTCATGCTCTGTTATCTATGACGTGCTGCTAAGTTTTAAGTACAAGGTAATCCCACTTTTTCCTTGGCGTTTACTTTCCCTCTTGCGTGCAACGCTTTCTCCTTTCATGCTTTCTTTTCACACGCTCAGTGGACTAAGAAAAAAGGGTTGCTCATTAACTATTGTGCGTCACCGCTCAGATTGGAAGATATTAAGCAACTCGTTCCCATATATCACTATTGTTACTTAAAGTGAACTGTGTTATTTTGTTTGCCTTGCAGCACATTCAATTGGACCGTGCCGTTTTGTTCGTATTTGATGTGTGTCATCTTCACGTTAGGAACAGTTGTACTCTACCTTGTACCTCTCAAGTTCTTACTTCTTGCCTGGGGTAAGACCTCGTCAAAAATTCTACTTAAGCCTTTGATACAGTTTGCCTAATTTCCCTGTGGAGAATTTGGTATAACAATCAAGCCTATTTTTCCGATAAGTTGGTACTCGAGGACACTATAGGTCTAATGTCAGGCTCTCGGTGAGTGGGGACGATTATCTGAAAACACGGGCGGGTGACGAGCGTTATCAGCGACGAGCGGGCCCCGTTTTTCCCCACTGACCGAGAGCCTGGACCAGGCTAATCTAATGTTTGATCAAATCGTTCAGTGCTTTTCACCTGCTCGTTGATAGAAGTAACCCCATTACCGGTTTATGATATTTAGCGAGAAAAAGCGCCGATATTTATGTGTTGTATTAGAAATGACTTTACAGCACCTCTTTGCTTTTGCTCGTGAAGTCCAAAGGTTTAGGATCTGTGTTGTAGTTGAGTTTCGCCAATTGTCTTTACGCCTTTGTTCTCTCAACAGGAATAAACAAGTTCACAAAGAAGATCCGTAAACCGAATGCTGTCGACAACAACGAACTTGCGGACTTCCTGTCGCGCATTCCTTCAGATGTGGAAATTGTAAGTTTAATACATGCACACTCAGTGGCGTTCTTTCTTTTGTCCCAGGCTCCGCGCTTCACTGAAGCTTGAGATGTCTTTACATCCTGTTCACACTGTCCAAACATGTTTAGCTCAATCAGGCTAAAATAAAACATCACAGATAGAAAACAGGAAGCCCAGCAGAAACCTTAATTCTACAGAAATGTTTCATACTTTCAAGTTAATAACGTTTGTGCACATAACAAATTTCAGGCCTTTTAGAAGCTTCGTGGATTTTTATTGCTTTGTTTTAATTGTCTACAGAAAGAGCAAAAGGTGCTCAAGACGGACCCTTCTCTCAGGTTGAAAAGAATAGATGGTTAATGGAGTTACCTGAAACGCGGAAATCCTTGCGAAAAAATTGAGCAACAACGTATCTGGCTGTGAGATGGAACAGCTGTTCGGTCAAGACGAATTTGGCTCTTAGTTGTTACTTGCATTGCAATAAGTCCGAAAGGAAACGACAATCAAAATACAGATCTTGTGGGAAATCTTTGTTCCCATAAAGACGAGAATAGGCGCTGAGAACACTTGCAGTATAGAATATTGCGAGTCTAATTCTATTTATTAAATTGTACAGTATTTATTATCCTTATCAAGGTTAGAATATTTGGCGAGCGATGATGAAGTTAAATGGCAGCTTGTAGCCTCCGCTTTATTTGATATTTTTTAGGGTAGTTTAAATGCGCCGCCTTTATATTGGGTGTAGTTGTACAGATATAAGCATACATGAAAAAAAAATATTTAAATTGCAAGTTTTAACTTTATCGCACCGCACACTGGAAAAACTTCAAAAAATGTTTTTTCTTCCTTCCTTGGTTTGAAGATAGACTTAAGACAAGTGTCAGGTTTAGCAATTTTAATTTTTATCAAGTTTACAAGAGGGTACGAGATTAGATCTGTGAACAGATTTTAACGATTTGGTTTCAAGACACTACAGTGGCGCACTATAGTGGCACTTTTTTCTTTTTAAGGATATATAAGTAGCTATAGCAAAGAATGATTTTCTTTCATTAAACTTTTTATCTTGTCAAGTTTTGTATCTCATTTTGTGAACTCTAATTATTGAAAAAATGGAAGGGGTGGGGGAGGGAGAAGTAATTCGCATGACTTGAATGAGCCAAAATGCACTCCGGTCTGCTTTAATAGTGTTCTGGTTAGCCTCAAAAGCACTCGGGTTAGCCTCGTTAGCACTCCGCTAAACAAATAGCCAAACACTGACCAGCTATCTGGTTATCCTGAACATCGCTGCGAGTCTCAATAACGTCCAGGCCAGTCTCTGTAGTGCCCAGGTTAGCCTGTTTGCAGTAAGCTCTAAGAAAAGATATACTTGAGGACTCTTTAACTTATGAAAGCGAAGAAAGGAGTGAATTTTATCCACAAGCTACAACTCGGAAAAGGCTCATCATTTTCCGAGCTTAAAGGGGGTCCCAATGAATGTTACCGAAGCGTACCAAATGGTACTAGTTCCATTCCTCTGGGTACATAATTGGGGCCGTATTTCACACTTTAAACGTCCTGTCAGATTTTCGTTACAGGGGGACCAAGGCAGGTTATTACTCAAAATACATGTTTCTTAACTCTTCACTTTATTAATACTCTTGCGGAATTTTCATGCTTCATACACCACTATAGCATAGAGGTTATGGGGCTTTCGCGACAACGCTCGGAAATTTAATTGTACTTTCACGGAACAGAAATGGGAAACAACTTCTTTTATCACTTCGACTCTCTGAGCATCAGGATATGCTTCATAGACTGCCTTTCTGTCTAAACTATAAATAAAACCTCGCACTGCGAGATAAACGTCTCTGTCACAACTTTCATCGCCTGATACCTTGATTCAGCTCGATACACATCACGAATCATACTACACACACTATATAGCATAGCTAGCACAGCCGAGCTCTCAAACTCTGCACACGTAAGCTTACATGACAATCGGTCATGGCGTGGACAAAGTTTACTTCAAATCGCCAGAGAAAGGTATTTCCACTGGCGGTGTTACACAACAATTAATTCATGCTTTGAGCTGAGTAGCATCGAGTTATAATGCGGGAGGTTTCGAGAACTAGGCTCTAGCTTCTTGAGTGTTCTAAGAGTTGTCCTTGGCTGCACCTCGAGTATCTCTCACGCTTCTTTCGTGCTTTCCAAATTTTCTACGAGCATCAGAACCCGATGACGCCTACTACACTAGGAATCAGCTGTTACGTTTAAATTTGCATATTTCTGAAAGTTGCAACTGTTCTCTGTCCTCTGTAGGGTCCTAGCTCAGTTGCTTGTAGACATAATTCTTAACTCAAGATTTCAACATTGATTGCACTGTTCTGTTATTGAACACCGACATCAAGATCCAAAAGAGAGCATTCCGCACGTACGCACATGCAAAGCAAAGTCTAAAGCTTCAAAGCCCGTTTCCCAATCCTAGAACGAAAGTCGTCGTGAAAGCGCCCCATGAACCGATTCCGAGTAAGTTTCCGAGTTCCGGCCCACAACTCGTCTAATTAGATTGTTGTGTGGGGACTGGTGATCAATCTTCAGGCGTTGTAGTGGGAGCTGCTCCGGACTGTGAACCTTCTTTTCCGCTCGCCTTTTTCGTTCCAGAAACGATATCATCAATACGTAGCAAGAGCATGGCCGTCTAGACAAACCAGATCAAACAACTGTTAATTTAGTGTTGTCAGTCTTTAAAATCACTATTCCGTCAGATTGAGTGAGGCCGCGATGATTGGTGAGAGCACTCTTGCTTACAATATAGAGTATTCAAAGAACCTTTGAAACGCTCCAGCTATTTCTTAATTACAAAACGAACCAGAAGAACTTCTTTTACTGAAAGTCTACAAATTATATCTTCCAAAGACGTAAGAATGATATTTAAGTTGACACATTTAGATCGTGGGTGTCTAGAGCTGAAGTAAGTTACCTCAATAGCAGTCTTGAGAGTCTGTGCTTTAACTGAGTAAGTGTCCCAGACACCAAGTTCATTCATGTCTGTAATCTCACCAGTCTCGCCATTAACACCCCAGGTTGTGTTGCCTTCTACAGCGTGTTTTGCCTGTTAAATCATGTCACAAACAATCATCAAGTTTTTTTTTTTTTTACATAGCTTTTTTTTTTTATTATTTTATTTTATTTTAAATTTTATAATTACATACAACATAGAAAAAAAGACACTTATACAATAAAAAAAACTAAATCACAGTGACTAAGTTGCAAAACATTACAGTCCTTACAACTACAATAACCTATATCAATTTAGTCTATAACTACATAAATACTACAATACATTACAAGTCAGTGCCATATAAAACAAATAACAAAGGGTGGTCACTACGCTACTTATACCGAGAATTTTAGTAAAGGAAAGGTAGGGGGTTTAAAATATCTCACAAAATAGATAGTAGATTAGTCCATTTCTTAAAATGATACGCAAGCTTGTCTCGTT